>Ga0056128_1001648_pt1 | contig 25376 bp, 14 predicted proteins | sample WorMetLIZISLAND2_FD_71113 | JGI IMG/M metagenome (GOLD analysis project Ga0056128, IMG submission 71113) | Marine gutless worms symbiont microbial communities from Max Planck institute for Marine Microbiology, Germany - Olavius geniculatus... ... | reverse complement strand
GCGTAGATTTCAAGAGTGAATTGCGTCAAAATGGATAGAGTTAAATCAAGACAACCTGCGAATAGGAACTGCTAAGGCTGTCGCGCGTCTCATGAGCTTTGCTCAAATTACTTGTTTATTAAAGCTTAACGTTTGCTTGATAAATAATTGAACAAACGATAGCCAAAAAGTTTCCGGTAGGTGATTGATGTATGCTTGCAGAAAAACATTTTTCTCATCAAATTATTATGTGTTGATGCGCTGGTAGAAATTAGCCTCGTTAGGCCTACAAGATTCACTGTCCTACTATCTATCGTTAGCTTACTGCTTTAAAAATCTTACAGCATTTTATCATAAACAAAATAATTCGTTAAACGTTCGTAATTACGGTAAACCTAAAATACAGACTAAGCCGACAAATGACACTTCTTTGACATTCGAATTTTTTCTTCTCAGATGCATTATAATTGCATTTTTTGTTTACTCGCGTAGTATTTTAATTATTTAATTAAACAGCCTCGTTCTTTGTCTGCCGGTGTAATAGTTTTGTTTTTCTGCGAATAAATCGTAATTTTGTCACGATTATTTGATCAATTAACGACGAACACTGTCTAATTTACAATCTGGACGTGGCGAAAACGCTGGGCTTTTGAAAAAAATGGGGAATGTTTTTAAAATAAATGAACACATTTGAATTTCGTACTTAATAGCAAATGTCAAAGTTGTTCAAATTGCATAAATATGTGGTGCTTTCCAACTTATACGTCATCTTATTGACCAAGCTAAAAGGGATATCACTTTTGATCCACTTGGTAGATGTCTAATGGACAGGCGCGTACTCAAAAACAAAAATGGTAAACGTGTCTTTCAGGAACATGTCCCGCACGCGAAAAAAATACTAAGAATGTAAAAACCCAAAAATACAACTTAGCGACATGCAGCAGTGAAGAGGCCCAGCTGTCGCTAGGATAGCCGACCGTACTGTTGTCAGTTACTTTCAAGGTCATCAAAAACGAATGATTTTTATTTTATTTGAAAAGGCTTATGCGAAGTATTAGTGATTAATAGTAACCTTGGCCCTATCTCTCACAGTTTTCGAGATATGGCTAGTTTTCCATTAAATTTTCTATCCCCCTTCCCCTTATTCTACTTCAGTTTGAAAATGCTCCCCATGCACTAGATGGCTGTAATTTTGCACGCTTGACTTAAACACATGGCTAATAATTCGTGTAAAAAGTTTTTTTTTTCTGCGACCTAAAGCTCAGCCACAATACATCCGTTACAGACGGACGACAGCCATGCCAATAGCTCGACCGTTACTTAAGTAAAGTCGGCTAAAAATTAGCGTGAGTACGGTACGTTAACAGTAATAAATATATGGTAATCAGTGCATAAAATAGCGAATTGGTTTAAGCTATACACGCTTCTAAACTGTGACTGATAAATCAGACAACCATAGAAATATCAAAACAACTAATTACAGTAGCATTACAAAAAAAACGATAAAACGTGTTAACATTTTAGTACAGAAAGATCAGCTCTCTCGTCCGCTATGATTGTGACAATCGAACATGCATTCATTCAATTCGTTTATTAACTTTATTTGTCAAAACGCAAAAATGTAGGTTACGCATTAATATACGGCATAGAACTAATAGGGATATGGACAATGCATATCAATAAACATGTTAACTGCACGTTACCATAAAAACAAAACACGAATAAAACAGAATTGACTTACAGCCTAACATCCATAGATGTGATAAACGTTTACAACGTTTACAAAAAAAAATCTTTGTAAACGCGTTTATTATTTTGTCAACGTTTATCTCAGTAAAAATCACATGAGTAAAACGAAGCAAATTATGACAGTGACGAAGATAATTAGTGGACAGGACAACTCAACTTATTCACGTAGCTATAACATTAAATTGAGTAAATTCTGGGCACTTTTGTAAAACGGTTGTTACAGAACTGGAGTAAGACATTCTTTTACAATGAAAAAACTTTTATTGGAATTTGGAATTATCCAAATAATACGCCTAATATTCAAACTTACGCTATGTGTACGTTTTTTTAGTTTACAAACGTTTAGTTTTACACAAACGTTTACAATCTTTTTCCTAATAAACGCGTTTATTAACGTTTATTATAATTTTTTTGACGTTTATCACATCTATGCTAACATCTAATCAAAAATAACCGGTAAAAGTTTAGATGTGATAAAAACTACAGTTTAAACTGAGCAACTGCGTTTGTACAGCGTACGAGGTGACAAAGTTACAGTCAGACGAACATGAGCCGTGTTCGGGAAGTAAAAAGGTGTGCGTACGACGCATGGGATTGTAGTGCTGCGACGCTGTGGACACCGGTGGCGAAATCGTGCGCAGCACGATCGACTGCAGTGTCACACAGTTCGTTGAAAGTTGGCAAGTCTGGTACACAGCAGCCGGAACGTTTCGCACTTTCCAGCAGTCGGTTGTGAATTAAACGTTACGTACCACATCGGTTATCTGCAGAACGTTGGTGCATGATGCGCCCTAGCGAAACGCATTTTTTGAGTCTTGTGTATGAAACTTAAAGATAACTTATTTTAATCTTTGAATCTATTGACATTTTTTTTGCCGACAGTTACTAATTTACGACCACCGCAATTGACTGTTACGACTACGGCGTAATAACGAATTATGGCGTGCACTGACGTATGGTTATAATACAGTTAATCTTAAGGCGTTTACACAAAGCGACAAAAACGAACTGATCTAAACTAAAGTAAACTCGCTTTCTATGCGTGGCGAAATAAACCAAAATAAAATGAAATAAATAATTAAACTGCCAGTTTATTCGCTTTGTACAGTAGATAAAACTGGCATTTTATTTAGTTCAGTTCACTTTTGTTGCTTTATAAGGGCCTATACTCCTTGAGTCAAAGAAGAAAAAATAACACCGGATAAAAAAAACAACGGTTAGATAGCCTCGGCGTTTAAAGCTGGTTTTCATCCAAAGCAACGCACGCAACGTAGGCAAAACGCAAGAACGTAGGCAACAAACGCAAAAGACGCGCAGCTGACTTAAGAAAAGTACGCAAGCAAGTATGCAATGAACGCAGTGAACGCGAAAAACGCAAGAAAACGAACGCAACTAACTCAAACGACGGAACGGCGAAGACGCATTGGTGTCTATTTCTGCGTTGCATCCGTTGCGTTGTTTACGTTGCGTTGCGTGTGTGGCGTGCGTTGCGTTGAATGAAACCCAGGCTTAGGACGGCGTTGAGTGTTGTGAAAAGCTGTTCTGATCAGGAGGCGCGATATTTGAGCATCACTCTGAAAGTGTCGCTGCGTTTCTTGGCGCCGTCGGTCAGGACGAGGTCGATCGGGTTAAGGTGAAAATGCTTCACGACGTCTTCGACCGTCTCAAAGCGCTGCCAAATATCAACGCGCACAACACAGATACACAGCATCGGATTTAAACTACACCGTGTCCCAAAATTAGCGACACTCCCAGATTCAATCACTCTTAATTCAGTTTGTCGTTGATAAATTTCAACGAAATATTGTACACTGCACTAACGTAGCATTACTTACCGTCACTCTTATTGTGACGTCCGCACTTTACCGTGCGTACTCAGTGTAACGTCATTATGGCGTCAGGGATTGTTTAGGCCTACATTAGGGTTACGTTCAATACGTTGTTATTGACAAGATGATCAAGCTGTGGAGTACCCACCTAAAACTAAAAGCTTGCATCGAGGCGAAAGGTGGCCACTTTTAGCACAAACTTTAACGTAAACGTAAAAAAAACGTAAAGTCCTTCCCGAGCCTTACGGCCCATAGGGCGGCGCTGATCTCCGTTTCCTAAGGCCCTCAGTTAGACACCAGTTTTTACACTGTGAGGCCACAGATATGAGGCCAGTGTATCGCGCGGTGTGCCTGTTTACGTCCCAGCGGTGAAGCCGGTACCAAATTATACTGCTTGGTGACAGAGGCACATGTGTGTGAACAACTTGCCTAAGGCAGTGTCTCGGTGCGGAGTCGAACCTGCGCCTCTGAGTTACCTTAGGATTACAAGTCCGACACGTTACCGTTAGACTACCCATCCACACATAAACTTTAAAGACTAATTCAAAATGATTGTCTCCACAAGTGTTTCACATTTTGTTAAAAAAACTTTTTGCCAGGTATTAACGATTTTACACTAACGTATCTGTTGAGGTGTCCCTAATTTTGAGACCCGATGTAAATTAAACAATGTTTGGTAAAATGTGGGACTTTCGCATAAATTTTCTGACACCAATGTACACCGTGTCTTAAAAAACAGTCAAAATAGTTTTTGTCATAACTGTCACATTTCCATTATCTTTGATAATTTTTAGCACACAGATGGCCGAGACGATAAAATTATGCAAGATGCACTAATTTTTTACTTCACCCAATTTATGTCAACGCACTACCGTGTGAAACACAGATGCTCCATATTGTTACATTACACGATGGTTATTTGTATCAGATTGCTCACTTTTGCATCACGAATTTGACAGAGAGTGCCACGTGGTTTAATAATTTTGTGGTATTAAATATTTTACGGTAAAAACAGCAAACAACAAAATAGCTGACTGATAAGCTTAAAACACGTCTAATCGATAAGTCAATGCCGTTTGATCAGTCAACCTTTGATTCCACTATCAGCCAGTGGCGTTGCATCTAAGCCATTGCATCTTTGTATGCAGGGCACACTTTGAACATAAAATGCTGATAATGTACCAAGTGATGGTTATACATGTTTATAATTCTGCTAGATAATTTACATGTAAGTGTTTTGTGCTGAATTAAGTCAATACAGCGTTTACTTGACTAACTTGAGACAACAACTGAGCGTTATGCAACAGTTTGGAGCATCTATGTTTTACAAAGTAGTGCACTGACAGAAATTAGTTGAAGTGGAAAATGAGTACATCTTACATATTTTTATCGCTTTGGCCATATTTGTGTTAAAAATTATGAAAGTAATTTAAAATTTGACAAAGTTATGACAAAAACAATTTTGACTGTTTTTTTCTGAGACACGGTGTACAAAAACATACCACGAATTTAGCGTTACAACTATGTGCGGAGTTTTGCTGATATACGGCTTTCTGGATTCCGAGCTACGTGGCTTATTGGTCACGCACAAAATGTCGTGCTGCATCAAGTTGCAAAATGTAAAGATCTCACACGCGATAAAGAAGCCTCAAAGCCCAGACAATGTCGCGCTGTTGTCTGACATTCTGTGACACGTGGAGACATTTTTGTGGGGCCAAACATACTGAGCATATCTAAATTTGCTTCTACAAATACACGCACCTGAAACACTACTCCAGCAATAAAAAAAATGCTTGAAACTGTTTTATCTTCATCTTCTTTACATTAAGCACTATCTAAATCCGGTTTTGATTGTTTGCGTTAGACTATGTAGGCCTAATACATTATTTTAAAACGTTAAAGACACAAAGCACTGAATCCATTACATATTAACTCATTTTAAACTTTCTCACAGTCAAATGTTACAACTGATTATTTGCCGAAGGACAGTTCAAACTATAAAAGAATTAAAATCAACATAAAGCTGTTGGTTGATTATGGTGCTAAAGTGAAACAGAAGTTGCGTTCGACAAACCAGTTCGTCGGCTTTCTCCTCGCCGACGGCGTAGCACGCGTCCGTTCTTCGACGGATTGGAACGTGGAAGATCTCACCGCGGCAAAGTATCGTTATCACGTACGGCTTGTCCGGTCCCGCGTGACGGCTGTCTCGAACAATGAAACTGCCATTCTGCAACCAAATCAGCATCGCATGAGGGACCATCCAACTTTCGTTTGACGCTTTATCTCCAGAGAATCCCCGCGTATGTCCACATAAATTTTATACTGTTTGAAAGTAGTCTGCTGCCTTCTTTCAAATTTCTGCGGTGAGCTCCGAACAACGCATATTTTGTGTAGTAGAGTGCGGCCGTTCTAGGTCATTTAAAGATTTAGAAAGCAGCCGAAAGCGCATATACACAAGTTTCTACTAGTGATCTATAGTAGCTTAACCTTGGCCATATTTTTCAACGTTAATGAGATAAGGCGACTGATTCGTTGAAAATTGCCAATATTTTCTTTACTCCTCTTTCATTTAACGCTTTCCGTCGGGCGGATCTATGCTTAGTTTCTGGAAAAACTTCACAGATCCCGAACGCGAGTCTTTCACAGAACTGATGGTAAAAGTTTCTTGATCCTAGTATGCGTCGTTTTGGCACAGATTCGGAGTTACTGACAAGGTGTGACAAACGAACTCACAGACGCACAGACAGACGGGCGCCTCTGCCATAGACAGGGCATCCGCATAGCAAGCTACGTCCTGTAAATTGTAGACACTATAGAAGTAACACCGGTTGCAGTAGTTTAATAAAGCTAGTCTTGCTGCTACTGGTTCTGCTAATAGAAGATTAATTGGTATCATAATATTTCAGCGATATAACAAACCTCTTTATAATCACGAACTTTGTTCTCCGCCTCCTGACGGCTCATCGATATTTTATACCACGAAAAGCGAGAAAAGTCTTCCAGTTCCTACGCATTAATCACACAACCAACTCTCGCAGTAAAAACATCGCAACCAATGTGGCTACATGCAAAATAATGTACGTCGTCACCTACTTCATCCTCCAATCTGTCACCCCAGTGTCTGCAGTGTTGTAACCACCCATCATCTCGCTGCAGTCAACGTGACGGTTGAAATTCTTTCGTCTAATTTTAAAATGTACGTTCCACACAGAGCATAATATCCTAGAGTCATGAAATAACTACGTTTCAACACATACATACCACACGATGTTTTTTTTCATAATTCACTCAAATGAAGATCAAATTACACAAAAATTGTACCAGTTGTAGCGGCAAAAAATACTAATTCAAAACATTGCAACACAATATAGCAGTTGATTAAATATTCTTTGCTAGTCGTGACGTAACCCTGACATCATAATGTGTCGTGAGTACAAGCTTGCTTGTCTCAACTGGTGCTGTCAGTTGCTACCCTGCTTGGATGGTGAAAAATTCGGTTCGCTGATGACAAATTTTTGTAGTTCTACAGTTGCAGCCAGATAAACGTGCAAAGCGATCGCATTTACGGGTCTATGGGGATAGCTGGACTTTCACGTGTTCGAGCAAGACAGTGCACTAGCACACCGAGCTTGCAAAATGGTTGCGTTTTTGGATCACAAGACGCCTGATTTCATGTCCTCATGTTGCTTAGTGCTGATACGACAAACATTTTCAATAGCGAACCAGATTAAGTTTACCGTCGAAGCAGGGTAGCAACTGACAGCACCAGTTGAGACAAGCAAGTTTGTACTTACGACACATTATGACGTCAGCGTTACGTCACGATTAGCATAGAATATTTAATCAACTGCCATATTATGTTGCAACATTTTGAATTAATATTTCTTTAGCTACAACTGGTACACATTTTGTGTAAATTGCTCATCATTTGAGTGAATTATGAAAAAAAACAAAAAAGGTCCCTTTCTATGAAACACCTTGTACACTTTAAATCAAGATGAAATGTATTAATTAATTTTCCTTGACAACAGCTGTAGCAAAATGCACGAATGTGGCTGACAAACGGACTGCATTACGGTTACATCTGTCGCAATAGCCGCCATGCCTAGTGCTTTCGATGAGGCCGCCTCAAAATCACTTTCAAAATTAGTTTCAGCGGGCAATTGCAAAGACTAGTAATGGTGTGCAATAAGACATTAATAAATAAAAACAGAAAAAGAATAATATGTACCTGTTTGGACTTGCGTGTTTTGCTTGAGTGCGTCTTCGCGGAACCTGCCGTTTACATTAAAATGCATTTTAACTGCAGCTTTTGTAGAATAGCGCAAAATGATGTGCAACAATAAAAATTAAAAATATTATTTATTACAGAGACGTGAACAAAAAGAAAAAAGTGAATGAAATAGAATAAATGCAAAAATGACGTTTAAATTTTTCATTGCAAAATCTTGTGTTACTTAACTGACTTTGGTGTACTGGGTGTTGAAACAATGGGTAACTCGTTGGTCTCAGGATTATTAACAAAGCTGCTTTACGCTGGGTTCGATTACTATATATTTCGGACTTATCTGTCACCCTACACAGGTGAATGGGCCCCGCCTTAACCCCAGGCAGAAGGCCGGTATTTTATTTACCTCTTCTGGAGAAATAAAAGGCTGAGTTGATTTGAATGGTTAATTTAATACCAAGATGGTTCACTTGTCTGCAAATGCGTCCAAAACGTGTGATCCAACATGACATCCCGACAGGTGATGCTCTAGCTCTGAGATGGATTCGTTTTAAACTTAACTTAAACTTTCAACCGGCACGGTTCACCTGCGTCCACGGGGCTGCGCGGCTGTGACGACCAAGGGGAAGCTCCAAGCCCGGAAGAACTGGACGTGGTGCCCGACTGACTCTTGTTCTTGTTCTTGTTCCCGCCAACACCGGCGAGTGGTGGCGGCGGTGCAATATCGATCGGTGGCTTATCATCGTCTGACAGCTGGCTCGATATGTCCAACGACATCTTACGTCTAGATAACAGCAACAACAACTACAGTACTACCAGAAGCGATCAGATACCTCAAACCGCCTCCGCGAATATTGCTGCCGGCTGGCAAACACAACGCACTCAATAATTTGCAGAATTACCGCTAACCAGGCGGCATAAACTCAAAGCAACATTTAGGTATCAAACTGGACATAGTGGATCGCTTAGAAAAATGAGGATTTGCGACGTGATTCATGAGCAACGATAGATTTCCTACACTGATATGGCTGCAGTCAGCGAACAACGCCGAACAAATTAAAGTAGCAACTTGAAAAAGTGGATAGACAATATGAAAAAAAAACTGCGATGACGCGGGATATCCATCACATAAGCCCGAAAACTTGCCAAGGATCGGAACGCATAAAGGAGCACTGTTTTGAACCTGGGCTGCCAGCGCGCAGAGACCTCGTCATCGTTGCCAAGGCAACAAGGCAAGTTACAGTAAGTCAAGTCGATTAAGGTGGATATGTTATGTTAGCAAACAAAACCAACAAACAAATGAATAAATGAACGCCGGTACATATCACATAACCAGTTAGGCGGAAAAAGTGCAGTATACGTACGAAAAACCGAGAAGAGCAGGAGATCGTTTGCCAGTCGGACTTCTGTGATCTGGATTCGTCAGTGCAGCGCGAGCAGGAAGCGTTCCTACATTCTTCTTATTCGTTGTTTCCTCGTTCTTCGTCAGCCGCTTTTGCGGTTGTACAGGAACTTTTGTCACCTCGATGTCGGAATGCGTATTTCGCTGTACTAAGTGATCGCCTGTGTGTCGAGGACTGCAGGCTTTAGAAGCCTTTGAACGTGTTTCCTCCCCCTCGCTACCCATCAGCTCCAGGTAATGACTTGTGTTCTTCTTTGGCTTGCTCGGCGGAGGCGGCGGTGGCACTTTGACATCTTTTTTGTTTATTTCCTACACAACATCATCATCATCGTCGACATCATAGTCATCATTACCATTTCCATATTCGTTTAATACTCCAAAGCATGTACAATTAACGTATAACAGTATAACAGTCATACGGCAGGAACAACCGATCAGAGACTGTTCTTACACTTGCTTAAATAATAAGCAGATTACAGCACGACAACATTAAGCAGAAGACGTTGACATTAAAAAAAATTAACTCTGAAAAACTACAGCAACGCAATTAGTGTATAATTTAGAAACTTTCAACAGGAAAAATTATTTTTTTCAACACAACATTTAGGCCTACTAACTGTAAAAAACTAAAATCAACATAATCGGGCAGTTGGTTTCATTCGTTATTGTAATCCGTATGCCTAAATCCTGTCATCCTTTTAAATTCTGTTTCTCCTGGAAAGGCCCGCGGCGCCCAGTGGTACGTACAATAAAAGTAGCGGGAAAATGGCACAGATCTCAAATACGGTATTCTGACGCCACGGTGGCACGAATATTCTATTTAAGTTTTTTACTTGCTTGGATCTCGTGGAGGAAGGGAGAGTTAACAAAATAAAACAGCCGATGCCATAATTATTACTTACTTCGTATCGATTCGGCTGACTGCCGGGTTTTGTCGACGAGAGGTTTGGTAAGTTGCAACTGATGCTGCGCTCTTCATCATTCGTTCTGTTGTCATAGCGACGTAAACCTGCACACCGAAATCAGACAAACCTAAATAAATCCAGTGCACGGCAATAAAAAGCATCCTTTACAAAAACCTAATTATTTAAAGTGGTGTAACACTTTGGAGATAATGAAAATGATTTTTTCTGTTGAAGGTTGCAAAAATGGCGTAACAGTTTAAAAGAACATTTTTAGCAACTATTAAAAAAGTGTTGCATGCAAAACTAGTTTTGTGTAATACTACAAAGGTTTGCGTACATAGTGTGACTTTTCGTTTAGGTATAATGTTATTGTTAGAAAATAGCTTGTAATTGGCGCTTCCGGTACGTGTCTCTTTATGTAGGCATATCTTATCTGCGTATAACGGCTATTGTGTATATTTGTTTAGCCTACTGAAAATGAATAAATAAATCGTGTGCTGTCTGGCTATAGGAAGGCACTGAACTATGAAAATGTTAATTCATTTCTTTCAGCACTGTTGTCTGCGTGACGAAGCAAAGCATTGAAAGCAGTGTCATGCATGCACGCGTGACAAAACCTGCACTATACTTGAACGCATCATGTGACTCAAGTCCTTTGACCACTGTTTAACCACTTTGACTGCACTGAAAAAAGTGTGAGAATTATGTTTAAAAGGCTAAAAATGCTGTATAATTTCTTACGCTTATGGGCGCGCATCGAAAAGCTACAGAGCGTCACCTTCCACATGGATCACACAGTGTTACCTGCCGCCTGACACAGATGAACGCGCCCCGCCTTAACCCAGCCATGCAAGCCGGTACTCGATTTACCTACCCCAGAGGGATAAAAGACTGAGTTGACCTTGGTGTTGGTTATATATCGAGATGGTTTTCCTGTCTGCTGACAGTCACCCATTTAAGTAACAACCATTTGATAAGCGATACTTTGATAGTTTATGGATGACTTTTTTATCGTTAGTCCAGCATCTTAACTGCTACTCCGTCAAGCCACCCTATGTGTTCTCGGGTCGTGATTAACAGAAACAGTGTTTCACTGACACGTACTGATTCAATTGCCTCATACATCTGTGTCGATATATGACTAATGCGAAGCCGCGAGACATTCATCTATCATCGTGATTGACGATTGTGTGTCAAACTGTTCGTGTGGGTGAACAAGCCCGACGGACGGACGGATGGGTGTATTTGGACAACAATGCCATATAGCGCGTAGGCTTTGTGTAAAGTAGAGAAATCTGTAAACTGGTTCTTAGAAGATGCTCAAGGATTACAATGTCGTGTCGTGTCATGAATCATAAGCACAATCAAGCACGTAATTCTGACACAGCAACCACCACGTGCATTGCCTACGCCCTACAATTCACGGTCATTTCTAATGGAATAAGCGTAGACACGATATTTTAATGCCATCACTGATAATCGAAAGGATCCAATGTAGTAAGATAATTATTGTAACAAAAATGTAAACAAGTAATTTGAACAAAGCTCATGAAACGCGCGACAGCCTTAGCAGTTTCGGTTTGCGCATTGTCTTAGTCTAGCCTATCTTCGGCAATTTCGTCGCAATTCGCCCTTGAAATGTGCATCGCAGCCGAAAATCGCAAAAACACTAAAACACCCTATTTTGCGGGTTTAAGGTCATCAAGGTCACCAATGTTAATGAAGATAATAAGCTCGTCACCAGTGCTCGTTTGACAAGCAGCATGTTTATGCCTATCTGCAACTGTTTTCACGTTAGACGAGCCAATATCGGTGAAATAATCACTTTTTATAACTTAGGGTACCCCTCTTTGACGCTCGCGCACGCAGGTCACCTTGTACTTAAGGGTGGGGACTTAGATTGCTAAAATCTACGTTTAATGCTGAAAATCTTGGTCTATCTCTAGCCATTTCTCGCAATTCACTCTTAAATTGTGCGCTGCAGCTTAACATTGCAAAAAAATTCACTAAAACCCCCATTTTGAAGGTTCAAGGTAGTTCAAAGTCATCGAAATTGATAAATGTAAAAAGCCCGTTGCAAGCGTTTGTTACGATATGCAGCATGTCTGTACCTATCTGCAACCGCTTTCACACTATACGAACCAATAGCGGCAAAATGACGTCTTTTTAGGGGTACTCTTCCTTGACACCCTCGTTCGAGAGGAACTCTCTCACCTAAGGGCACGAAATTTTGTCACGATAAACTAGAGTCTTTGTGGCAGCCCACAGTAAAGATTTCGTGATCCTAACTTGCCTTGTTTTGACACAATACCGCTGTGTGACGGACGGACGGACGGACAGACAGACGGACGGACGAACACCTCGACGATGGCTAAGACGCGCGAAGCATTCTGCTGTCGCGCGTAAAAAGTCACGAGCGGTCTTCGATGCTTTGACACTATTGTACGAAGAAGAAGAAGATTTCGCATAGGCTCTAGGCAGCGAGGCTGAACTAGGCCCGTTGCGTGGGAGCTCATCCCCATGACGGCACTTTGAGCCGGCGAGGGCAGAGCCCAATTAAGCCAGCATACAGCCCAAGTCGGCCGGATTAACCGACTGGATCGATATACTTGCAGTCCTGGCCATAGGGCCTACTGTTGCGCAAAACTCGCCGTTTCTTCCCTAGCGATGGCCGTAACCACCGCCAGTACTCATTTTACCATCCCACAAAGGGTAGAAGGCTGAGTCGACCTAGTTGGCTGGCTCCGTACTGTAGACAGTCACCCATCTAAGTACTAACCGGCGTAGAGTAACTTTGTTTCATCCGAAACGCGTTACCAACTACGCCACGCCACCAACTATTGTATGGGTGACAGGAAAACATGAGATCCGCATGAAAAAACCGTAAAACAATAATCACAACTTACTTTTAAACATATAGTCTATATGGTGTAGCTTAACTCCGGAGAAGACTGCGGATTGAACAAAGTTCGAAAGATCAATTACTCTGGCAGATATAAATATAAAATTATGCAATTGTATAATAAATACGGATTAAGAGATATAGGTCATGGTTTATTAATAGATCATGTTACATCAGAATTGCACAAACGGACATTTATCAATAAAATTTTATTTAGTAACTGTTATTGGTTTGTTCATTTGGAGTCAGTTTATCATGTATTTTGTGTTTTTGTTCCCCTTAGTAATATTTGTAGTTTTTTGCACTGTTTTTCTATGTTACTGTTTTCGCGCGTTTGTCGTGAGTGTTTATTACATATTAAATAAATAAATAAATGCAGTATTTATAGTAATTGTACAAAGTCTGGACCATAATTAACTAATAATAATAATCCCCAATATATTGATTACAAAATTAATCTTAAGCACAAGCTGGCCGCTTGCGTTCACACTTCACCGCTAAACTATCGCGTCACCTTTAACCTCGGAAGTTAGAACGGTGAAGTAAAGATGACAGATACCGGTACAAAAAATAGCAATGATGATGATGGTGTACAGTAGGTCTAGGTCAAACGGTAGTCCTGCTGACGTTTTGTTCATAAGCGAATAAGACTGCAATGAATAGGCTGCTGCCGCTATTTAAATTGACAAAAATTCCAAAGACGAGGTAGTGATCAAGATCGGGCAGTGTACAGAGTACGGTAAGCGCCGTAAAAACCTGAAAATATTTGTCGTCGTTAAGACCGTACTCTATCGATCATAGGCTATACAATAGTAGCCTAGAGCCAGCTATAATTCGACACAGAATGAGTGGCAAGTGCACCGGCGTGGCGTGAGAATGCGCGTTTTCAGTGAGTTTTTTAACGCAACACTCGCTGTCTCGCTTTGACGGGACATTATCCATCAGTCAGCCGATCCTTCAACTGGTCAGTAAAAATGTTGACGTATAGAGGAGAGGGGAAGAACGTGAAAAGCTATGAGGACGTAGAAATACAAGAAGGTGGTTCAAAATAAACGTAGCAGTAGGCCTACTCAGAAACGCTAATGGAATGATATACATAATTCTTAATCAGTTTAACTACGTTGTGATGAAAATTTTAAGGTACCGGGAGTGCAGTTGTAGGCTACCGCGCCATCAGCAGGTGGGTGATAAACGTTGCAAACTTTTAGTAGGCCCCTAATGTAAGCCTGCGTCTGTTGCGAAAATAATGAAAAATGACTGACAGTAAACAAATTTATGGCAAAAAAATAAAACGGGCAAAGCTCAGCCTCTTGGTAATATCGTTACGGTGTATGAAACAGTCCCGTGTTTCGGACCGGGGCACTCGTATAAGGCTATGTGCCTCGGAGCCACAGAAGTTTTGAAAAACCGAAAATGACCCAACGTACGTTTACAAGACTAAAACAGAAATCGGAAAGTAGAAGTTCAAAACACGCTAAAGAAGAAGAAAAGTACGATCTGAACACGGCGCTGGCAGAAGAGCGTATAGAGCTGAAAATAAATCACACATGACGTGTGGCCTATGTAGCTATGTATGCATACCTTGACGTAATTTTTGTTCTCGAAGTTGCTCAATAGTGTCGGCATTCATATATTCCTATGCACATAAAAATACAGTCGCATACATTATAATAGGCATATACGTAGAAATACTACAATAATAATAGGCTATAGGTCATAGGCCCTACTTCGCCGATAACGTGCATTCGCGCTATCACTTTCCTATAGGCCTACAAGTTCATATATACTGGGTGGCCCATAAAAACCTTCCGAACTTTGCGTGACTATAACGGCGCGTATACTATGTAAAAGTAAATTTGTTCTTGCGCATTTATAGACCAATATGTGCTTTTACTTACTTATAAATTTCATTAATGTCATTAATGACGCCACTGAATGCAGCTTAAAGATGTAAGACGAGCTAAAAATCCAATTATGTAAAGACAGCGTTCCATCACACCGCATCAAAACAACTCAATTTTTTCGAGACAACACACCGATTCAATCAGCTCACAAGAATGGACATCGCGTTCGCCATATTTTACTTTGCTAGATTACTTAGTTTGGAATGTCTTGCAAGAACTTGTCTATGAAGAAAAGCGTGAGCCGTTTACGAACTTCAAAGATCTTCATAATGTTATCAGAGACAAAAAAATTGCATGATGTCGACATCAGACAGTTGAAATCAAAAAAGCCATGTTGCAGTAAAAAGCATTTATCAGCAATGGTAAAGCAGAATGGAGGACTTATTCAGGAGATTTTCTGCTGACTGATGATTTCGCCCATTGTGACGTTCTGCTGTACCCGGCGTACGAGCAGCAACGTAAATGATGAGCCGTTTGCATAATTTGCTTCATGATGTGTAACGCTATTTTGTTTCTCTCTCGGCTAATATAGAAGTGTTTTGAGCGAAAATTTCTAGACATATTCGAAGATGTTTGCTCATTACACACGTGCTTTTTGCCGATTTATTTCGACTACTCCGCTGCATAATGCATGCAAATGTTCAGCACGTTTTTAAGGGCCACCCGTACATATTCGTTGTCGTAAACTCCTAATGTCGTTTTAGCTAATAAAATCGTACATATAGGTTTACATGCATAACTGTAAAATACGACACTTAGGGCCTATAGTGGCATAAACTGTAGGCCTAGGCCTAAACATTTGCATTACGTCGTTGAGGCATCATATAGGCAGGCCTACGTTCAAGTATTTAACATGACCACCCTCCACTGCAACGATATCGAAGCTAATCGTTCCCGAAACTGTCTTAGTGCTCGATCTATGTAAAGCATGCTCCCCTTTGAAGTCAACTTGATGCTTTAATGACAATTTCACCTTATTGGCTAAAGCAGAACTCATACACATATGCCAAAAAATTAAGTGAATTGACACACCTCTACAATAGGATCGAATTCGTCGTCAGGGTACTCGAATGAGCAGTCTGAAAAAGCAACAAATTGAACAAAATTCTTCGGCGCGTTATTATGCACAAAATATTTATACTGTAGCCTATTTTAAATTATACGTATATTTTTTTCTTTTAGCATACTGTAGACTACACAAAAATTGGCAGCAACAAAAACTGCATTCGATAGACTTTGTAGCACAGTTCTCAAAGCCTATTTCTGAATAGGCTTATGTCTTTCCTGTGAATGGAATACTGCATTGACTATACATTTCCGGGCACTAACAAAGCAGCAAAAAGGCCTAAGTGTGAAACCGATGGTGCCGTCCCCCTAGTCTGTCCGTCCCTCCATATATCCATTTGTCACTCATAGGTCTGCAACTCGAAGACACAAAAAATATATAAACTAAAATTGGCGTAAACGTTTCCCGCAGCCGGAGTAACTGGGTGTGTTAGTTTTTAGCTCAAAAGACCAAGAATCAGAGTCAGGGTTGAGGTTACGGTTGCGCCGCTCTAGGGGGACAGCCGCATAATATGCCAGCACTGGGCCGTCACTTTTCTACTATTGAAAAAGATCCACAACTCACCGGGACATCACATGTAGGTCTACGACGAGCAGCTTATTCTGGGAGGTCAGTGCAATCAATGGTCGCTAAAACATATCATCACATCACCTTGGGCCTAACAAGCTAGGTGACTAACGACCTCACTTGGTTTGTCTGATAGCTAATAATGTAATATGTAGCATTATATCGGCAAGCATTCAAACCTGCATCATTCGTAGGTCTAGCATTAGAAGGAACATTCGTAATTTGTTTCACAGCGTAGTATCCGTTACTTTGACCATCGCTTCTGAAACACAATGCAGCGACGATTATTGCACATGTCAAGTTTCTAATCACGTGGATTATCACAGTCTTGCCTATATTTGAAGCTAATGGTGAAAACATAACAGGTCGGTTTTAGTCACGATGTATTTTTTGTATAGCTTAACTCTCCAAAATGCAGACGAAAGTTAAAAGGCCAATAATTGTCAGTTTCTTCGAAGTACATAATTTTTGCAAAAAATGTGAAAATGCAGACGAGCGGGCATTAGCGCATTATAGGTATTTTTAACGTTATGTTGCATATAAATTTGCATTTACTTACTTATACGCATGAGATCTAAATCTGTTTCCTTCACGTGCTGTAGACATAGGCTTAGCCAGATTGTCAAACTAACATCATGTTACCCTTGACTTGAGACAGTAGTTTAACGAGCACGTGGTCAAGAACTGAATTTAGCCAATCTCGCTTATAAAACCATCACCTACCTCGATGCGGCCATGCCAACTGATCAGTCGCGTTCTCTGTGTGAAATGTGTATAACGAGTTTACATCGAACTAAACGTTTAGCTGATAATAGGCCAATAGATCTAATAAGTCGCCGAATTTAATTCAGACGAGTGGCAATCCTGGTGAATCTAATAACCAGCGTTAAATTCTAGTCATTCAAGAAGACGTTGTCGATGTATCAATGTATCGATGTAGCCTATATATTGTTGCACCACTTTCTGAATCACACTGCCGACGCACCGACGCACTGGCTTAGTGTTGGCTGTACAAAGATTAGGCCTATATGCCCAGCCTTTCGACACGGACCAGTGATTTGAGACGTTACGCTGCTAGGTCTAACGTTATGCAACGCAGTGAAAGGCCATCACATTACTCATTTTACGAGCTTGTCGTCAGAGCGTAGGCCTATGGAATGAGCGGAGTTATCAAACAGGTCGGCGAGGCTGTCTGTGATGTTCATTAATATTTTTTCAAAAAAAATTCCGCAAAATTTTCCCACAGGCTACTGTACCGGAGCGAAGCTGTAAAACCATACTTTATCCCAATGTCAACAATGATGATGGTAGGCCTTATCATTGTTGCTGTTTGTCATAGGTGTGGGCATGTGGGCATATTTTTGATAGATGCCTTGTCGGAAGGCAAGTAAGACTGTGCATGAGATTCCATACGGCAGGCGACGCTCCGTAGTTCTGAGATGAGTTCCCCATGAAGAGGTATACCACTTAACCATTTTAACCATCAACTAATCAGCAAATCGTCTGCAACCGCAGCGAAACAATGGACTTGGTCAACTAAAGGTAGAGAATTAAGCGTGGTTTCAATCCGACGCAACCACCGCGTCTATAGGCTCCATTCTTGCGTTTTGACCGTAGCATCAGCGTTTGTTACGTAGTTTTTTCTTGCTTTTGTTGCGTACGTTGCGTGCGCGTTGGATGGAAACCCCGGTTTATGAACCATACGGTCAGCTTCGCGTCTGCCTGAATCCGCGTCTCTCTGCAACTGCTAGGCGATCGAGCGCGAACATTTCCACAACCCGAAGTTCACTATGCCGATCCCGAATAAAACCTGACAGTCAGTATGACATCACTGTGGATAAAAATTACGCTACTCACCATTCAGCGTAACATGTCAAGTTGTCAACCGACAAAAATAAAGTATTTTTTGTTTAATTCATTTACTGATTCTGCTAATTTGTTTGGCTACGTGCAGGATGCTGCAGTCAGCTAAAATATTGTACAAGGCAGTAGCTACGTTGTGCATTTTGTACTGTTGTACAGTCTGTTACTCGTGTTGTTAAGACATTCGCTAGGTGTCAACACTGTTACCACCAGGAAAATTCTTTGTAAGTTTATTTATCATTGATTTCTTAAAAGTTAAAGCCGTAAAACAATGCAGACCTATATGCGTCTATAAATAATGTGTAATTAACGTCGAACTTTTGTTAGTCTTCAAACCAGTACCACTGTCCACTGTAGTACTATACGCCGTACAAGCTCAGAATTAGCCTAAAATCCGAGGATAAGTCGAAGCACGCTATTGTTCAGACTTCAGATCAAGTTGAGGTAGGCAGAGAGCCCAGAATACGAAGTTTTACTAAGCTAAGCAGGCTATGTAGGCCTAATCAATACAATCAGATATGAAACACGACTGTACCAGAGACAAAAAGCTCAGTCACACTGAACTATAGACGGAACTTCATTAAAAAGGCCCTTACAAATCAAAGAAATTGAAGACTTTTGCCTGGCTGTCCTCGACGACCGCGAGTCCGCGATCATAAGCCTAATTAAGCCTAGGCCTAATCAGCTAGTAGGTAGAGATGGGAATCGAACCGAACCTGAACCGAACCCACCGAACTCGAACTCTGTTTTTCATTAAAACGAACCGAACCGAACGAACTGAAATGGTTCGATTAACCGAACCGAACCGAACCCGAACTCATCACCATGGGTTCGGTTCATAGTTCGGTCTCTACAGTCGTATATAGTATTTGCACTGTAGAATTACATGTAGGCCTACGTTATTCATCTTATATCCCAGTATACTACTACATCTACCGGTGCTATCAGCAGTACCACTAGCTACTACGAATGTAGTTTTATGTGACAAAATTTCGTACCGCTGGGTTAGAGAATTCCCCTCGAACGAGGGCGTCAAAGAGAGCTACTCACACAATATTTGTTATTTTACCACTATTGGCTCATCTAGCGTAAAAACGGTTGCAGGTAGCCACAGACTTTTTGCGTACAACAAGCACTCAGGGGGTGACTGTTTTCCGGAAGTTTTGACTTCGATGACTTTGAATGACCTTCAATCCTCAAAATACGGTGTTTTAGTAATTTTCTGCGATTTTAGGCTGCTGTGTACATTTCAAAAGTAAATTGAAACGAAATGGCTGAAGATAAATCAAGACAAGCTGCATGAGAAATTTTCAGCATTGAACGTAGATTTTATAACAGTTTAAATTTCGGCCTTAGGTTTAAGGAGTTTTTCGTACGGGGGCGTCAAATATGGGTATTTTTGAAATGCCGGATTTCTGCTTATATCAACTGATTTACAAATTACAACCAAATTAAAACGGTTGCAGATAAACATAGACTGGCTGCTTAGTGTAACAAGTACTGCTGATGAGTTTTTGAGGAGTATTAACACTGATTACCTTAAGCGATGTTAAAATTTAAAAAGCGAATGTATAGTGATCTTTTTCGGTTTTTAGACTTTGACGCATATTTAACAGTGAATTGCACCGAAACTACTACAGATAAGCCTAGATCAGAACAACCTGCGTATGATTTTTTAAGCATAGAACGTAGATTTTAAGTTTTTAACCGCCTGAGTTTTGACGTTCTAGGTTTAAGAAGTCCTCTGTACGTAGGCCTCAAATTCGGGTACTACTTTAAAATGCATTACGTAATAAATGCACTTTGTATACTGATTTTCCAGGTGGCAGCACCGATGCTGTCGCGCGTCACATGAACGTTGCTTAACTTACTTGTACTTATAGTTGCAGTAGACCTATTAACATTTTTAATAGTGAACTTTGTTTAAAATGCCGCTCGTTTCGATTAAAACCTAATGCACTCATTAGCTATTTTTTCAGTTATTCCAGAGCTATACGTCGTATAAGCTTAGGTAGACGCACTGAGACGTAATTAGCCTTAGGCCTATTATTGAGGATTTTTTTTATTTTAGCCCGTTCACTGTCTTGCAGACATACTAAAATGTTGACTTCTACGCGTTGATTGAAAATGCCAGACATGAAATTGACCGACAAGTTATATATCGTTTGTATTTTGAAAATAAAGAATAAACATGTATATAATAAATTTCATCGTTCTGTTGGGCTGTTTGCATACTAAAAGAATTATGAAACAATGTGACAAGTTATTTGTACATCATTTTACGAGTGCGGGTTTACGATCCGTTCCCAGAACTTCCAGAATGCATCGTCCCTATGATAAGCGAACAGAGCCTATAGGCCTAATCGGCCTGGAATTTGCATCGCACAACGAAATTAATCAAAAATATTAATACTAAACGGCACTCTCATACTCATCTACATATTCTGCGTGCTTTCTTCTTCTGTCTTGGGCAATGGTGAAAGACACAGCGATCGTCGTCACGGAATCCAATCGTTTTGACTTTGACATTGGTGTTTTGATTTTACACAAGCCGGTTAATTACGTCAATTAAGGTTTGATTAACATTCTTTAAATTGGAGAAGAAAACGGCCACAAAAGAGCAATGCTAAATCGAAGTTTACTCAATCTAGGCTTATTCAGCCACTTGAAACATGTCTTCCCTTTTCATGTCCGTCATTTATCGTAGATTATTTGTAGTAATTAGCAGTGACACTTTATCACGTTTGAAAGTATTTGAATAGTTTGCCCACTTTGTGGCAATCATTAGTCAATTAGTGATGATGTCAGTGTTGGAGCACTGCATATGGCAAAAACGGTGAACCCCAAATAACTGTAAGACAAGACACCCCCACACGATTGGGATGAATGCAGCAGAAACTGGGCACAGCAAAAGCCACTGAGCGCTTGGTCGTCGACTGGTCGGTGGTTCTGTCTGGCTGGGGCGCAGCCACCTGTTCACAAATATGGGTGTCGGCTGGTCAGGTGTACAAATCTCGTAGTCGATTTACGTTTCATGCCCCTTCACTTTCCTTTGTGGTGGTATTTTGCAGAAAAGTGTGATAATATTTAAAATGCCAGTGAAAAAACTCAAATTGTTATAAGAACTCCATCTTTTTACCAAAAAATAGTTGTGCGACAGGCTCATTGAGCAGCAGAAACGTTGAAATGTCCTCTCTGTAAGTTTGTAGCTATGGTTCCGGTGGTTCACCTGAACCGGCCCGGGACCTCTGAACTCGGGAGCCTCATAATTTCACAGAAATAATTTTTATACATACGATAGAATGTACTCATGGAGAAGTTGACAACTAGGTTACTGATACGCACGGTTCTGTTCCAAAACGCCTGACTGAAACTCGGTGGTTAGCACGTGCTGATGCACTCAACAGTTTGAATTCCAACTATCAGGTAACTTATATTTGGAAGTTCTACAACAGATTGCTGAAGACCCATTGCAAAAGAAAGCAACTCAGGTTGAAGCTAATTCGATCTCCAAAGTTTTGACAAAACTGGAAACAGGTTTTCTGGCACCATTTTGGAGCTGTGTTCTGAAGAGAATTAACATGACCATCATCTCCAGTTCAAAAAAGCTAATTTGGGATCTGTCTTCTTCACTCACTTAGTTTGTTGGATTGCTACGAGACGGAAACAAGTTCAAAGAGTTTGTCGAAGTGGGGAAAAAACTGTCTGGAGCTTCAGAGTTTTTTTGTGAAACGAACAATTAAGTACTCCCGACGAACTGCAGATGACGAAAGTGTCCAAGGTGTCACAACTGTGAAGAATTCAGAATATCCTCTTTCCTAGTGATGACTGATTTCTTTCTGCGAGACCTAGACAAAAGAATCAAAGCCTATACTCAAAGGTCGACGAGTTATTCTCGTTTTTTCGCCAAAATGATGTGGAAGCAGAAGTTTCTCTGGCTGGAGCAATTAATCTATATTCAAAAGATTTAGAGGGTCTAAGCACAGTCGATTGTGAATGGTTCCAGTAGAGATCACTGCTGAAGAACCTCAAGGTCACGTACTGCTCACCTTCCGAGATGCTGAAACTGATGCTGCAGAATGCTTTCAGTACATCGTTCCCAAACATCTACATTCTTTTTTGTCACTATTTGCCTCTCCTTGTGACGAACTGTACCGGCAAGCGCTCCTTCAGTCACCCCAAACGCATCAAATCTGCTCTAAAGTCAGCCCAGACTCAAAATAGATTAAACAACCTATCGCTGTTGAACATTGAAGGTGATTTGCTTCAGAAGTTGGACTTTTCGACAGTCATTGAGGCCTTTAGCTCTGCTAAATGTAAGAAAAAAATCCTTCTGACTTTCTGAAGTGTATTTCTTACGAACACGAAATCACATCATAATCCAAATTTCAAATATGTAAAACGGTGACAATTTTGTGTCAGAAGTAGTTGCAACTTGCAGCTTGCAGTGTGTACCTATGGCCATGGCAATGCACACTGTAGTCTCTTTATAATAAATTCAGAACCGGTCTTTGTAATTATTGTTGTAAAATTTTAAGGTAAACAACTGAACATCGATTACTAGGAATTTCATAATTTGGACAGGGGTCCTCATTTTTCTGAGTGCACCAGGGCCTCCAAAGACTTAAACCGGCACTGATGATACGGTGTTTGATTTACGATGGACAGATCTTGGGTTTGATTACCGGTCGGGTCGCTATAATGTGGCTACTGCTTGGATGGGCGACTGTGAGCAGGTAAACCATCAAGGTACATAACCAGCACCAAGCTAAACTTAGCCTTTCATCCCTCCGGGGTAGGTAAATCGAGTACCGGGCCCGGGTGGCCGGTAGCACTGTGTGATCTCATATGACAGGTGACGCTCCGTAGCTCCGAGATGGGTTTGCGATGAAGAGCTATGCGGTTTAAACCTTAAACCGACGATGCACCCACGTATATATATACAGTGATGTCAGCGCCTATGCTGTCCATGGCCCACCCATGGCGTGGTGGCGAGGTTCTGTATTGCTCGATGGTCGACGGTCCACGGTCGTTAGTCGACACCGTCGCCGCCGGAAAACTATACTTCAGAACTGGACTGGACTGGAGTCGGATTATTTAACGACGCTATATAGTATCGAAGACTGTCAGCATAACTATACTTCAGTTCAGTGTTCGGTCTTTTTATCGGGCGGGCGCCGGTGGCGCTGAGACGTCGGCGGCCAATAATCTAACGCTGCCCAACGACCGAGAGCGTCGGCGCCCGCCTCAATGGGAAGGGTACTGGTCGGATAGCTTGGCTGGCTTCTGCTGTTCCTTGGGTGCGGACATCTTGGGTGGTAGAGGGCACCGACGGCAGACAGTAACATTGGACGTTAACGTTACTGTACCATTTTGCTGCGTGCAATTACTTATGACAAGTTGACTAAAATTTCAAAACTGTTTGATGTCAGTTGTGAAAACGGTTCTCGGTATTTTGATTATAGGCTACCTGTTCAGTCGACTCACACTTCCGCTAAAAACGGTTTCAAAGCAGTTACAAAAGTTAAGCCAATCAGGTACAGGAGTTGACAGCAACCTGCTCAATTACATGATAACGGATTCTGTAAGCTTAAGAAAATTAGACTATAGATCCACATGATATATTGGAAAACGTTTTGGCTACAGCGATTTTAACGTTGGTCTGTAAATGTTGAATATTCTCCTCAGCTGATATTTGTTTTCGATTAATGAGCACATTTATTCGTCAACAACAGACAAAGGCAGACGGACGGTATAACCTACAAATAAAAACACCATAGCCAGAAAGACCACAGTTGTCTCTACCATTAGGCCTACATGTACTACGAAAGACGCTCCACGCACGGAACCACCCAGGTGTGCGTAGGCTGGGTGTCGTAATGCCAGCCAGGACGTCGTATACATCGCCTCGACCAACTCGCCTGTCTCTGTGCGTCCTCGGCGGCGTCCGATCTTTTGAGAGCGCGCTGCGGCGGCACGCGCCGAGTCGACCGATTGCGTTCTACCGCCGTCCGTCCGTCAGTGCGTGCAAGCCGCCCGCCGGCGTACGTACGCGTTGGCCGGCCGAATCAATACGGCCTGCACGCCGACAAGCCTCGGTACTCAGTACGTACGCCGAGCCCCGCGCTCTCCCTCCCGACCACCTCGTCGCCACTGCTGTTTCCTCTACACGAGAACGAAAACGGCAGAACCAGATTTAGTTCCGAAGAAGTGTTACGGTGTGCGGCAAGAAGTTCCGCTAATTTTTTTTCAGGGCCATTTTCTAAGCTATGTGCTTGGAATTTTTACAAAAAAATTTAAATGTGCCAAGAAGCATTCGTATTGTAGGCCTATTTAGCTAATGCAAAGTTGCAGAAGTTTGTTGCGTGACCACCCATCAGCAGTGATTTCTGTACGTTCAAAATGTTTTTGCCTTGAGGACTAATATGGGATGCTGAAAACAACTGAGCGCCAGCTTATTGCCAAAAACATCAGTTACGTGAATTTCGTCATTAAGGACAAGATAATGTTTATACAAACACGGGAGTCTGTCCAGTGCATTTCGATAGTTTGCAGAATATGTCCGTATAAATATAATCAGTGAGCTGTTTATAGACTGGTAGAAAAAAAATCAAAAAGTTTAATTTTAAATTGTACAGCAGAAACGTTCCTGTCCTCCTTCGCTATTATTATAACTAAACTACAAATATTATCAGTCACGAGACCATTTAATTCGTCACCAGCGTTTTATAAATGGTACATCGTCACCACACATCTATCTTGCACCGTTATAAAAATATTGCGCCTCAAAGATAATTGGGTCACGACTTTGACTTTTTTAAGGTCACGTGACGTCATCGGTCACGTGACCATTCGACTCGCGGTGGTCGACTTCCTATGGATGGTCCATGGTGACCATTCGTCATTGCGTCCATCTTGCACCGCTATGGAGATATGGCGCTTCAAACGCTGGACGCACGGACGTGGACACAGAAAGAAAGAT
>Ga0056128_1001646_pt1 | contig 25379 bp, 13 predicted proteins | sample WorMetLIZISLAND2_FD_71113 | JGI IMG/M metagenome (GOLD analysis project Ga0056128, IMG submission 71113) | Marine gutless worms symbiont microbial communities from Max Planck institute for Marine Microbiology, Germany - Olavius geniculatus... ... | reverse complement strand
GGCACGAAATTTTGTCACGATAAACTAGAGACCTTGGGGCAGCCCACAGTGAAGATTTCGTGATCCTAGCTTGCACCGTTTTGATACAGCTCACGAGTGTGACGGACGGACGGACAGACGGACGGACAGACGGACGCCCAGACGATGGCAAAGACGCGCGAAGCATTCTGCTTTCGCGCGTAAAAAGGGGTCCCTTTTTATGAAACACTGTGTAAATACGAGGTAGGCCTCTTCATCGGGAATATTTTTACTCCGTTTGTAGTGTGCGGTGCGCCTACTCGAAAATCGTTTCAGCGCCGTCGAACGAAATTGCTAAATATCATATTTTCAAAAGTGATGAATTATAGGTATACATTAAATGTGCATGCTAGTCAGTAAATCAAAACTTGCCATCATGTATAGGCCTAGACTGTTAAAATACATGCAATCTAAGTGTCCAACTGATACAATTAATACGATTTAGAGATTAAAAAATGTGTCTATGCTGCGCTATGACTGAATGTTCAGCAATTGCTACAATAGTAAGCTGCTATAGATACAAAAGTAACATACCCAACCATCACAATGTTTGTCGAATGTCGACAGCGCACGAGGTAGAAAGTACCTTGTCTTTGCACAATGACGCATCATCGTTATACCATCGACAAGCGTACGTATAGGCTGTAAACTCCGCCACCTTACTGGAGGTAGGTGCAGTACGAGAGTTTACAACAATAATGTCATAACTTCAGTGACACGGTGAAAATATATTGGTACAGTAATAAACAAATACTCGATTCGCACTAAACAACGTAACGTTCGACACAATGCAGATCATGCAAATCAGTGCAGCAAGTCATAGCGTTCACGTGGCAACAAACGAGAACAAAACGCGAAACAAAAGTTAATCGTAAGACGAGCGAAGCTAACATTATTCAACGATAGAGTTGCTTCTTGTGTCGCCACATCTTATCCTGAGAGATGTCGGTGGTATTTCTGCTATATCAAGGCGTGTGCACTAACAATATGTTAGTTTAGTTTAGTTCGGTTTATTTCTGACGTGACGCTTTGTACGCGCCTTTTCAATTTCCAGCGCAAAGACGTTCCAGCAGTAAAAATTTGTGTGGCACGGCTCGTAGAATTTGTTAAAATTCAAGTCCGTTAGTAGTTAGTCGTCTGCAGACTGCAGGTGTTACGAGGAGCTGGAGTAGACTCGCTGTGAGAGGTTGAGTGGAGACACGACTTGACGCTGCTGTACCGAGCGACCGGAGAACTCGCTGCAGTCGTCAGTTGTCGACTTATCGCTGTTCTTGCGTCCTGTTTCTGATGCGGTGACTTGATCGATTGTCAACTCGTCAGAGTCCATGGCGTCAGCACGTGGTTGATCGCTGACGGCAGTGACGGACGACAGAGATGACGTCGAAGCCCAGCGTGCAGTCTGCAGCAACCCCCCGCTGCCTTCGTCGTCGTTATGCTGGAGGTACGCGGACGCCAGCGTGCCACCGCCGCCGGCAGCAGCTAGTTTGTCGACAAGACGACGCAGCAGCGTCAGCTGACAGCGCAGCTCGCGGTTCTCGACGACCAGCGCCTCCAGCTGATGTCGAATGACGTCATCCTGCTGTCGACGCTTCTCACGTGACCTGCGAGCAGCCTCGTTGTTGCGCTGACGTTTGTACCGGTACGACGGGTCGTCCACGTTACGTCGGTTCTCTCTCCTCCGCTGTCCCGCCCCACTACCCATCAACGACTCCTCGACGTCGGGTCGCAGCGTCGTCGCTACCGGAAATAGTAAGATGGGCGTCGGCTTCCGGTCGTTGCTGTTGACGACCTGAGCCAAAGACGCGTCTACACCGACTGTTCCAGCATTGAGCGCCAGCATCGTACACAGCACACCAGCGTATAACAGTTACTGCGTCGTGTACTCGACTTGCGTACAGCTTTTAACTACAAACTTCGCGCAGATCTACGTTGCCGATTCTTCCTCAACGTACCTACGAGCCAAGTTTTTACGCCACTGCCACGGTGGTGAGGGGTTCGTCACGACTGTCAACACGCAGCACATGCACTAAACGCACGGACCGGGCGTGAACGAACGTGAACGACCGGCCATAGTGAGCTAGCCGGTAAGAGCAGGTGCGTCACGCGACGCAACGTACCACGCAATGAGCGCTAGCCAAGCAAGCACTGACTGCACATTGCGCTGAGTGAGTCAGCGTTTTCTGCGCAGAGAATTACGCAATGTTGTCTGTCTGTCGATCAATTGCGCCGCTGCGCCGCGTCCGCTGATGACGAAACTCAGCCCACCCACCCAGCCAAGCCGCCCGGCGCACATGCTGCCTGCTCCGTTGTAGCTGACGTCATCCTGCGTAAACAAACCCAGTGCCAGCCAGTGCCGCTGTATGACGTAATCGCTTCCGTGCTTTGCGCAATATTAATCCCAGAAAACGAACAGATAAAGGACGGATAAATAATAAGGAATAAATAATTCAGTTCTGCTGCTGGGATTAAAGACCAGCGGAGCAGCAGGCATATATCAAATCCGTCGTGGGTTAAAAAAAGAAAGATGGAAACAGGAAATTGTAATTTTCCGACAGACAGCTGCGAATTTCAAAAACTGGAAATTATTGGTGCTCGGAAATTTAATTTTCCCCTAAATTAATCCAAAATGGGAAATTTTCAGCCCAAAAGTTTGTAACTTTGGAAGAAAATTTCTGACAAGAAAACTCATGGATGTTACCACTTGACACTTTCACGTGTAATTAATAGCCATAATGCTATTTAAAAGTACCAATTACATATCTCTGTAATTAAATGTGTATCTTTGTAATTGAATTACGTAATTTTGTTACATGCACTTACATAACTGCTCAGCTTTGCCCTTTGCCCTTTCTCCGCCACGACGCTACTGATCAAATTACTGTAATCGATTAACCCTGTAATCAATCATTTATCACGCCAACAGTCAGCACATACTAGCTTAATTAGGCCTACAGTGAAACAAAAACACACAATACAAGGTACTATAAACAAGTAATTTGAACAAAGCTCACGTGACGCGCGACAGCATCGGTACTTGTGGAATAAATGTACAACTTGCAATAAAATAATAATGCGTTCTGAAAAACTACCCTAATTTGAGGCCTCATTTTGAAGGAGTACCCATATTTGACGATTCCGTGCAAAGGACTTCTTAAACAGAGATAGCCGAAATTTAAACTGCTAAAATTTATGTTCAATACTGAAAATTTCATGTGCAGGTTGTCTTGCTCTACCTCCAGCCATTTCGGCGCAATTCACTCTTAAAATGTGCGCCGCAGCCGAAAATAGCAAAACACACACAAAACCTCTATCTTTGAAATTCAAGATTATTGAAGGTCATCGATGTTGATACCACTGAAAAGTTCGTCGCCAGTGCTGGTTACGATAAGCAGCATGTTTGTGTTTATCTGTAACTTTGCAACCGTTTTGACGTTAGACGAGCCAGCAGCAGTAAAATAGCCACTTTTAGGGGGTACCCCTCTTTGACACTCGCATACGCATGCCTTTTTGAACATAGGAATTCGCGACTGAGACTGCTTAAATATGTGTTTAATGCTAAAAATTTCATGGGAGGATTGTCTTAGACTATTTCCAGCGAATCCGGCGCAATTTACTCTTAAAATGTGTATCGCAGCCAAAGATCGCAAAAAAATCACTAAACCCTTCTATTTTGGGGTTCAAGGCCGTTCAAGTTCATCGACGATGTTACCCAAAAAAGCTCGTCATCAGTGTTTGTTATAATAAGCATTATTTATATGTTTATATGGTCTATATGTAAACGTTTTTACGCTAGATGAGCCAATAGCGGTAAGATAAAGACCTTTCAGGAAGTACCACTCTTTCATGCTCTCGTTCGAGGGGAACCCTTTACCCAGCGGCATGAAATTTTGTCACAAGAAACTATTGTTTTGGGGGCAGCCATAGTAAAGATTTCTTGATCCTAGCTTGCTACTTGCACCGTTTTGATAGGGCTGCAGAGTGTGACAGACACACGAACGAACGGACGGAAGAACGAACAGACATACACCTCAACGATGGCTAAGACGCACGAAGCATAGCATAATGTAGCGTAATAATTGAATATAGGCCTAATGTGTAACGTATAGCGTTGACCTTTCTCCAACAAGGTCGATTTGATTTTTAGCTGACCGTACTTAATTAACGGTCGAGCTATTGGTTCAGTTGTCGTTTGTCTGTCCGTCTGTCGTCGTCTGTCACGGATGTATTGTGGCTAAGCGTTAGGTCGTAAGAAATAACTTTTTACGCATGCAAAATTTCAGCGATCTAGTGCTTACAAAATTTGGGAGATGCAGTTCAAGAAAAACATTTTTAAATTTGGTGTTCAATGGAGGGGGTAAGATAAATGTGCGTTTTTCAACGGAAAACTGGCCATATCACAACCGCGCGGTAGCGCAGCCCTGTGTTAATGGCGACCGGCTAAGTCAATGGAGAATGGCAAAATTCGACCTCGCGCAGGTCCAAAACCCCTCAACCGATCGACACAAAATTTGAAACAGGTGATTACGTCCGCGAGACGACCCCCTGTGCAAAATTTCGTGCAAATCCGGCCATTGGGGGCTTCTTGACAAATGGGTGAAATACAACGAAAATTTTTCTAGTATATATATACTTTTTTGTTGACCGACCTACAGGACAGACCGCCCGGCGGATTTTCATGCGCAACGGCTCGAACAACGCGGCCTCACGCAAGGGTCAAACCTTTTCGGGAACCGAAGTTCGAAGTTAATACCTAACCCCTGAAAGATCCCCCAAAGTCGAAAATTGGGCCCAAAAAACGGACTTTGAAATTTTCGGCCAAGAACGCTCCTGTATAAAAATTTCACCTATAAACGGCCCCTAATCGTCATCGTAGGCCCATAAAAGTTGTATAGTGAATAGACAATGGCCTCGGGAATTCCAAATATGTGGTAATTTTGGACCCCTTGCCTACAGGTCACGTGGCACGGAGCATGCGCAGTGAACTTTTGGCTTTTAACATGGGCAAATGCAACCTTGAGGCTTTATATCTCCGTAACGGTGCAAGATAGGCGCATGGTTCCAATAGACCACCAATAGGAAACCACATATGCCTAGTCCAATGGTCACGTGACCGATGACGTCACATGACCCCAAAAGGTCAAACTCGTGACCCCAAAATCTTTGAGGCCCTGTATCTTCGTATCCGTGCAAGATAGACGCATGTTCATCATTGATCACCAGTAGAAAAGTGCCTTCGCCGAGTCCGGTGGTCACGTTCCGATGACGTCACGTGACCACTAAAGATCAAAATCGCGACCCCAAAATATTTAAGGTTCTGTGTCTTCATGACCGTGGAAAGCAGATGGTTTTAAAATTGACCATCAACATAAAAACTTTGTTATTGTAATAAAACAGCAATCATAAATGTACAAAACATCAGTTTATACACTTGTTAACGGCGACATGCAATGACTGACACATCGAAAACAGCAAAAATCATTAAAAGGTGATATTATTTCACAGCACATTGACAGTTAGACGATGTAATGGTGAGTGATATCACATTTTAATGATTTTTGCTGTTTTCGATGTGTCAGTCATTGCATGTCGCCGTTAACAAGTGTATAAACTGATGTTTTGTACGTTTATCTCGGAAACGGTGAGAGATGAAACCAAAGTTACTATTAATCACTGATAGAAAGTGGCATACGTCCTTTAAAATGAGATGAAAGTCATCGACTTTGGATGACATTGATGGTCAGTACTGCAACATGAACTGTATAGGCTGTAGCACGTCTTCCCTAAAGACACTTGGGCTTTCTTGTTTTAAACGTTAAGCATTTACACCGCATGCTGGCGTCCTTTGATTCAAGTTGCTTCTATTATAAGCATCAACTGTATCAATTGTTAACTCTGAGTCTCTGACAATGACTTTTGTTTAAGAGGAGCGAGAGTTCCACCTATGGAACTTTTGCTCCCGGGGGCGAAAGTACGTGGGAAAGAACGAAAGTTTTGTCATGCATTGATTAGCTTTTATTCGCCAGGTGGCAGTAGTTGGCACTATAGTTGCTCACGTTTTAATTCGTCGATCACTGCTGCTCATTGTCGGTGACTCGGCGTTTTGAAACCTCGGCAACTGTACGGCCGGCCGCATACACGTCGGCACTGCACGCCCACGTTGTTTGTTCACATTACGTCTTCATTGTTGCGCGAAACTTGAATTTTCAGGTTAGGTAAACTGATGAAAGTGATCAACGTGATTGCGAGAAAGATTGTGAGCTTTGCAGAAGATGCAGTCAAAAGCCAATTAGATTAAAACAGGTTCACTCTGACTCAAATGAGCGTGATAGAGATACTTCTTTTCTGAAAGCTTAAAGTGTTAAAGCGGATAGTGAAGAATTGACTCACTTGTGAAATCATACCGGTATATGATTTTAGACTGACTTAATCTAGGAGCATAATAGAATATATTATATGAGTTTTATTCATAGGCACGTACAATACTTAGTTGTCGTTGGAGAGACAGAATAAACGTGACTCAAATCGTGTCTTATGCAAACAATAAGCATGCGTTTTAGTATTGATCACCAAACTTGAACATGCGTCCAACGCTTCTTATAAAAATACAATTATTTTTTTTTCTTTGTTGTTTCGCTGACAAAAATTGGTTATAATATTGGTTATATATAAAAAAAATCGATCCAACTGTTCAACTTCTTCTCAATGTAGGCCTAGCTGAGTTTTTCCACATGCTCAAAACCAAATACCAACTTCGCCTTTCGTTTGTGGTCCACTATTACGCGCACTAACGACAACCCGCCCGTTCGTCTCTTGCGCAGAATAAATCACTTGCGAAAGAAATACGTTGAGTTGCGGGCATGTTGCCTACTATTTCGTCGGTCAGTCGGTTTTACTGGCGCGGCGGGTTAGTGGCAGGGAACACATGGCGGGCGACCGACCACATGACTAGTTAAAGCGTCGACCTGCCACTAAGACGGTAAGACGGCCGTCTTGCATGGGTGGCAAGACTGTCCGATAGTCCACCGACCGGATGCGGACCGACTGACTGACCGACCGACCTACCTAACAGACTGTGACGTAGATGACTGCAGACTTCTACCAGTCAAGGTCGACGGTCAGACGCAGACTTCATCTGCGGCCGAAGACTTCAGTCGGCTCCACGCTAATAGAACTGTTGATAAGCTTTGGATTTTACACGTCACGCAAATGTAAGCAGTGTTGGAATTGCTGGAGGTTAAACCCCCATCTTGACCCTTACACACTGTCGGGTACGCCTATGTATAGCAGGATCAGCCCACATAGGACTCACTCGTAAATGACAATTTTGAACGGACTTCAACAGCCAAAAAAGTCCACCTCCCCCAGCTATTTTTCCACAATTCGAACAATGGTAAGATGGAATTGCAGTGTTTGTCCGTGATTGCATTAGACAGAAAACATCTGGAAAGAGCATAGGTGTTTCCCACCTAATGCAATTAGCTTGACCATCTGCACCAGTCAGTAATTAGTAAACTCTTTACACAAATCTTGCATTGACCCATGTTTTGTATTGTGTAGGCTTATAAAAATCGTCGTGGCATCATCATTCTCATTGTCATGATTGTTTATTAGCGCATCTTGCCAAAACGCAAGAACGTATATAAAATGCATGTATGGAAGTAGACTATAAATGTTTGAAAAAAGTTCATAACGTGTGATGTACAGTGCACATTTTGTGTATCAAGAAACATTTCAGTTGACATTTAAGTACAATGTTTGACACCCAGACAGCAGTAGCGCACGGATCGTGAGCGCGCGCGTTACAGTGTTGTGAATGATCATTCATCATCTGGTTGTCGAGGCCACGGTGTGTTGAACACTGGCGCTGCAACAACGTGCTGTAACAACCGCGCGTCTTCAAGCCTCGCTCGCCTGCAGTTTACTTGCTGTTTCTTCCGTCTGAGGTCACCGTTACCGCGCGCTCAGCTGCACGCGGCCGTATGCCGGTTTACTAGTTTTCTCGCTGCTAGGGGTTATAACTACGAGCGGTTACCGTGGCAACGTCAACAGCAACAGCAGCAGCAGCGCTGGCGGGAGGATGGGGAGGAAGGCCGGCGGCTGGTACAGAGTCTGCAGTGGCTGCAACAGATGGTGGCGCCGTGCACAGGTAATCACGGTGTTCCGCTAGCAGTGCCTGCCGTGCTGAAAAACACCCGCCACGCCACGCCATGGCGTTTTATCAACGGCTTGTTTAGGGCAATGCAACTGTAAAGTCCATTGTAGTACCTCTTCTACCTGGCGCATTATATTCTGCGCTATTTCAGATACGATGACTGTGCAACAATGTTTTTAGCCGAAGTTAAGAAGTAACGGTCGAGCTATTGGAATGGTTGTAATCGTCTGTCTGTTTGTCTGTAACGGATATATTGTGGCTAAACTTTAGGTTGTACGGAAAAACTTTTTGCACAAATAATTAACCATGTGTGTGAAACTCGGGCATGCAAAATTTCAGCAATGTAGTACAAAGGAAACATTCCAAACTGGGAGTTGAATAAATGGGGGGGTAGGAAATTTAATGAAAAACCGGCTATATCTCGGAAACGGTAAGAGATATGGCCAAAGTTACTATATTAATCATTAATTGGAAATGGCATACACCCTTTCAGAATAAAAATCATTAACCTTGGATGACCTTGAAAAGTGCGTAATTGTGGTTAAACGGTAAGTTGTAGGGGTCTACGATGCATCTTTTCTTCATTTTTTTTTAAATTTTAGATTAGCGTTTCTGCGTTTTGTGTATGTATATGTGTTCTTGTGTTTTATGGGCCATGCTGCCTGAGTCAAATAAAATGAGTAAATGAAAGAATGAAAACCATAAGATAGGGCGCTAGCTACTTCCTATATAGGCTGTCAATAGTAACCATCCCTTCATCTGCAGCTGTTTGGTTGCAATTTTTAATAGAATGTTTCATGCTATAAGTGGCCGTATTATGGAAACGGTGAGAGATAGGACCAGGATTACTATTAATCACTAATGAAAAGTGACATACCCCTTGTCAGACGAGATAAAATTAGTGACCTTGGATGATCTTGAAGACCGTTATACGCGCTATTGCGGCTAGACGGTGCGAAATAGATTATGATAAATTCATCAAAATACAACCTTTATATGTATTGTTTTTGTTGACGTTTCGGCTACTTTGCAGTCTGTATCGGAAAAAAACATCAACTGCACAAAGTGAAGCAGGCGTGGAGAAAAATACTGCTGGTACATTAAGAACGATGATTAAAAATGCAGCGAAGCGCAATATTTTCTTCAATACTTTAGTACATAGATGAGGATAAAATTACACGACGGTCAATTGTTTGTAGACAGCGTTCAGTGAGATTGCGTCGGCTGGCCGACAAGCAGCACAGCTGACAAGCAAAGTGAAGTACAAACGTCAGGCACGCTTCGATAACTTCACTGTTGCTTGCTACTGCAGCAGTTTTGCGGAACGTAACTTGAACTGTTGTTTGATGTAGGAGATTCAATGTTCGTTCTACAGCACAGCGCAGCGTTGCGTGTTGACGACCTGCGTATTTGTCTGATCAGATGAGTTGGAGAACGGATAAACAGGCCGTGCCGTCATCGCCGACTCTGTAAGCATGGAGGCGGAACCGCAAACTTTCCACGTGAGCTCGGCGTCACCGGCACACTCGCGGACGTTGACGCCGACGGCGGCAGTACGACCACGACCTCGCCTGCCTCTGACATTGTCCACCAGGTCGCGCTCAATCGAGCACCCGCCTGGAAGTGACGTCACTGTGACGTCAGACGCCGGTGGAGTGGATGACCTCGCCGGCGCACTGTCCGAGCTCGGACGTACAGACTTCGTGCGCAAGTACAGCCGCAGGTCGCGACCACCACGATCCAACGTCGAGCCGACGACTTCACCGACGTCAGACATGGACATCCGGTCGGCAGCGTCGTCGCCAGTAGTGACGTCACCATTGCGTCATCAGCAGGTGCGCTCGCCTGACGTCATTGCGACGAAACGTCGCACCGACGACTGCAGTGCAGCTGCTACAGCGAGCACCAACTGTCACAACATTCCAGCTGCGACCGAACAACGACTTGCAGATCAGTCTCCGCTCGGAGTAGGTGACAGTGCGGGCGGAGATGTCGTGCAGGAAACATCTCCTCTGGAAGAGCGTTCAAAGCGGGCGGCGTCTGGCTGGCGAAGTTCTCGCGCTGGCGCGGGGTTGTCGCGGTCCGAGAGTGACTCGTCCAAGATGCGTTCGTTCACGCTGCGGTCGCTGCAACCCCGAGCGACTGGCAACCAATCGTCACACATTGTCAGTCACGTGCCGCCGCCAGCACCTCGTAGAGGGGCAACTGCGCCGCTGTTGGTCGGCGATCTCGACACTCCGACGACGATGAATTCCACCGAAGCGACTGTTGACACGGACGACGAGGGCGTGGGTGCGGTCGACATCGATGAACCGTGCTTCAAGGACACGTACATGTCAGTGACGACTGCTGGCAGTAGAGGCGCTGCCAGCTCGAACCGCGGCGCTTTGTGTCGCGATAAACACTTGCTGCCTCATTTTGATGTCCTAGGACTAGCCAGAGGACGTCACCAGCGTTTTGCGGAACACGACAGCGCACTCGGCGAGACGTCGAATGCGACACCTGCTTCAGCTGGCGTCAGCACGTCGACGCAGAAGACGAACAGCGGTGGTCGTTTCCAAACACATCCGCCACTACGAGAGCGCACCCTGACATGCGAGCCGGGCTCGGTCGACAGCAACGGTCTCGGTGCTTTGCGCGACGTCTCCGACCCAAACAAGCACATGCTCTGCCTAGCGTCACAGGTCAGCGTCTCGTCGGCTGACAGTCATATCTGCCCGAGCGAAGGTTCCACTTCTCTGTCCTTCGGCGGCGAGGGCAGTGTGGAGACAGCGGTAGCTGCAGATAGGTTCATGTCGTCACCGGACCAACTTGTTCGCAAAAACAGCAAAACGCAAAAGCACAAGTCGAAAAGCGATCCAACTCGTGGGGAGAAGAATGGAGACAGTTCGGTGGTCGATATTCCGTCGATCGTCAGTGGAACGATGCACGCGCAAAGCTCGCCGGTGCTGTTGGAAGAAAACGACAAAAGTCAACGTAACGAGCGGCAGTCGACGACGCAGTTTCCGTTCACGACCGATTCGGCGTCCGCATCGTCAGATTTGTCAGAGCGCGGAACAGCTGCTGAGAACAACGCACATTCGGCCAATCATGTCGTCGTGGCAGGCAACACTAGTGCCAAGTTTTCTCCCATGGCGTCCGTGGAGGACGTGGCCGTGCGCGTCGTGCTGAAAAGCGACGATTCATTCGAAGATCTTCCTCCGACGACCATCAAACCGCCGCGACCCAAGACGACCAAGAAAAGACCGCGCGCTCCTCCATCACCGCTCACGACACCAATGACCGTCAACACCACGGAGACTTCGTTGTCACCTGCGTCTAGTCTTGTACGTAAAGTCTTTTCAAAGGATCGCAGCAGCCCCAGCAGTAAACTGCAGACAAAGGAGACCGGCGGCAGTGAGACTGAATTGTCTACTGCCGCGTCGACGTCGTCGTTGACAATACCGTTTAGCAAGAAATCGTCCTTGCTGCGCAGTCATAGCAGCGCCGGCAGCGAGGTTGCCAGCGGAACTGCGGGTGGATCTGCCGCTGCTGAGCGCTCTAAGCACTCCGAGCACCCGCAGTCACTGGCGATCTCACGACAGCGTAGTCCAGGCGCTCTAGACGCAGGTAATGTCAACGTTCCACGCATTGGCACCGTCACTGCAAGCGCATCAGTGCCTGAACTCTGCGATACTTCCAACGGTCGATTGCTTCATGCTAGGGACCACAACAGTCTGAGCACATCTTATGCACCGTCACTTGAACCCGTTCTTTCCAGTTCCACTATCAGCTTATTTGACGGATCAGCAGCTGGTGACAAGGTCGGATTGTTTAGAACATTTGTTTTGGGCAGATGCAGTAGACTGTTCTGGACTGAGTTTTTCTAATATTTACGAAACTTTAAAAAGCAGAAAGAGTTGCTAAACTTTTTGTTCATGGAAAAATCATAACAAACAGTTTTGTGGCCAAACCCATTATACATGATCATTTTAGTGCACTTGATTACTGTAGTTTCCAAAAAATTCTCCTTTGCTGTGTGTTTATGCGTGTTTTTGTTTGTTCCTGTCTTTCTATTCTGTTTGTGACTCGCCTCGTTGTCGGTATTTTTTTTCAACGGCTGCAGAATAATCTTTGAAAGCAAACGAGGTTTTATAATACACATAATCCTAGTCTATATGAGACGAATGCGCAGCGCTGTGAGTCACAAATGGGCGTCGTAGATATATTACACGTCTCGTAAAATTGTACTTGTGTTGTGTGCTGTACAGGAAAAACGAGATTTGATCATGCAGGAGTTCTACACGACAGAGCAGCACTATGTCGAGGCGCTGCAGCTGCTAGTCGAGGTGAGTGAGTGAGTGAATGATTAGGCCACCGGCACGGCAGGTATCTCACGGACTTGGTTAGTAACTTGGTTCTAAAGATAGTCGTTGTTGCGATTAGAGGCCCGTGTTGCCGGTCTATGAATAAGGTTTACATGCAATTCGGCAATTCATCATCATCACTGGAATTCGCCCTAGGCAAAAGGTTTTTTTCTGTGGTGGTGGCGAAAGTGCGAGCGCAGTAGGGCTGACGTTACGGAGAAGTCGGGTTCGGCACTTTGCTGGCGACGAGCTGCCGCGGTTGATAAGATAGGTCGGCGCCGTTGCATAGACGAGTAGTCTTGGACCACAGAATGAAAGAGTAGGCCTACGGCGATTAGGCGCCTTCGCACGACTCAGCAATCGTCGACCTCGTGCACGTAGTGCGTTTTTACCTCGCGTACGTAGACGTTTTGCGTCAACGAGTTAAAAAAAAGATATTTCTATACTATAATGATTTAGCTCACAGGCCAATCTTTTTTTCACAGCATGTTTGTTGCTTTCGATATTGTAGTCATTGCAAATTCTGCTTGTTTGTTTCAAAATCCGAATCAGAAACATGCCGCATGCGAAAAATGACAAGACAAAACGTCAAACATTTTCTTAAAAACCACAGTCATGGAACAACCACAAGTTATATTTGATAATATAAAATGTTGGCAGTAATGTAGTAAATGTAGTGTTACGTGTCTCACGAGTTCATTGTCTGTAACTATATTATTCAATAAGCTTATATTATTATGTGGAACTTGGTTCGATCGCAATTTTTACGATCATTTGTTTCGATGACTTTTATTCTGTAAAAATTTGCAGCGCTGCTGTTAAGGTCAATATTCCGGTTAATTTAAGGCAACAGGCTCGTGCGTTTGCTGGTTTTGAACAGTCAAAGTTTTGTCATTCTGCTGTATCCTGCATTGCTTGTTGCCGTCGAGATAAAAAGTTTCAAAGTGTAATTATTTATTAACCTAAGCCGAACTGTGCATTCGGCTCGTGAGTTGATGTCGCTTTCAATCCACTATCCACTGTCAAGGTTCGTTTTCTCTTTGCAGGTTTCATTATGCATAACGGTACAGTGGCATAGCCACGGTTTTGTCTACAGAGAGAATTTGCACCAATTTCGACCGCCCCTTCAACGCGTTACTACAAGGGTCCCTGCAAGTTCTTGAGTTGAGGGTTGACTGAAAATGCCGGACATGAATTTGACGGACGTGAAGTTGACGGACATGAAATATACAGACCAAATATCCGGGCATGAAATTGGCGGACATGAATTTGGAGGACAAAATATATATCGTTTGAAAATAGATTACAGTGCAATGTGCATTTTTTTAAAACAACGGCAGAACACAAGTCACAACAGCAAAGTAAGTTGTATAATATGCATATGTATAATATGTTGAAATGCATAAAATATTACGAACACATCAACCTAAAATTAGCTACAGATGAGCAATGATAAATCGAAGTCTACAAAAAAAAACCTATATATTCAGCCACTTGCAACATGTCTTGCATTTTCATGTCCGTTAATTTTATGTCCGTCAATTTCATGTCAGGCTACTTTATGTCTCGCCAATTTGTCTAAATTTGTCCTCCATTTTCATGTCCGTCAATTTTATGCTTGGACACTTGGTCCGTCAAATTCGTGTCTGCCAATTTCATGCTCGGAAATTTGGTCCGTTTATTTCATGTCCGTCAATTTCATACCAGGACACTTGGTCCGTTAATTTCACTGTCACGGTCGAGCAGCCACCACAGGCCAGCCACGACGACACGTGACCGGGACTGCGGTGCTGGGCGCCCGTAACACTGACTGGAGCCGGCACTCGCCGTCTAGTCGTTGGACGACTCGTACACGCGTGCGATCCGTGGGATGCATGCAGTGTTTCTTGTCGGTTGTTTTAGGCTGCTAGGCCTAGAGTTGTTGTTAGGCAGTAGAGATATGAACGTAAGACCTAACGTATTTAGAGTCAGCGTAGAGTTAGAGTAGTTTGGCTAGTTTAGCTAGTAGTCGAGGCGGCGAGTCGAGTTGTATGATTTTGTCGTGGGACTTTAGTATATTGTCGATTTTCCTGTCTGTCCGACTGTCCGTCTGTCTCTCTGTCTATCCCTTTTCCTGGACTGTTTAATTCGTCGTTTGCTTATTGCGCTAGTCGTTAGCTTTAATAAAGTTTGCTTTTGCTTTTAAAACACTGTGGTGTTTGGCTTTTTGACTTAGGCCTCCTGACAATAGTTAGCCGAACGCTACATTCACATTCGTCAAATTCATGCCTAGACATTTTGACGATGCGTCATTTCACGTCCCTCATTTTCTCGAGTCTAACGCCATCCATCTCGATGACGTTGACCGTTTTTGCACAGTACTCTGCGGACGGACGCACAAACAGACATAGCCTACAGACCACCCTACGGTAATACTGTAGCAATATTCGGCTTCAGCGATGCTTAGTTGTAGTACGGAAGAGAAATTTCGTACTAAGTATGATATTTCGTATGATATTTCACATCGAAGAAAAAAAGTTCACCGGACATTTTACCCAGGGTGGTCTCCCCCAGTCGCCCTCCTCTCCCCTGCGGCTGCGCTACTGTAACGGTATTTAATTGGATATTACTGTACGCAATGCACTTTATACGACGTCATCTTTACGTTTCTGGCGTTACTAGAACACGACGTGAGGTTCGTTACTGCAGTGGCTTAGCGCTGTAGAGCCTAACCACTTTAAGGCGCGGATGCCGTAAATTCCAGAGATGTTCAACTAACAGACGTGTTAACAAAACAGTCTTCGCGGAGCTTGGGATGTGTGGGCTGCTAGCCGAGACGTGAGCTGGACTGACTGAACGGTCGCCTACGCAACCACAGCATTCAGTACGGCATAACGTTCAGCTGTGCAGTGTGCACAGCAAAGAACAATAGCGAGCTCAGCGGTTTGCTTGAATCATTGGTGGTTTTTACGCGTGAGAACTAGCACAGCTATAGCGCATATTAGCTACGGTAATTCTGTCTGTCCGTCCATCTGTCCGTCTGTTACGATCCTGTACCGTTTGGAGACCAGGTGAGATAGAGACTTCGGGCTTTCACCATATGATAGTTTAGAGTCTCTACAGGGTGCAGCAAAAAGTAGCCCCTTAAAGTTTTTCGCCGTTTTCTCTGCAACCGTTTGGAATTCTAATTTAAAATTGTACAGGTTTATTTATGTAGACATTTTGCATCTAACTGCCAAGTGAAATATGATCTGTTGAAAAACGATGAAATTATAAACTTGTGAACATGACCGCCTCCAGATTTTTAGCATTAAAAATGTTTAAGCCAAAAACGCCATTTAATTTCCAAAAAAACGGTTACCACGTTACTGCCGATGACGTCGTAGTGACGCTTTGACAAACAGTAGTTTATTTTGTTTATAAATTCTCACTATCGTTCTTTGAAAGCAATCGCCGGCTGCCCACCGGGTTCATCTTCCAGCAGAACGGCGCATCAGCACACAGCGCGCAACGCCGCGCAGCGCACAAAACTGGCTGCGGGCCAGCTGTCTAGATTTCATCACAAAAGACCAATGGCCTCCAAATTCGCCGAATACAAACCCAGTGGACTATCACTGTGGTGTGCAATGTTGGAGGCTTACCGCAAGCTTAAAACAAAGCCGAAAACAATCGCCGAAGTCAAGGAAGCGCTTCAGGTTATCTGGGGTAACCTGTCACAAGGACCGACCGACAAGGCTGTGAAAGACTTATCAAAGTAAGCGACTGAAGGCATATGTTGGAGCTTGGAGCTGGCGGCGGACACTTCGAACATCCAAATTGGCAATAAAATTATGGTATCTGATCATAAGTTAACTGTGTTGTTTCAACGATGTCATTGGATTGGTATAGTAGCTTCAACATTTTTAATGCTAAAAAATCGGTAGGCGGTCATGCTAAAAGTCTATAACTTCGTCGTTTTTCAACAAAATCATATTTTACTTAGCAGTTAAATGTCGAAGGTTTCACGAAATAAAGCTGTAAAAGTTTACATTAAAATCTTAAACGATTGCTGAGAAAACAGCGAAGAACTTTTAAAGTCCACTTTTTTGCCGCACCCTGTATAACTACGTCATTTTTCAATGGAATCAAATTTTACTTGGCATTTAGCCGTAGAACAATTCAGAAAATGAATTAGTAAAATTTTAGATTAAAATGCTAAACGGTTGCTGAAAAACAGCGAAAAACTTTTCGCCGTACCCTGTAGTATTTTGTGACAAAATATCATGCCAATGGGTAAAGGGGGTCCTTACGAACGAAAGAGCGAAAGAAGGGCACCTTCCTTAGAATGGCGTTATTCTACCGCTATTGGCTCCTCTAACCTGAAAATGGTTGCAGTTAGGCAAAGACATGCTGCTTATCATAACAAGCACTGGCGACAGGAATGTCAACATCGATGACTTTGAATGACCTTGAACCTCCGAAAATAGGGGTTATAGTGAATTTTTTTGTGATTTCGGGCTGCGAAACGCATTTCAAGGGTAAAATGCGCCGAAATGGCTGGAGATAAACCAAGACAACCTGCGTATGAAATTTTCAGCATTGAATGTAGATTTTAGCAGTCCATGTCCGGACCTTGTAGGCTAAGTTCAAGGAGGCCTGCGCACGCGGGTGTCAAAAAGGGGTACCCGTCTAAAAAGTGGTTATTTATTCGCTGTTGGCTTGTCTAGCGTGAAAATGGTTGCAGATAAGCACAGACAAAGCCAAGGTTTTTACTGAGCACTAAGTCGCATAAGTTTTTTTAGATTAAACAAAAATCATTGACTTTGGATGACCTTCAAGGATTATTACGCACTATCACACCTCACACGATAGTCAGTGTTGTAAGGATAACCTTCAAAATATATGGATAAAGGCAAAATTTGACTCTCAGCCAACCCAAACCCCCTCAAGCGATCGTCACCAAATTTGAATGGCGTGATTATGTCGTTGACGCCTACCACCAAACAAATTTGAGCTCAGTCCGCCCAGGGGTTTTTGCTCCCCATATAAGTGAAATATACACCCCTCCTGTTCGAAATTTACTACACTTTTTTGGTTTTTGAACTCGCCTACAGGCGAGTCCGTTAGACCGATTTTTACGCTTAATACGTCAAATGACGCGGTTCTGCGCAAGGTAAACTGGTAATTTTTTCACATATATTGTAGCTAAACGGTAAGTCATTGGGGGTCAACGATAGTACCGTTGGATAGGGCGATGATGAGTTTCTATGGGCAGTTACTAGCGCTTTCTTCCCGCGGCCGGAAGTCGAAAGCTGGCCTTTGGATATATGCCGTACGGTCGGCCCACTCTAGCGACAGCTGGGCTTTTTGTTTAAATAAAGTAATAACTGTCCTCATCCATCATATGCACCTTGTATTGTTTTTGTGCATCCGCCCTCCACCGGTGCACGTTCCTGCACTGAAAAGTCCGCAGGTTTCTGTGAAATGGATTCTTTTGTTACGCCCAAATCTTTTCACTAAGGATGAGGTTTATGTCCATTACTGCAGATTGCAGTGAGATTTTGAGAGTGTGTTCTGGCCGTTGCGGGTGTCATAGGCCGCCTAATACTTGGACCGTTAGCAGAGTGCACAAAGTGCGTGTTACAATAGGCCTACATCAACTTGAGTTCGCTGCTGGAGCGGTCGCTGTTGGCCTATACTCCATGCACACGCTTTTCATTTTCACTGCAGTCCTGCAGTCGCTCCTACTCGTGAACGTCGAACTAACAGCTGTTCGCTGCGAACTCTTACTTACTTTCTCGGCCGCTTTGTGGCAGCAGGGCCTTCTAGTCGAGACGGCGGCGGCGAGGCGAGCTCAGTATCTTTAGACGCTTACAGCCTGCGTCCGGTCAGCGCCAGGGAAGGCCGGGGGTACCTGGTCGGTTATCTCTGTGCCGTTGAGATGTGGCTACAGTACGGTAGGCTCTCTGTAGCGTGCAGCCAGCTGCCGTCAATTCACCGCCGCGTTGCTCCGTCACTCTGATGTGCTCGATGCGTGCCTTGTTTTTGCAGCAGCCAACAAAAGATGCACAAAATAACGCTCATTTGCATATTTATTGCGGCCACGTTGATCAGTAGTCCGGTTGTTTTATCTGCAGCGTTTACTTCGCACGCCTTTCCGTAGCTGCTGCATCTGTTTCTGTTCACTACAAAATGTTTAAAAACTGCTGACCAAGAAACTCCGTATATTTTACTGACTGGTGTTGCATGTGAAACTAGTTAAATTACCTGTAGGCCTATATTAGACATGTCAACGACTTCGTGTACTTCTAACAAGGTGCACATATCCGAGCCGCGTAATATCAGTAGGCTATATATAACACAGAGCATCGCTTTTCCATTAAATGCACTATAAAGAATTCGACTGTTAGTAGTACAACAGATTAAAGCATACAGCTATCAGGCAGCATGTTTTAAGTCTTTGATAAGCGCCTCCCGTCTATTAAACACAGTAATCGCGTTCTGTCGTTGAGAAAATTTCTCGTGTTGCGTTTTCGTCACCATCGACGGCGCCTATTCTGTACTGTATACATATCCGAACTTAAAGCTAAACAGGAATGTCAGAACAAGAAATTTTAGCTAATGCTCACGAAACGCGCGACGCAGGTTGTCTTGGTTTATCTGCAGTAATTTCGACCAAAAGTCGCTTTTTAAATGAGCGTCGGAGCATAAAGTCGTCAAAAAATTCACTAAAACCTTCACTTTTGAATTTTAAGGCTGTGTAAGGTCATCGATGTTAGTAGTGAGCAGTAAATCAGTGGCTGTCTGCAACCGTTTTCATGCTAGATTGGTCAACAACTGCACCCAGCGGCGCAAGATTCGCTCACAAGAAACTGGAGACAGTAGTCAGTAATACTGACTGTTGAGAGAAATACCCAATAGGCTTACATACGGATTATTACCAAGTACTTGGTAAACGTTGTTCACATCAATGCACAGGCCCACAAACTGTACATACACACCGCCTAACCAGGCCTACGCGGAGGCACTAAAGAAGGTTTCGCCACACATATTGTGCAGATTTATCCCATATAAAATGCACTGAGTCTTAATTCTACAGTCCGTTTGGAACGACTGCCGCATTGCAGCTTGTCTAACGTCACTTTTTCTGCAGGTCAGAGAAACTTGCTGATCACGATCAGACACAGAGACCTAATGGATTGGACGTCAGTGAGTAATAAGCAAGTACTGTATACAAGCAAAATATGAGTGATGGCGGGAAACAAACTGTCAGAAGACAGAAGTTGTTGAAGAGCCGAGAAGAAGAGCGTTTATTCATTGCCCATATTGCTATCGGCAAGTCGTTTATTTCACCGGACCTGTGATGTACGTCCGTCGTCGGCGGCAAGGATATAGGCCCGCGCATAGCAACTGAACATTCCACACGATCACGACTCTGAACCGTGTGACCTCGGCCAGCTATCGTGCAGCCAATCCATGCTTCTCTCTGCCTCTGATCCAGTCTGACGTGCGTGTTACGTGACCGTAGAGAGAGCTCTCTCGGTATAGCTTCTCTGCGAGCGGTCGGCGACGAAAGGTCGGCCGTCACTGCTATTTGTGCTTTCATCGGCATGCGTAATGCTGGACATCCCGACTGCAGCAGCAGCATGGTGATGCCAATGCCAACAGGAAGCTCATGCTGCAATAAATACACGTGATAACAAAGTGATTTGGTAAAAGGCAGAATCACTGTGGCAAGTCCACCAGCTCCTCGTTTGTATTCACCCGATGGCAGCGTGGGATTGACAGTTTTGCTGCAATTTGTAATTGCATGTTTTTGGCTGCAGGTTCGAGCGCAAATTTCTTCTTCCGATGTTGCCAGGAACACCCATCTAACACAGCGCGTTATTCGACCCCAATAGCTGTGTGAATCATACATGTTTCCAGTTCTTTCCACTTTTATTTAAGTCGACCCATTAGCTCGTGGAGCCAACCCGACCCGACCCGGCCCACAAGGCAATTACACTTTAAAATGCAGAAAGTCAAATTTGTATCAATGTTTTCGGCATAATGCCGTAAAATTTGCTTTACAGTTTTTACTAAACATTAATAGTGGCTGAATAAAAATAGTAAAAAAACACGAGTAGGAACAGTTTTTTTTTGTTTCGACACGTTATAGTAATTGCTAGTGCGTTAACTTGTCTTCGCAGAGTGCTCACAGAGGCTACCTCTGCTAAAAATTAGACGCAGCCTCAAGTGGTAGAATATGAAATCATTTGAGCTTTAAAAGTCGGAACGTTTGAGCAAGATTTTTTCGTGGATGGGGCATTTTGAGGTTATGAGGGATACAAACCGACTAGTCCAGAATGTGCGCCTGTTTCGCAGTTACATCGTACGCTGAAACGTGAACGTGAATGGTGAACGTAAAACTGTTTCAGAAATACATGATTCCGATGAAGACGCAGAACGTGGTGGACTCGTGTCTAGTGGACGAGATTTTCTACAAAATCAATGAGATTTACATGCACCACGCCACGTTCATTGCGTTCCTTGCTCGAGCGATGCACGACTCCAGTACAACCATTGGTGACATCATCAACAAAAACGTAAGCAGATTCTTTCATTTTTCGTGACTGCGACCACAGAATTTGCTGTGCAAGCTATAATAGGAGACAAACTAAGTGTATTTTCAAAGTTACGATTTAAGGTTGTTTATAAGCTACTCTAAGTGTGTAAAATGTAAATTATTTGAGAAGCTATGAGTAAAAGTTTAATTCTCAGTTTGCTAAACGTAAAACGTTTCAAACTTTCGTTAAAACTTTCTAAGATTTCGGCATTTGCGACGGGTAGCATTAGCATGTAAGCATATACTGTACACGTATAGAAGCGTGTACGCATGTTAGTACTACACGCCATCATAATCATCATCGCCAACATCGTTTATAACGCTAACAAGGAAACATATAAAAAATCACATATAGCCTACATAACACGTCCACAATGACAATATAGCCTACGCGAATAATAGTGTGGCCGGTGGCGAAAATGGACTGTTTTGCATATTATTAGTGGCAACATTTCAGGCTAAAAATGCAATTAGCGGCATAGTAATGTTGAAGAAAACTACGATTGAGCGATGCTGCTGCTGCTGCTAGCGGGTTCTTGGCAGTACGTCGAAGTTTACCGGTACTGATAGAGGTATAACTTAGAGATGTTGCCTGTAGCACGGCGGCAATTGATCTAGTTGACGGCTTACAGTAAACAACACCTGGCTGTGCCAGAATAATGACTGTCTGTCTGTCTGCTGCTGCACTCTATCTACGTCAAATATATTTGTATCTCAATTTTAAATGCGTAGCTGTGTCTACACGTTTATCCGTTTCTCCTGTCGAAACACTGAACGGTGATATGAGATACGGCGTGTTTACACAGCCGTAAACGTATTGTTGTTGAGCGGGATGAAGGAAGCGAATGTCCAATAAGTCACGTACAGTCTGTGGGTGCAATGTTACCAAGAAAGCGCTGCTACGGCGTAGTTTTTATCGTCGTGCATGGCTGACTCTGCAAGTATACGGCGGCGCGCCTGGAAGCCGCGGGGCGACAGGAAACAGTAGCACTGCTGCCCAGGGGTGCATGCGTTCACCTGGCTGTTGATAGTTTCCACGTGAGTGAGATGAGCATTGGCAAGCGATTGCTGAGTCTGTCTGCTGAGTAAATTGATCGCCGATGTGTGGCGCTGCTGATGGTGGGTAAAGCACTGATGACGGGGTAAGCAGAGAGGCCTTGCACGACGACGTTGTCTTCCCGTCCGTCGACTTGAGTCTTTCATTCTGACGGACAGAAGTAAGTTGATGCGAGTGGGCATGAAGAACGATTGTTTAGATCGCTCGCACCGAGTCCACTGTTCATTCTTTGTTTACTTTCTGCAGCTCTTAGGCCCAAACTCCATCCTGCTTCGATTTGTTGTTAACGTCCTCTACAGCAAGTCATGCGACCAGTGGCGGTTCTAGCCTGGAGCTGGGGCTACTGTAGCGCGCCCAGATTTTGGCTCAGCACCCGTAATTTAGTGTGCATAACACACTGTATAAGTACACTTATAATAATATAATAATAATATAATACTTATAATAAGTAATGGCAATTCTGTTCTGCAGGGTTTGGGGTGAAGCACACTACCCCCAATTTTCTGGACTAAAACCGCCACTGCGTACAAGTCGACAGTAAATTGAACTTGTAGTGTAGAGTTTGGGTTCATACACGCCATTCATTGCAATTCTTTTTTGCCCGCAGCCGAACAACCGCGCGTGTTTATACTTTCGAGCACCTCGTTTCAAACACAGCAAAAAGGGAGCAATGCGTGCGTCGACTGCATGTGTGACGGCGACGTGAAGGAGAAACAAAAACCGCGGCGTATCATGGCACCCGTACATGGTACCTAGCTTAACCTGCCTGCCTAGCCAGAAATACCGTACCAGGCTGCAGTGGCTTAGAATTCTCGGCGTGAATACCTCAGTAATACAAGAAAACAGCCAAGGTACGAACGAGAGCATCTGCGTACAGAGATTTCCAGGAACTCAACGTTTTCACGTTTATGAAAAATATTGCTTTTTATTAAGGCGAACAGAAATGCAGCAATTACGTTACCCAAATCGTGTACTGAAATGAATGCGCTTTCGGTTTAGTTTAGTGAATAATTATAGACTTATGTTGTCTGTATATATCTAAATTCATGATAAAAACTTGCACTAAAGCAGTATTTAAAACTCGAATTTGCCATAGCGGCAGCAACAGCTAGAAAACATACATATAAAAGCAAACACAAACAACACAAAACAACACACAGGCACAAAATAAAAATATTTTAAAAAAACTACAAACTAATCACAACGAAAAACCTTTAAATAACAATTCATCTTAAGCAAATGCACCGTACAGAAAATTCTTCACAGAGTTACTAGATGACCATAGCTTTCGCAAAAAAAACAATTCTACAAGCATCAATTTCAGTGGCTAACGGTCAATAGCCCATGAAATGCAAAATGTCACTTATGCAGCCAACATCATTTACGCCAAACAGTTTTCAGAAAATAGCACGCCAACTGTGAGATAATGAACGAAGTCAGATTTAGCAGTATTGTTTAAGTTTCGAAACGTAGGTACATGCAATAAGATGTTTTTTTTCGTTATAATATGCAGTGTTGTCTGTTCGTATGCAGTTCTCTAAACAGACTGTGATCGACAGCTACATTTCATTTATCGAACATTTTCCACGTGCTGAAAAAGTGTTGGACGAAGTTTCCACCAAATCATCATTCCAGAAATTTGTTGAAGTAAGTCTTATATTTACTAATAAGTTGCTGTACATGCTGGACTTTTGTTAACTTATGAACATTTTGAGCAGAAACAATAAATAGAACAGTAGATGTGTAAGCTTATAAAATTAACGAACGTGTTCTAACCGCACCGCGCGACGTTATGCTGTCGCTGTATGCGTATTCTTAATCTGCTTGTTAGTCACATTTAATAAACGTGATAAAAAAACTTTTTATTTTTTGCATAAGAGCTGAATTTTGATGACTGTTGTGCTTAAAACATCTTTAAGTAAAACGCAGCATCGCGCGCTTTCTCGTGCGACAGCTGTATTGCTTCGTATCTTTAACTTTGTCACTAAGACACCGACATAGTGATTTGTCTAGTTTAATTCCGCCAGCAGATAGCATACGAAGTTACCAACAGCTTGTCACTTGTTGCTGAAGTTAGGCTGTGGTGTCACACTAAATACAATATCTGACATAATTCAACCGCCGTTTTTAACATTTGTGTCAAAAGTTTCTTTGTAACATCTTAACAAACGTTTTATTTTACACATGTACCCATAACAGCTGCGAAGCGGTGACTGATTGCAGTGTGTTTTGTTCAATGTGTGTGTTTGAAGCAATGCGAGCGTGACGCCCGAGTGAAGCTACCGCTCAAAGCGCAGATCGTCAAGCCAGCTCAGCGCATCCCACGATACGAGCTTCTTCTCAAGGTTACTGCCAGTTCTACAGTTTACCTGTTTTTTGTCCGATAAATCGATTTAATGCCGTGCTACGTACGTTTTGTCGAAATTTCGTCGGCTACTAAAACCATTTTTACGCGCGAAAGCAGCTACTGCTTTAGCGCGTCTTAGCCGTCGCAATTCTGTCTGTCTGCATCTTCTTTTTCCTTTCCCTTCCCCTTTTCCCTTCCTCTTTTCCTTTTTCTATCCCTTCTTTTTTCTTTCCCTTTTTTCTTTCCATTACCCTTCCCCTTTCCTTTTTTCCCCTTTCCCTTTTCATTTTCCCTTCCCCCTTTTTTCCCTTTCCCTTTCCATTTCCTTTCCTTTTTCCTTTACTTTCCATTCCTGTTCTCCTTCCCTTTTCCCTTCTTTTTCCCTTACCTTTTTTCTTTTCCCTCTCCCTTTTCAATTCCCTTCCTCTTTTCTTTACCTTTTATTCCTTTTCTCTTTCTCCTTTCCCTTCTTTTTTTCTTCCACTTTCCTTCCCCCATTTTCCCTCCCCCTTCCTCTTTTTCTTTCCGTGTCTTTCTTTCTTTCCGTGACCAGATCCGTGCGTCCAATATTTGAGGCGCCATATCTCCGTAACGGTGCAAGATAGACGCATGGTCACTGTGGACCACCCATAAAAAGTCGACCTCCGGGAGTTGAATAATCACGTGACCGAAAACGTCACGTGACCCCAAAAGGTCAAACTCGTGACCCCATTATCTTTGAGGCACTCTATCTCCATAATGGTGAAAGATAGACGCATGGTAACGATGGACCTTTTATAGTAAAGCGCTGGTGACGAATCGAATGGTCTCGTAACTGACAATGTTTATTGTTTAGTTAAAATAATACAGAAGGATGAAAGGATTATTGCTGCTGTACAATTTGAAATTAAACTGTT
>Ga0056128_1001645_pt1 | contig 25380 bp, 13 predicted proteins | sample WorMetLIZISLAND2_FD_71113 | JGI IMG/M metagenome (GOLD analysis project Ga0056128, IMG submission 71113) | Marine gutless worms symbiont microbial communities from Max Planck institute for Marine Microbiology, Germany - Olavius geniculatus... ... | reverse complement strand
GCGACAATGGTTTTTTTAGCTAATTGACTGTCGTGAATCGTCAACATTGATAGGCCCTCTGTTGAAGGGCATCCCGAACAGCATAATCAACTGAATTTAAGTCTGGGTTGTCTGGGCCACATGCCAGGCTCGATCAACGTTGATCACGCAACCGGTCAGTGGCGTTGCAGGCTTGAGTGCGTCATCTGATATTTCACGAGGTAGTGTAGCGACACATTTGAGGTGTGGTGGTATCTGTAGTGACAATTTCATTACAAATTGTCTCCTGATTCTGACAGTGAAAGAATTTTGAACATCGGTTAATATTTGGTGAAGTTATGAGGTATACAAAAAACTGTGCCATTTTTTGCCCACCCTGTAGTGACGTAGTGGTTCTATGACGAGCGTGCGGAGCGCGAACCTATAATGGGGATCTGAGGCGGAGCCCCCAACGGGATCCGGGGGTCAGAAGGTAAAACCCCCTGAAGCCAAACACCGTTTAGCGTTTTGACGTTTTACGAAACCAGCAAATTTGCACATGCGCGAAATTCCACCTAACGTAGCACGTGGGTAATGGCACAGTTGCACACACGTGTTTTCTTGACATTTATGAATGCCCATTAACGTCGTCACTTGGGCTAAGTCGAATGGGATTAAACAAATGCAAGCTTAAATATTAAATATTAGCTGTAAAATACACATCTTTTTAATGGTGAAGAGAGTTTAACCCCCTTCTCACTACCTCCCAACAGAAATCATCCTTCTGGCTACGCTACTAAACGGAAAAGGTCAAACACACGAACAAAAATTCAGACTACGGCTTTGGCTGAAGGTGAGTGTAATATCCCGTTTACACGAGGAAGCACACATGAAGCACAGGTAGAGCTACTCATAGCTTCGTGAATGTTTGCAATATACACCGTTAGCAAGCCAGCTCTGAGAGTGTACGACGTGTGCTCTAAGTTTGCTTCAAGTTTGCTCTAAGGTTGCTCTAAGTGTGCTTCATGTGTGCTTCCTCGTGTAAACGGGGTATTAATGCCTACCAGTCGGTATGACTCTTTGACGCAGATGACATCGCACGAGTCGGGACCAAGGCGCGGGGCTGGAGCGCACGGGTCCGCAACACGCGGACTGCATGGACTCGATGATTTGCCAGACCTCAGCCAACTGAACCATCCGCCACCATCACGGCATGAGTTGCCACCACAACACGACGACTTCCCACCGCACCTGTACCAAATACCCATAGATGTAAAATACGTTCTACGAAACAGTAAGCCTAGCTGTGACGAAAGTGAGCCGACTGTACCGTCTATATCCGAAAGCCAGAGTCCAATTTTCACTCACAGAAATAAAGCGACTTTCCAGAGCGATTACGGTGCCATACACGTTATGTTATACAACTAACGCTAGGACACGATGCGGCAATACAGCGCACGTGGGTAATGGCTGCAGGCAGGCTTTGCATTTGAAATTGCGGCAAACCGCTGCATATAGAGACATGGCTACTACTGACAGCCTATAGGAACTCCTCGTCGCCTTATCCAACGGTACCATCGCCCACCCCTACGATATACTGCTTAAGCACAATACATATACATTACAGACAGACGACAGACAGAGAAATGACGAATGACGAAGAGACGACCCATCGTACCCAAAGCTCGACCTTAACGTCGGCCAAAATTTTTTTTAAAAAACGCTGAAAAATGTAAAAAGCGACAGAAATAAAAAACGCATATAAACGTTCAATTAAGAAAACGTTAGTCCTAATTTGTTCAATCCTATAGTGGGAGCTGGAACTAAAGAGAGAAAGAGAAAAAAAACTTTATTAAATTTCAATTCAGCGGTGTGGTCATAAGACCAAATATCACTAGAGTAAAGCAAACTATCACTGAACCAAGTTCAAACAACTGCTGAACAATTACAGTAAAAGCGAAAAATAATAAAATCATCGGCCAATTACGGCAATTAGCTCGTTTCAGTAAACTTTTTTTAATTATAAAAACCCTAACAAAATAAAAAAAACAGTTAAAAGTACTAAAAAACAAAGCTGAAATTTTTAAAAAAACGTACAGAACATTTTTATACTATGCCTATACCGTCATTGCAGTGCTGACATAAATTGCAGCCGTCCGTTTAGCTATAGCTCAGCATTGCTCATTGCTTAACCCCCAATACAAAGTTTGTTCTGTCATTATTCTGTCAATAACATTCAAATTTTTGCTTAGACATATATTTTAACTTTCGAATGTTTATCTTAAACGTTCGTGGTTTCTTACAAATAAAAAACGCAAAAAGTGCGTTTTTATGAAAAATAAAATAACCTTTTTCGTGAACGTTTGTTACAACTAGCATAGTTGCATAGTTGCATAGCATAGTGCATACTGTAAAAGTAAAATGTATACAAGTTACGAACTTCTTTTTCTTGTCTTTCTTGTCTTTCTTCTGCTTGGGCGGTGGCTCGGGACATCTGTCTGTTGGTTCTGTTGGTTTAGGACAGCATCTATCCTCACTGTCACGCCGCGCTGACATATTCCTGTTACTGCTGCTGACACCCGCACCATTGTACTGTCTTGATCTCGACCCTGAAGCCTCGCGCCTACACAGCCCGGTAACTAAAAAGGCACTCAAAAAAGACAAACTTCCGCCAACTCCAAGCCCGTCGAGAGGGTGGGGTAGGGGGTAAGCTACCCCGGTTCCCGCGACGTTTAGGGAACCCCGCCGTCGGCCAAAAATATAAAGTACGCTAGAGTGTACCATTTTGAAAAAAAAAATTAAAAAATTTTCCCCAGAGGGGCCCCGTGAAAATGTTTGGGGGCCCCGCGAAAATGTTTCCCCGGGCCCCGCTGTGGCTCTCGACTGGCCTGGCCAACTTTGTCAGTTGTTTTCCAGACATCATTATATTCGACGGATGTTTCCCCTATCTGGCTATTGGATCCAAATGCTGAACCCCTCGTCACCAACAAAATCGAATCACCTCTAAGTTAAACCAAGTTTAGCCTTCTCTGAAAATTTCTGCCAGATCTATTTTCAACTTCTGTATAATCCTACTAACAAATGGACAGATAAATGCCGGGTATCCCCAGGGGGACAGTGTGTCGATAACTTCACAGGTGAGTTATGCATGTGCGACTAGACGACCGACTGTCGGCCAACGTGAAATAAATGTCGGTTAAACAATTATCTGGACAGTACACCGTGTCTCAATAAAACGTGCCACTATTGTTTTTTGAATAACTTTGCAAAACATTGGCCGATTATACTAATTTTTAGCAGAAGAAACTTGACGTAAACGACTGTAGGTTAGCCTACCTCACCTTATAACTGTCTCTGCAATACCGTGTGAAATGGAAAAGTCGTAGTTTGGCCGTTTACAGAAAGTAATTCATACTGGGGAGCGCATGAGTGAACTCAGAAAATGACTGAAACCACAAAATCATTGAAAATCTATTACATACTTATAACATTAATCGTATTCATTTTAAGATCGTACGTCGACGAACTGAAATGGCACATCAACAGCAACTGAGCCGCTCTGGGTCGCGCATTATTGAACGTGTTGGCAAGTCGCGTCAACGTCCACGGCTTACTTTCGTACTGGAGAAGGACATTTTGAGCATATGCTGCAATAAAAATGACGTGATGTAACACGTAAGACTTTCTGACAGATAACTGTTATTCATGTTTGTCGTCATTCAATTTATCATTTCTGAGCCGACGCATGAGCTACCCAGTATGAATTAATTGTTGTAAACGGCCAAATTACGACTTATGACTTTCACAAGGTAGTGTAGTAACGGGATTAAGGTAAAGTCGGATAAACTACAATCATTTATGTCAAGTTTTTTTGTGATGTTGCGTGCCAAAAATTATCAAAGTCAACCAATGTTTCACGGAGCTATTCAAAAAAATTAAATTGGCACGTTTTTATTGCGACAGCGTATATACGTTTCACCGCGGTCAAGACTAGAGTGTAGGCCTACTATGCTAGTGTTACGAAGCATATTCTTTAAGTTTTAATAATAAGCTCTAGAGTCTAGACAGTGCTGCACTTGCCAAATACTTTTATTTTATGACTGTTATAGACGGTGTGTTCTGCGTTGGATGTGCGTCTGATACAGACGCAAGATGCATTTCAGGCTTGACTGAAGTGAGATTACGAGCGGTTATAACAAAATAGACACTGTGTGAAAGATAGAAAGACGAAGTTCGTTTATAGTGGAGTTTCTATTCAACCCAAAGCACGCAACGAACACGAGAAAAGTAGACAACGAACGCAGCTGAAGTAGCTGATGCAACGACCAAGGCGCCAAAATAGAAGCGGTTGTTGCATCAGCTGCGTGCGTTGCGTTCCGTAGGACAAAAACTCCGCCGCTTTATACTCACTATATATTTCAGACCGTGGTTATCTAGGCCATTGGCGTACCTCCAGCAGTCGCTGCCGACGGTAAGCGGTCGTGGTTTATCCCAGTCGGAGCAGGTCAACTGTAGGCTGGCGACATCATCCTCATCGTCCAAGTCTTTGCACGGGTCTGGACAGACGACGTACTTCTTCGGCTGTGAGCACGGACGACGCGGCGGCTACATACAGCGAAATGTCACGCCGGTCAACCACAAGGCTTCGCTTTCTACCTCCGGCAAAGCCACGCAAAACGTCATTCTGGAACCGTTTGATTTTAAAAAAATGATCTTCCCGCCGCTTCTGAAATTTGATGGATCTGTTTGTCCGACTTGTGACTGTAAAATAACTAAAGCCCAAGCCATAAACTGGCGCTGATCTCAGTTTCTTTAACCCTTAGCCGGACACCTGTTTACACTGCCAGACCACGGATACGGAGCTAGTGCATCGCGCGGTGTGCCTGTTTACGTCACAGCTTTCGCCGGTATTCGTTGTGCCTATCCTCGGAGGGATGGCCAGGCTGAGTTGACCTGGTTGGCTTGGTAGACTAACTTCGTTGATGCGACCGCTGAGTTGGCGATAAACTAAGCCGCCATCCGGCCGCAAAGCCAATTACGCCAAAATTATGTTTTTTTATGCTAGAGCTTAACGTCTCCGACTGCTAAAGTCCCTGCAGTTCGCGGCGAAAAACTGGCGCCGCTGAAAGCACTAGCTTCAGTGACAGAGCACGGCAAATGCATGTAGCGGAATAATGGGTTTGAAACTTTCAAACAGATCTGGAAAACCTAGGTTTTGGAAAAGAAGTTTTCTTTTGGTTTTTAAACCTTATACATTTTAAGGATTCTATAGTCTTTTAAGGTTTTCTCACTTTTCTGGTTTTCAGTATACGAAGACCGGGCACAAAATTACGACCAGCGAAGAGAATACGTAACTCTGCATGTCACATGCTATTCTACAAATTATCGCAAAACAAAAATCACAATTAAAAGATAAAATCGAATGTCATGCGTAATTCCGTATAGGCCAGATTAAAACTGCACAAGAAATAAGAAACCGGACTTTTGCGATTTTTAGATCTAAAAACTTAAAAACTTAATCTTTCAACCAGTTTTCTAGCACTGCGTTCAATTAGTCACACTGTGTATTGCTTTTCGTTCAGTTCCGAATCCGAACACCGGATTAACTTCTGGTTTTCCTGTAATAATGCCAATTCTAAAATTTTTATGCAGCTGTTTTATGCATCTGATAATGCTGACTTGTGACCGCAAAGTATAACACCGATCGACGGCATCAAATAAAAACACAAAAGTCGTACGGTATGTCTACTGTCTTGTAACGTTTTGTAACTGAAATTATTTTGAAAAAAAAATTCGTTCGGTTCGGTTTGACATCGGCTTAAAATTAACCCATAAGCCAACAGCTTTAAAAAATCATGTGCTTCCAGTTGCCGTCGGCCGTTTGTCCCAGAAAAAAACTTCGTCCCTAAAATCTTTGACGGGTCCCTTAAAACCAATGTTGCAGTTTTTTGTTTGATTTCAAAGCTTTTCTAAAATAAAAATGTACGTATATACACGTAGTCTGTTATGCTGCAGTACTTTTACTTCCGTTTTTACGAGCGACAGCAGAATGCTTCGCGCGTCTTAGCCATGGCCTGGGCGTCTGTCTGTCTGTCTGTTTGTCTGTCCGTCCGCCCGTCTGTCTGTCAGACTGCTGTATTGTATCAAAACGGCGCAAGCTAGAATCACCACATTTTCACAAAGACTCTAGTTTATTGTGACGAAATTTGGCGATGCTGGGTGAAGAGGTTCGACTCAAACGAGGGCGTCAAAGAGGGGTACCCCCTAAAAGACGTCATTTTGCCGCTATTGGCTCGTCTCGTGTGAAAACGGTTGCAGATAGGTACAGATATGTTGCCTATCATAACAAGCAGTGGTGACGAGCTTTTTAGTTTTATTAACATCGATGACTTTGAATGACCTTGAACCCCGAAAAGTGGGGTTTTGGCATATTTTTCGCATTTTGGGGGGGGGCTGTAGCGCACATTTCTAGAGTGAATTGGGACGAAGTGACTGGAGATAGACCAAGACAACCTGCACATGAAATTTTCACCATCAAACGTAGATTTTGGCAGTCTAAGTCCCAATCCCATAAGTTCGAAAACGCCTGCGCATGCGAGCGTCAAAAAGGGATACCCGTCAATAACTGGTTATTTTACCGATATTAACTCGTCTAACGTAAAAACAGTTGCAGATAGGCATAGACATGCTGCTTATCATAACAGGCACTGCATGGTAACGAGCTTTTTAGCGGTATTAACTTCAATGACCTTGAAAGACCTTGAACCCCCAAAATAGGGTGTTTTAGTGTTTTTTTGCGATTTTCGGCTGCGGTGCACACTTCAAGGGTGAATTGCGACGAAATGGCTGGAGATGGACCAATACAAAGTGAGAACAGAAACTGCTAAGGCTGTCGCGCGTCTCACGAGCTTTGCTCAAATTACTTGTTAGTTACAGATACCATTCAATGCATCACTGGTTTTTATATATAACAGAAAATTCTTTCCTTCTCTCTATACTTTCTTGCCACTGGAAGCTTTGTGGCTGGCGGTATCCGTCATGTCGATGAGAACACAGTGACGCCAGAATGGCGGCCAGATTAGTGGTTAGGTCCTGTTTATCGTAAGCTACGAAGCATAAGCTTAGACGAAAGAGCGACAACAGAAATATCTGGCATATTCCGGCTACAATAAGGCCTAAGAATCAGACTCGAACACACGAGTAAGAAAAGAGAACCGAAAGCAAAGTCCTCGGAAAACAAGTGACCAGCTCGACTGCATGTTCTGTGTTTTTCCATATTTTTCAACGGCCGAAGTTAGTTCTATTCTGTAACGTTATACCCACGATGACTTCGTATAATCGCGTACAATAGGATCATGCTTGTTAGTTGCACCGGTTATCGGACAGTAATCGTATGTAGTGATGTTAATCCTCGGCCTTGGCCTTAGAGATTTGGCCTTGGCCAAAAAATCAAAGCCACCGCCAAAGTCTCGTGGGACTGCAAAATTCACCATCGTGATAGATTACATTTGTTACAGCGTGCTAAAATGAGCGACACTTTGCTCAAATCACTGGTCTTTCTCAAATGCAATGTAGCACTGTGAATTAGGGAGAAAGACCCCCAGTGCTTCCAGCACTGTATAACTTTCTGTAACGGACTTTCGAACTAGTGGAACCGTTTCAACTAACTTATGCTGCAGTACTGTAAAACAGACTTTTTTGCTTTATCTTTTAAATAGAATTTATATCTGATAAAACTGTTTTCGATACTTCATATTTTGCATGGAATTTGTAGCTGACAAAATGTTTTTCGACTTTCAGTGACTGGGTAATTGTAATATTTTTCAAACTACTAACACTGTTTTGACTGTCAGTAACTAAATATATTTCTACGCATTTCTGCGTATTATGTTGTCAATGATGAGTGATGCAGCTGATACTGTTAAATTCTATAAGTTGCGTATGTAAAAGTACTTGAAAAACAGGATTTCATTGCTTTATATTTTATCGTAAGCCTTTGCATTATGGAATGGCTTTGGCCTTGGACTTGGCCTTGGTCTTGGCCTTAACCTTGAGCGGTCTGGCCTTGTTAACATCACTGATCGTATGTTCAATGAGTGCATGACGAAAGCCTTCTTCGTAGGTCAGATTAAGATGCCTTGGCACCAGTGCACAATAGATCATCGGTACCAGCTCAGCCAGTCTTCGGCAAATAGTTAACAGCTGTATTATATAGTGCCGCAAAACGACAGAAATAAACTGAACTAAACTAAACTAAAGTGTAATAGGCTTACGTCAGTGTAATCCTTTAATTCATTTTAGTTGCGTTGCACGAAATGCGCGAACGAACTGACGGTTTAGCTCAATTCAGTTCAATTCAGTTCAGTTTACTTTTGCCATTTGCACACGCATTAAGCCCGCAGTTTCGTTGTAGCTTAAAAAACCATCAACGGCGAAAAAGGCGATTACAACGACAGGCCTAAAATAAATTTGCGATGTGTTTCAGATGGTAAGCCTACCGACACCGGTCGTGAAATATCGACGAGAAAGCTGGAGATAGACAGCAATAAACACGACAAGGATCAGCAGTCCGATCAGGCCGCACGTTGTTTTTTCCACCATCGTCCAACACTCCTCCTGCTCAACAAAACTGATGGCAGTTGTCGATGGCGTTGTTTTATCCGGCGCATCGTCGCTAGAATCAGCCAGCGAAGCCTTAATCGCGCTAGGCTTCAGCGTAATGTTACTGTCGTCAGTCGATGGTTTGTTGTCCGTGTTATCACGGTCCGTGGCTGGTGACACGGCCTTGGTGTCACCTTGGTTTCTGGTGTCGGTGCATGAGATCTTAGCATCATCATCACCGCAGGACGGACGTTGTTGGTTGGCGGCGGGAAGACAAGGATCACGTGACTCGGCCTCACGCGGGAGGGGAAAAGAGCGACGCTGCTGCTGCAGCTTGGTGCACCTGGGACTGACGTCACCCGGAGTCTCCACCGGCGGGCCGTGAACCGAACAGCACGAGCCGCAGACGCTGGTCGTGCAGCAGTCCGGGCAGTCAGAGCAGTCCGTGTAGAAATGAAGACTCCGCAGCCTCGTGCACGACGACGTCATGCTCCGTCCTTCCCGATCGTTAGAACGAGATTCCCGCAGCCCAACAGGTGCCCCTTCCTTCTCCGCCGACAACAGCCCACCGCCGCCGCTATCTTCAGCCGGCGTCGGTTCTCGGTCGATAGACAGATCCACGATATTCCGAACGGAAGACGACTTCCGGTCGGGAAATTTGTCGTCGTCGACGACGATTTCGGTGGTGTTACGCCACCGCGGCGGCGAGTGGCGCCCTCTCGCGGTGACCGAATTGCTCAGAAAATTCGGTTGGCAGAGATCGCTGGCCGTCGGTAGGCTACTGCAGTCGTCGTTGTCGGCGTTGTGCTGCGGTGCCGGCGACGGGGCGTGGATAGCGTTGCAGGCGCCGCACAACGCGTACGTGCCCAGACAGTGCGCGCATTGGTCGGCGCAGTCGACGTAGAAGTGCTTCCACTGACGCCCCGGGCCACTGGAAGGACCGCCAACGGCATCACAAACTTGTGGACATCGGAAGTTGTGGCCAGGAGGTAGCAAACTGTCCTCGGCATGATCTAAACGTCTTCCAACTGGGGCTGCAAGAGCGGTGCCAATCGTTGCTGAAGGATGTCTGGAATCGTCGTGCCCGGCGGTGGCAGATAAACTGTCGACGGCGTCCGCGCTGTTGAACCCGCGAGCCGGTCTGTCAATGGAAGATTGTCTGGAAGACGAATTTACCATGTCGCCGCCGGGAAAGGAGCGGAGAAGTCGATGGGTGGACGATTGGATGCCAGAGACAGTCAAAGTCTGTTGGTCGTCCTCCGTCGGTGGTCGGTCGACCACGTCAGCATGGTTGAACGCCTCACACGGTCTGTCGGTCGTCGAGGTGACTCCGTGCAGTGCCGCTGCTGTGGGCGTGGCTGATCCCTGGTCGTTCGATAAACTGCGACGACGCTGCGGTGACGGCGAACCACCAGCGGACAAATTGCTCGACGCGATCTGCTGTGTCGGAAGATCAAACGATCCGTCTTGTACTTCACCACTGCGGCTGGGAATGGGCGAGAAAGCATTGACGCAACTGTATGGCGTCAGCATTCTGTGGGGCTCGAAGTAATCTTTTGTAGGCGGACAGACAAAGTGACACGGATCAATATAATTTCTGCATTTCTGCGAGCTGGGCTTTGGTACTTCAACGCGGCTATCAATGGCCTTATGTACTTCACCAGCGAGGCCGATGGGAATGGATGAGAAATTTTTCGCCAAATCTCGCCAGCTTTCTTGCGTCAACCTTCTATAAGACTCGAAGTTGTCTTTTCTAGACGGACGGACAAAGTGAAACGGATCAATATACCTGCATTTCTGCAGTACGTTCGAGTTTGATGCTTCAGCCCCGATGCTAAAACTTTGCGCCAAATATCCGCAACTGTCTTGCGCCGCCGCCAACCTTTTGCGAGAGTCGGAATCTGTTGCGGAGGACGAACGGATAAAGTCACGCCGCGGGTCATTAGATTTCCGTGAATCAGACTTCGAGACTTCACCGCGAGGATGAGTAAACGAGCAGGCGATAGAATTTCGGACCAAATCGCAGCTGTCTTGCGACAACGACAACCTTCTGTGAGAATCAACGTCTTTTCTAAACCGCCGATGAAAAGTAGAATCACACGGATCAGCGTGCTCGTACGCTTTGCGCGAACGATATTCCGACCGCGAACCATGATCGGGTTTCGGTGGTACTTCCCGGTCGTTAGTCGACGCCGTGGACGGACAAAGACATCCAGACAGGCACTTTGCTGATATGTAAACGCCGGTCTTTGCAGTCGAATCAGAATATCCACGCTGCTGGTGACGTTGCAACGAAGTTTTCGACGAGGTTCTATACAGAAACTCCGGCGGAAGTCCCTCGTCGCGCCATAACTTGCAGCTGTCTGAACTTTCGACACAGCATACATTGGGGGTGGACCTTCCGTCTGACTGACTTGTGTGCGAACGGGACTGCCTATCAATCTCGCCGCCCAGTTTATAATCTGGATCCAACGCCAGCAGCCTATCATCTGTCCGATGCGATTCGTCCCCGAGCCTTGCTGCTCTGCATCCGTTCCAGCCTGACTGACTAGCGTGCTGATGTCTGCTCGTCGACGCAACTTCACCATTCCATAACTCGACGTTTCCATTCACAACCACCTCACTCCCATTCAATAGTTCGTGTCCGCTCGAGAGTCTCCGTCTATCTCTTCGCGGCGATTCGTCGTTTCCAAGCCTAGCTGCTCTACAGCCATCATTCCAGCCTGACCGCGAGGTCCCACTGGTCGCTGGTTTTCGTCTGGAGCCGCCGGTCCAGTCGCGTTCTTCCCGCCTCGCCCCTCCGCGTCGTGGACATCGTTGACTTTTTTCAGCCGGGCGTGGAGGACGTTGAACGTTCCGGCTGTTGATGCAGTGAACCGTATCTGTCCGCTTTTTCGCATCGGAGTTGAGGCACAACGGTTTAGTTTGCCGCGCCTTGTCGCGACTGCCAAGAAATCGCAAATCTTCTCGGCTACCGTCCGATTCACAGTTGTTGTTGTTCGCGTCGTTGCTATCATCCGACAGTGAGCTGTATCCGTCTTCTTTTTCGTCTGCTTCTGATTCGACTACCTTCCGCTGCTGACCGCTGCCCTACAATGCACCATACCACATCCAACGTTTAGCGGCCGTGTCACCAGTGTCATTACCACTCTTATCATCCATCACTCCTTCATTCTGCCTTTCCGACCTTCACACTTACCCTTCCTCGAATCATGCCTTCAGCTGACATCTGGCTGATTTTGCTGATATCACCACTCTTACTATGCATCACTCCATTCTTTCTGTCCAATCTCAAAACTTCTTTTTTTCACACCCTATCTTCTGTAGACAACTGCCACTTTCCAGACTGATTTCACGGATATCTGGCCTGCTAACAATTTTCCTTGCTTGCGTTTTTTTCGTTTCAGTTTTTTTTTCTAATTTCTGTTTTTGTCAATTTTTTAAAGATTTTCTGACCTCAGGCTTCTATCTCTCCCACAGCTGTCTGTTTCTGGACATTTTTTTTTGTTTTTGCATAGCACAATAGCACTGCTTTCCATTTCTCTCACTTTCGTTATCACTGCATGACGTCTGTGCTGGACACGTCTGGTGGCAGTCTCTATAGTGGCAATAGTGTCTCTTTCAATGAAAATCCAAAGCTGTAGATGTGAACAGAAAGCCAATGCCGCCTGGAAGCAAGCAACATGGATCCAGCAAGAACAACCGCATCTTCTGCGACCAAAGGTCTCAGCGGCAAGACCGGAGAACAAAAGCTGTTGACTCACGACATTCTGAACAGTGGCAATTATTTCACATCTTAAGAAACAGACTTCAACACAAAAATAATAAGCAAAACGCGTAGGCATACTCTGTTTGATAGGTTATATAATTAAGAGACATAAAATATTAATCGATAATATTGTTAAATTTAATAGCAATGAGTTTCAAATATTTTGTAACATCATATCGTTGGTCTTCAGTTTTAATGAATTTTGTCCAGTAAAATCTAATTTCAAAATCGTGCAAAATAAAACGTTTCACATTCGGCTCAAAACTGCTTATCTGCCGTAGACAAAACAAGAATGGTATTAAGAAATATGATTACATTTTGATACCGTAAAGAAAATAAGATCGTAAAAATTTTGATAGAAAAATGCGCTTGAATAAAAAAGCAGTCTGTAACTGTAAGCTTATCGTAAAAGCTCTAAAGCTCTTCATTTCAATTTTATAAAATAATTTTTTTCACTGCCATACTGTAGCTGCATGACACCTAGTACAAAGCAAATTTATAAATGATTAAAAAGTAAAAATTACAACATAACTGATAAAATATTTCGGTAATACTCAGAAATTGTTATCACATAGCTGAAAAGCCTTTTGAACACAAATTTTATTTCGAAACTGTTAGGGCCTAAATTGTCCGACGTCTAATGCAGTAGGCGTATCAACAAAACATTTCATGCGATACTCACGCAATCGCTGGCATCTTGATTACCTGAAACACATATATATCAGTAACCAATCAACCGTGTTAATATCATAGACCTACTTTACAAGTTTATGAAACTAGAAAAGCACTCTGAGAGCGCAAACCTCCGTCAACGCTGTGTCATTTTTTCCGTTATGTTTGCCAGGTGGCAGCCCTGAATTCGGCGGCGGTTTGCCCTATGGCAATGGTAAAAAATCCTTCAATCACATTCTGAATCCAGATACTGATCCCGATCACCAGCAAAATCTTATCACCTTTAAGTTTGGCCAAATCTAATTTTCCCTGAAAATATGAGCCAAACTTCCTTGTAATTTCTTGCCTACACTTCCGAATTTTTAGAACTTAGCACAGCTTACGAGTGTCGTTGTTCCTGTTGAGCGGGCGGCAGTCGGTGAATCCTGAGCCGGGCGGACACTTGGACTTGCCGGGCGGGTCACAGTTGTCTGCAGCCAGTCGGACGCTGACGCCGGGAATATTTCTACACGCGTCCCTTTTACACATGTCCTCGTCCTCCTCCATACACTCGTCTTCGCTGCAACAATCGTTTAAAAAATTAATTCATCGAATCTTTAATCGATTAAAATTCGCCTACAATTTTGGATTGAAACATCACTAACGTCACTAACCTGCGCTTTACAGGTCGATTGTAAACTACAGTAGACAACAATGGCGGCGCTTATTTTACACAAGACACCATGAGAGATGTGATCAAGATTTGTACTTGTATAGGCCTACTACACATTAATTGAAATGCGCGCACAAAGCGACGTAACTGAACTGAACTGACACGGTTTAGTTTTTGACAACACCAATGGGCAAGCAAGCCTATTGATCATTGGTTGACGCGTACATAAGCGACTAAGTGTAGTCACGTAGGCCACCGACGCCGTTAGAAGATGTCTATTGTAGTGCAAAGTTACCCACTGGTCAGTTCGTCAAAAACCAAACCGTGTCAGTTCACTCCAGTTCCGTTCAGTTACATCGCTGTGAATGCGCCTTAAAGCTAAAGTCTTTCTACTCGCATTCTTCTTCCTCGTGCAGTCGTCGCTACATTGTGGTTACAAGCATCACCATGCAGCAACATTTATAAAAGTGTTTCAAGAAAGTGGTTTAGTGGCGAAACGGTCGAGTCGTTGGACTTGCGATCAAAGTTCTGACACAAATATTTCATACGGTAGTGTAGCGACACGTTTGAGATAAAATGAGATATTCAGCGCGAATTCTGTGGAAAGCGCGAGTGTGCAAGAGGCAAGCTGGTCTCTAGCTATATACCCGCGTCATGCGAGAAAGTCTAACACGCTTCAGGCGTGTGCAGGCAGTTTAGTTGTCAATATAATTTGTGCAATTTTCGTCAAGTATATTGCATTACTTCAAAAGCATTAAACGGTTACTCGCGATAGCAGAATGCTTCGCGGGTCTTAGCCATGGCATGGGGGTCCGTTCGTCTGTCCGTCTGTCACACCCTGGCACTGTATCAAAACGGTGCAAGCTAAAATCACAAAATCTGCACCGTTGGCTGCATCAAGGTCTCTAGTTTTTCGTCACAAAATTTCGTGCCTTTGAGTGCGGGGGTTCCCCTCGAACCAGGGCGTCAAACGGGGTACCCCCTAAAAGACGTTATTTTGCCGTTATTTGGCTCGTATACGAATAGTATGAAAACGGTTGCAGATAGGTACAGACATGCTGCTTATCATACCAAGCGCTGGTAACAGGCTTTTCAGATTTATTAACATCAGTGACCTTGAACAACCATGAATCCCCAAAAAGAGTTTTTAGTAAATTTTTCGCAATTTTTGGATGCAGCGCACATTTCAACACTGAATTGCGACGAAATGGCTGAAGATAGACCAAGACAACCTGCACATGAAATTTTCGGCATTAAGCGTAAATTTTAGCAGTCCAAGTCGCGACCCCTTATGTTCAAGGAGGCTGGCACAGGCGGGCGTCAAAGACGGCTATTCCCTTAAAAAATGGTTATTTTATCGCTATTATCTCGTGTAGCGTAAAAACGATTGCAGATAGGTACATACATGCTGCTTGTCATAACAAGCAATAGTGACAAGCTTTTTATAGGTGTCAATGTCGATGACCTTGAATGACCTTGAACTTCGAAAATAGAAATTTTTAGTAAATTTTTTGCGATTTCCGGCTGCGACACACATTTTAAGAGTGAATTGCGCTGAAATGGCAGGAGATGAACCTGGACAACCTGCATATGACATTTTTAGCATAGAACATACATTTTTAAAAATCTAAGTTTCGATCTCTTAAATTCAAGGAGTCTTTCGTACGGATGCTTCAAATTTAAGTACTCTTTCAAGATGCATTAACATTTTATTGCTGTAGCCTTACACTGATTGCCAAAGTGGCAGGACCGCTGCTATCGCGCGTCACGTGAGCTTTGCTCGAATTACGTGTCACTAACGTTGAAGTACTAAAATTAAAACTGTAAACAAGCTACACCGAAAGTAGTCTATCTGATAAGCTGTAGGGTTTATTTCAAAAACGACTAAAAATAATAAGCAGCGAACACCTCGAATCGCTTTCGCAGTTTCTCTCAGAAGGGCTGGGGCAGCAAGGTCGAGCACCGCGTGTTTTTGTCGTTCGCTCAAGACTCCCGTCCGGACTGTTACAGCAGTCATCCTGACCTCGCTTGTGTGATTGGCCGCGGAACGCTAATCAACAACAATGGATAATTGTAAAATTTCAGAGTAATTAAAATTAGCATGATGGAAAAAGTGACAGTTAGAATTAGAATTAACATTGAATTTTGAAGGATCCAAACAAAAAGTGGACTAAGCGCCATATAAAAAGTACAACGGAAAATTAGACTAAATCGAAGAAAAACTTCATATTATAGACTTAGACCACTTTTCTAACGTACCCTTCAAAACGGAGTTAGTCCACTGTTTGTTTAGACTCAAGTAGAATTAGAATTAGATGACGTGGGCTACTTAATTAGAATTAAATATCAGATTATAATGGCACGAGGGATGAAGAGCTAAATAAATATGCATGTATTCGGTGTAATACTGCAAGTTGTGCTTTTACACACAAAAAATGACACGGATAAAATAATACAAAACAAAACAAGAAATATGAGCTAAGCTCATGAGACGCGCGACAGCATCGGTTAAGTCATTTCGGCGCCGTTCATCGCTGAAATATGCATTGCAGCCTAAAATCCCGAAAATTCAGTAAAACCCGCTATTTTTATTTCAAGGTCGTTCAAGGTCATCGACGTTGATTGATTACCTGATCGCTGGTCGCGGCGGCCGGCAGACAAACCGCGGGACTCTGCCTCGGGACGATCCAGACGCAGGTCCATACACGGGTCCCTGGGACCAGGCAAGTCGCTCATGTCCCTGGGAGGGTATCGTGCCGGAGTGTCCCTCGGACGGCAGCATGGCGGAGAATCCCGGGGCGGAGGAAAACAAGGTGGAATCTCCTCGCAAGAATTCTCTCGACGCCGCTGCCCTGCAGTTCAGCATTTCAACATATACATTTATTTCAGTTGGCATTTTAAGTAAGTAAGCAAATAAGTAGGCATGTAGGTCCTGCATGGGTGACTATCTGCGGATAGATAAACCATCTCAGTATATAACCAACACCAACGTCAACTCAGCCTTCCACCGCAGATCAACTGCAGATCAACCGCAGATCGATCTCAAATTAACCACAGATCAGCTCATATCCCAGAAGAAATTGTTACTGTTAGTCACCTTAAATCAGCCCATGACACCGCAGATTACAGCACATCATTAACGTAGACCTGTGAACTGAGCTGATTTGCGGTGATCCGTTTTGCCATTGACCGTGGCGGTCACTAACATAAGCAATTTCTGGGATCAGCGTTTTCTCTGCGGTGTTTAGGCAGACCGTTACCGGGTGTCCCAGCTGGAACGAACGTGGTGGTCTGAGGCAAACCACGTCCGTCGACACCCATCGTACTGCTATGCTTTGACAATTCCGCAGTTAACTCAGCCAGCTGACGCATCAGTGCAGGCGAATAACTGCAGCCATAGCACTCAACATTGACGTAGCATGAGGCAAGACAACACAGACGACTGGCTGAGAACTTGTTACGATGAGCCAGCAGAAATTCTCGCCGCATTCGCCATTGCTTATCACTCTCATGCTTCATCCGATAGTTTTCTATCGAAGAATCCCACTAATATCCGATAGCACAACAAACGAATATAGAATTTGTCTTTGACAAATCTTTGGACGAGTGCTCTTAAAGATTTTTTTTCGAAACAGTAATGTAAGCAACGCATTAGTGCATCTTCTGCCGTTGATGCGCTATATAAATTTATGGTTTACTTACGTACTTATTTCAGTTATAAACGTCGATCCACATGGGACAGGGAGCACACAGAAGAGACACGAGGCACCAATATCTGGACTTGGGGGCACGAATGCCCCCAATATCTAAGGAACAATAACGTTCAGAGATTTTTCAACCGTGCAAGTTTCAACACTCTGATCAGTCGATTATCAAGACAATCATTAAAATTGTTTAAGACACTATTATGTCCTATTTTAAGGCTAAAATTCCACAAATTCGATTTCGGCTAGGGCTCTTTCCTAGTCCCCGCCTTGAAGGGAAGCTTACAGCGCTCCCCCAGACATCACAGCTGAATCTCTGGATGTTTACTTCAAACTAGGAAAGGAAAGGGAAAGAAAAAAAGAGAGTTAAGGAAAAAGAATGGAAAGTGTAAAAAGAATTAAAGAAAAGGGAAGAACTTCCAATCGCGTAGAGAAATCGACGCCTATGACTTCATCTAAAGCATTTAGAACATCATTGCTGGAGTGACCTGAATGACTCCTGGGACTGACGTTGATCGCAGACCAATCGTCACAGATCTCAGACGCGCTCCTGCCCGCCGGCTTACTCCTCGACTGCGCTGCTCGCCCACTGTAACCGCTCGGTATGCGGTCATCCCTCGGTGACCTCCTACTGCTACCACCACTCCGCCGTTGGGACGATCTGTGGCCGCCGCACGGGTCGCAACAGTCGTCAGACGGCACCGCTGTAAATTACAAAAAACTCAGTGCAATAATACGATATTACACAATCAATAAGCTTATCGCGCAAAAGCACAGAAAGTTTTTACTTCGATGTAGCGTCGGGATTAGCAAAGAACAAATAGAAAGTCTTTTGAATAACGTATAAAAAGTTGAAGAACAGAAGTCTATATCTCTGCATTTACTAGTTTTGTTTAATGCTATCATTATGCCTAAATATGTACCTTCCGAGTTCGGCATTTGTCTTACCATTCCCTTGTTGAAAAATGAATCTCTAGATTCCTCTATTATGGATAACTACCGTGCAATAACCCTCAATCCTGTTGTGTATAAGATTTTTGAGCACTGTCTCCTTTCACAATTTAATGATTACCTTGTGACCTCTAAATTGCAGTGTGGGTTTAAACCCAGTGTGGGTTGTAATAAAGCTCTTGCTATGTTTTGTGATACAGTACAGTATTTTACATGTAATGGTTCTACAGTCTCCGTTGTAGCCTTGGATATGGCAAAGGCTTTTGATAAAGTCAACTACTGTGCATTGTTCCTGAAGTTAATGTCGTGTGGGGTTCCACCCTGCCTCATAAGTTTATTATTTGATTGGTATGATAAAATATATACTTGTGTTAAATGGAACAATATTGTAAATCGAAGCTTGTACAACTTGTTACCGGAGTTAGACAAGGAGGTGTTCTCTCCCGTGTATTTTTTTACTGTCCATGTGAATGACATTATTTGCAAGTTAGAGGTCTCTGGTTATGGATGTCGCATTGCAGGGAAATATGTTGGAATTTTGATGTATTCTGATGATCTACTGTTGATTTCTGCTTCAAATTGTGATTTGAGAAAAAACGATTGAAATATGTGAAGGGGAAATGGCCTGGTTGGATATGTGTTTTAATGTTAATAAGTCATGTCTGCTTAGGTGTGGTCCTAGATACAAGAAGCCATGTGTTGCTATTTTACTAATTGATAATTTACTTCCACAATCGTCGACAGTCAAATACTTGGGTGTTACTTTTGAGAGTGGCTTGAAACTCAAAGTCTCACTTGCAGCCAAGAGAATGAAGTATTTTTAAAGCTTTTAATTATATATATGCTTGTGTTGGGTCCACTGCCTCTCCAATGTTATTGTGTCATTTACTACATACCGTACTTATTGTTTGCCGATTTTATTATATGGTCTTGAAGCTGTCACCATTTCTAATGCTAATCGCCAAACCCTGTATGTTACTTAAAAAACTGCTTTCTGTAAAATCTATAAATGATGAGGTTAATTTGTTGTATGTGCAATATTGTCTTGGTATTCTGCCTATATCCAATGTATTTGATTTACGCAGATTATGTTTTCTGTCTAAACAAAGTACTCATATTATTTCTGTTCACAATATTTTACAATGTTTTTGGTTTTTTTGAGTTTAGCAAACTATGTTCAGTTTATTTTGTAGGTAAACCTTCTCACGGACATTTTAAAGCTTGTGTTTGGTATGCTTTTTATGTCTGTATAACTTAGGTTTATTGTTTGTCTTACTTTCTGTCTGTCTTGTTCACTCTACACTGCTTTTGCGTGAATAAAGATTCTAATTAGGTCAGAGAATTAAAGACAGCAACTGCATCATTAAGAAACGTCATAAAAAGCGCAAAAAATAACTTTACAAAAGCGCAAAAATAAATTTGATTTTTAAATCTTAACGTTACGCCATTTACTTCACAAAAATGATCTGACATAGAGAATGATGACAATTGTACAATGTTTTTCCAGGGTCTCAAAATTTGGGTCCTCTCTTATTTACACGCCAAAACCTAAAAATACCCATAGAAACTTTTAAAAACTGTAAAACCTAAAGACCTATAAAACTTAAAAAGTGTTTTCCAGCCCGGATGCACTTGGTAGAAAAGCCTACGGCACCTGGCTGGGCGAATACGGTGCCATACCGCGCGCAGAGCGTTCGGCCGAGTTGTCACGGTCGACCAAGTCGTCCGAATAACCTCCGCAGCTGAATTCGTCATCAAACTTGCGATGACCCAGCTCGACTTGATCATCCTCGCTGCAGAAACCGCCCGCAGTCGGATTCGTGTAGTCGCGGTGAGCCTCTCCACGAGCCGACGACCTGCATGCAACATGCTGGCTTGGCGGCGTTACGGTTAGGGCGTTGAACGTTGATCAAAAGAATAAAATTCTATTGCATTATCGCAACCGCAGAAACTTAAAAGGCTGCGCTGCGACAATCGACAGTATGACGCAAACTGAGTACAACGTTACATAAAATGTCGAACAACAAGAAACGCTGAGCTGTCTATAGGAAATGCCGTCCGTGCGCTAGGGTTTAAAGCTCCCGTAACGTTACCGGTAACTTACGGTAAATTACGGTAAATTATGGTAAGGTGAAATTGCAAAATTACCGGTAAATTACGAACTTTTATTTTATTTTATTTTTTTAATTTTATTTTACACACATTAAGTGCCATAATAGTCCAATCAATTTGATTTTGAAACTAAAGCGCCAACGTCGTCTACTTACGTATGTTAACAGCTATTCGGAGACTTTTTCAGCGGGATGCACTTCTGTTAAAGGTAAAATATGGGTAATTTACCGGAAATTTAGTGGTAAATTACCGGTAATTTACGGCAACGGTAACATTCCCAATCTTACCGGTAATTTTCAAACACTACCGTGCGCCAGTGTCCGAATACCTGCAATGTCAATAAGGGGTTAGTTCAGTAGTCAGTACCGCTGTTTGCAGGCAAAGCAAGCATTGCACAGGGCATTCGCAAAAGTCTGTAGCCTGCTAATAGTAACCATTCCGCTGATACAGCTTGGTCGTAATGCGCCGTGCAAATATTGGGGATCGGGACCTCTATTTGGGAGAACAGCTGTCCGTCAGTAGCTGTTTTCCGAAAAAAAACTGCAGTACAAATCGTAATGATTCAAGATAGGACCGTCGTTGCTATCGTTCGCTAGTAGAAAGTTGCACATGCACTTTCGATTGGTGTCGAACTCAACGACCTTGGATGAACGGTTAAGCCCAAATTCCATTATGCCGACTTTGCGACAAAGTCCGCGACAAGTTCCCGTCAAAGTCGCGGACTTTGTCACAAACATCTCGACATGTCGAAATAGTTTGTGTCCACGACTTTCCCGGCGGGGAAGTTACGGTGAAAGTCGGCCTAATGGAATTTGGGCTTTATTGGATGAAAACCGTAAGCGTAATGGCCAATTCACACGACTCCGACAAGACACAGCTCAACTGATGAGTTGAGTCGCGTCGTACGCGTGAACTCGAATTGCCGAAACAACTCAACTCAACTTAAGTCAACAATTGAGTTGAGTTGAGTTGTGTCATAAGTGTAAATTGACAATAACTGTTCTACCTGTAGCGTTCGTCGTCGTGGTCACGTGTCTGGTCACGTGTCTTGGTCGCGGGCGGGGGTGGCGGGGGCGGCAAAGTGAACTCCGCCGATCCGCAACTTCCGCCGCTGCCACGTCGCCCTGGCCCCCGTGGCTGCTCACTAGCGGCCCTGCCCGCCCCCGGCCTCAGTGGGCCGGTGGCTTCGACCTCGCGGCCGCGGGGTCTCTGCAGCCGGTCGGCACTCTCTGACCGCCGATCCACCGTTGACGACTGGGGCGGTTTGCACGGAGACGCACAGGGCTTCCTGTCAGCCGCACTTCCGCACACCGCCGTCACCCACGCGATCGCCTGACAGCCATCGTCAGCATAGTAAGCAAGCAGATAAATAAGAAACAAAAAACGATTAGACCTAAAGTAGTAAAGTTGGGTTGATGGCTTGGCGTAGCGGTAACGCGTTTCATCCGATCGACGAAGTTACTCTACGCCGGGTCGGGTTAATATTCTGATGAGTGACTGCCTGCGGGCAGGTAAACCATCTCGGTATGTAACCAACTGTCTAGGTCAACTCAGCCTTCCACCCCTCCGGAGCAGATAAATCGAGTACCAGCCTATCTGGCTGGGGTTAAGGCGGGGCGCGTTCACCTGTGTCGGGTGGCAGGTAACACTGTGTGATCCCATACGATTGGTGACGCTCCGTAGCTCTGAGACGGGCTTCCTTTGCGTAGTGTCATGCAGAGAGAGAAAGAGAGCAGTGAGGCAATTACTCCCTTCGACCTAAATTTTGGGCTGTCGGAAAATCTTTTGTCGAAAAACTTCTGTCCAAAATGCCAAATTTGTGGCTAAGTACAACCACTGTCGAAAAATTAAGTGGAGTCGGAAATTAGCAGCTGAGCTGTCAGAAACTCGCAACTTCCGGCTCCCCTTCCCTCCACAACTTTTTAACCCACGACGCCGCTAATCGTCACCATCATCATGCATGCACCAGTAACAACAACAGAAAACATGTGGCCCAGTGCCGACACATTACACCGCCGACCGCCTCTTGCTGCGCAATTATGAGTGACAAATCCTGACCTTTGTCCTTTTGAACTAAAAATTGGCACACCGGCTGTTCTTGCCCTGGGAAACGTTTGCGCAAGTTTTGTTTTTTGTTTTCAAAGAAAAAACCCACATAGAGAACAGATGGGCGGACAGGCGGACGGGCAAAACCCGTAATAGAGTCTTTTAAGACGGACACGCAACGAAAAATAAAATTACTTGGCACTATGCACTGCAGCACTCAGTGTTGGTTAGTCTTCAATTCTGGTGCCAATTTTTATCCGGGAGTTTCGATTCCGCAAACTCACAGTGGAAACTGCTAAGGGGGTGTACATAGCTCTTTATGGTAAACCCATCGCAGAGCTACAGAGCGTCACCTGCCACATGGTATCACGTGTTACATACAACCTGCCGCTCGACATAGGTGAACGAGCTTTGCCTTAACTTCAGCCACAGAGGCCGGTAGTTAATTTACATACCCCGGAAGGATAGAAGACTGAGTTAACCTTGGTGACTAGTTACATACTGAGATGGTTTTCTTTACCTGTCCGCAGACTGTCACCTATCCAAAAAGTAACCAATTGATAGCAGTTAGCAACTCTACCAGGAGTCGAACCCACTAACCGTCATGGCACCAAGCCACATTGTCTATTAGGCCTACACTGCACGCGTTCATTTCGGTATTACTATTTTCCTCATCATTCTACTCAAACTTGAGAACTAACGCGGACATTTCCTGTGTACACGAGCAGCTAAGCGTACCTTGTCGTCAGGCCGGGTCAGTATGGTTACGCAGTTAGGTCCGGACGCCCAGCGCGGCTGAGACGAAAAGAAATAATGGTTATCCGGCGGGTGCTGTTGGTCTGACGGTCCGTTATCAGCTCCACTACGAGAAAACACCCACAATTCCTTGCCCGCTGGGAGAAGTGCTGACGGCGGGAACTGGAATACGGCGTACAGGCCGCACTCGAACGTCTGGATTAAGATGTGGCTGCCCAGATCAATATCCTGCGATTTGTACACCACATAAAAGTTAGAAAATAGTGTATAGCCCGTACTGGTAATCCGTGTATAAACTATGCAGCGTCACCTGCCATTTGGGATCACACAGTGTCACCTACCACCAGATATAGCTGAACACGCTAGAGCTGGGTTGGTGTTGGTATTTGGTCAGTATCAGTATTCGATATTTTTGCAGCATTTTTAAAAGTCGTCATTGTATCGGTATGAGTATTTTATAATATTGCGATGTCGGTCCGGTATCGGCATTGCCCACCCAGGCTTAGAACACGATCCGCCTTATCCCCAGTCAAGCAGACCGTTACTCGATTTACCTATACGGGAGACGGAAGACTAGTTGAACTTGGTGTTGGTTATATACCGAGATGGTTTACCTGTCTGCAAAACAGTGAATGTCGCGCACTGCGCTACGACAGTCCTTAAAGTTACCCAGCTACTTTCCCGTTGTTTGTCCGCTCTGAGCGACTAAGCTTACACTGTCGCTGCTTAGTCTAATGCTTCTGCTGTGAATTGGATGGACGGAACTCATGCTTGCGGCCAAGGGCGGCGCCACCTTAGGGGCTGGGAGGGACATGTCCCCACCACTTTTGCGGGATGTACCAAGCAGGGGGTACAACCCAATTTACGTTGTACTTCTGCGGGGTACTACAGCCGGCCGCTAAAGTTACGCAATTCACATTCGGCTTTAGCACTTGGAAATTCTGCTTCCAGTTCCTGTACAGTTTGCTGCTTGTCATACAGTCTAGGAAGCTAGGATCTTCGTTGAATATGACTAAAATTAAAACACTGGCTAAAACACTGGTAATGACTCACTGCCAGTGTTTTAGCCAGTGTTTTAATCTTAGTCACACTAGTGACTCGCACGGAAAACGTAAGTCGTAGACTAGCAAAATTACAATACTAGTGTAAGCTTACAAAACTACACATGACGACATCAGTCATCACTATCACTTTAACAAAACTTTTTCGCTCTTCTTGAGAATCATTATCCCATTCCTATGAGCAAATTTAGTACAACCATAATCATTCTTGTACCCCCCAGGTTGTCTTAAGGTGGGGGGTCAAAAAAATTTTTTCGCTCGCTCTGCTCGCGAAATTGTCCCTCCCACCTTTAAAACCGTGGCGCCGCCCCTGCTTGCGGCTAAAGTGCTATCTGCGAAAACGAAAGCGCGAAATCTGTTGACTGGCAGAAGTTTGGGCGGACGGTGAGTCGCGCTGCAAGCCACACATTTTTACACGCAAAAGCAGCTACTGCTTTCAGCGCGTCTTAGCCATTACAATTCTGTCTGTCTGTCTGTCAGTCACACGGGTGGATCAGGTAAAAATGGTGCAAGCTAGGATCATCAAATCTTCACCATCGGGTGCCTGAAAGACTCTAGTTTCAGAAACCGTAAAGCTTTTCCATAAATTCGTATGGGGTCACCCCGAACGAGGGCGCTAAATGAGAGAGGGTGGGCAACATTTGCGATTTTTGACCAATAACTCGCTGTATCTTAGTAACGGTGCGAGATAGGGCCTAAGTTACTATTAATCACTAATAGGAAGTTGTACACTGGCTCTCGATTGGCGCCGAATTCAATGACCTTGAATGACCTTGAACGCTAAAATAGGAGGTTTTATTGATTTTTTTGGCGATTTCGGGCTGCGACACAAGTTTATATCATTCACAAGGTGGCGCCACGCTACTATCGTTATGCGATCTAAATAGAAAATTTGGTGAACACCCCCAATTTTCAGCTAAACTACTGAACCGGAACTGCTACAGGCTTTCGCGCGTCTCGTGAGCATTAGCTCAAATTTCTTGTTATTATCATCATGGGCGTTGGAAGTGTTTGAATGTTGGGGGAGCAAGCAGTGGCCGGGGCCATGGCGAGCGCGTGGAGCGCGAGCCTATAACGGGGGTCTGGGGGCGGAGCCCC
>Ga0056128_1001644_pt1 | contig 25389 bp, 20 predicted proteins | sample WorMetLIZISLAND2_FD_71113 | JGI IMG/M metagenome (GOLD analysis project Ga0056128, IMG submission 71113) | Marine gutless worms symbiont microbial communities from Max Planck institute for Marine Microbiology, Germany - Olavius geniculatus... ... | reverse complement strand
AAGTTGAGCGTAAAAGAATTAGGCGGTTTGATATATTAAAGAGAAAATAAAGAAAGAAAGACGGATGACTTGTTATGGAGATGCATACAGATAGGCTATCGTGATAGCGTGGCTATCACAGGTGTACGAGGGACGTTCAAAAAGTTTCGCAAGTCGATACATTAGACTAATTTTTTTAAAAAAAATCTATACACCAATAAGACGCATATTTCTCTTGAACTCGTATGAGCTTAAAGCGTTTTTATTGGTGTATAGATTTTAAAAAGTTTTTCAGTTTAACATATCAACTTGCAAAAATTTTGAACGCCCCTCGTAACTTATTAAGCGACTGATTGTAAAAAATGAGGCGTTGACCTTGAACAACTTTGAAATCCAAAAGCGGGTTTTAGTGAGTTTTTTCGCACTTTTTTGGCTGCGACGCATGTTTTATTAACAATGGCATGTTTTAACAATGGATTGCGCCTAAATTACTGGAATTTTTAGCATAAAACGTAGCTTTTCAGTGGCGTATTTAGGATTTGGCAAAAGGGGGAGCATGGCGAGCGCGCAGAGCGCTCTGGGGTCTGGGGGCGAAGCCCCTAGCGTGGTCCAGGGACAGAGCCCTTGGTGGGGGGGGTCAGGGGGCGAAGCCCCCTGAAGCTGAAACACTTTTTGCTTTTGAACGTTTAATGGAAGCCGCAAATTCGCCCAATTCTTGCTGGATAATGGCAAAAAACGCACTTTTTCATATAAAGTCGCCTGTAAAAAATTTTCATGGTTGGACCAAGGAGGGCATCGCACCGTGCCCCTCCCCCCTAAATACGCCACTGTAGATTGTAACCGTCTGAGTTTTGCCCTTCTAGGTTCAATGATTTCTCCGTACGGAAGCGTCAGATTTTATTTTATTTTATTGCACGCTGTACAGTGATTTCCCAGCTAGGTGGCAAGCAATGCTGTCGCACGTCATGTGAGCTTTGCTCAGATTACTGATAGTACGATGGCGGCATCGCTGCAGAGCTCGGCATGGAGATAACCGGCAGCACTGTAGCTATAGACCTAAGTCTCGTTACACATGCTATAATACGTGTAAGTGGCAGGTTTCGTTAGGACAACGAAAACAAGATTACACTATTGATGCGCTCAAAAAACAGAAGCTATACGCCTACTAATGATAAGATACGACCTTAGCTGGCAACCCTCAGTGTACGGTGTGACGGTAAAATTGACAAAGACGTAGGCTGCAGGTACAGTTTTCGCTCATGCAGTTAGGTTTATCGACGATATCTATATAGAACCTTGAACCTGAATAATCCTGCACTAGCCACGAACAAAAAACATTCTATATTGATAATAAATTATCACGTATGCGATATGCAGTTAGGCCAGGCCAAGTCGCACCGGTTTACGTAACTGTTATAATTAAAGCGCTAGTTGGCTTTATCAAATGCCAATTGTCAATATTCATTAATTTTCTGGTTGGTAATACATCTTAATACCTTAAAAGTAAAGTACAAAGTACTCACTTTTTCCTTTTCACAGCTTCGGCAATTTTCGGAATTGTGACGTCACGTGCAGAAGGGTTGCTATCTAGCTTTATTGCCCTGAGGTCAAATGCAGCTTAATTTACGGCCACGTGGCCTCAAAAAGGCCAAATTTTAACAATAGGCCTAGTTAACCCACTAAAACCACAGTAGGCCTATTTCAACACTTCGTCAATTTTACTAACCGCACACCTCAGTTATAAACAAATAAACAATGACGAAATTTCTGATGTCAGCTATGCATCATTATTTGTCCGAAAAATCCGACATTATTCTTAGTAAAACCGACGGGTTAACTATGTTTTCAATGCGAATGTCAGTTTGGCAACAAAGCGTCCTGTGAGTGACGTCATCAGTACTGTGCACAACATATTTATCTGAAAATTGCTTCAATGCGATGTTTTCATTACATTGGATCAGCGTATTATTAATTAGTGTTACACATGTTTAGCCAATAGGGCCCCTATCGTTTTTTGGCGCGACTTGGCCTTTAACTTGTAACTTTTTCTATAAAGGCTAGGCCTCAACCCAGCGCTCTGTCCCGCATGGTTGTTTGAAATTGAACCTCAAACCTCAAAGACTTTGAAATCACAACCGTGAACTTTTACGATCACGTCACTCACGTGTGAATGTGGATGCATGGGATGCATAGGACTTGCAATATGTAGTTTCCTATACGCGATTCTCTGAAACCATCCCTTCATCTCACTCTCGCATGGCTCCCGAGATATTCCCTGCAAAGACCTATAGCCACGCATTTCCACTAAACGTGAATGCATTGATCCCCATGTTGACCGCAAAAGAACTCGATTTTACTTTTCGGATCTTAAATTTGGTGATGACTGTGGGCTTAATTTCGACCGTTCAGTGCATCACAGGCAGGCGATAGGCGGGCAGACAGACACTCGTGATTTTATATGATCCCTCCCTCGCTATTATACAGCGGTGAGACAGATAAAAAGCAAACTGCAGTGTTTTCATATTTTATGAGTTACATCGCGTAAACCAGTCGCGCTGCTACTAAGCAATCGATCAGAAATAGAAACAGAATAATTGCAGATAGTGTTTTAATCAACTGCGATCTGCAGAATGTAGGCTACGTGTGCTATTTGTGTCTGATTGATGTAAATCGAGCTGGACGATATTTAGCATTATGAACAAGAAGATAGACACAGAAATGCTATTAGGCTACACGTGACATGAGTGCAGCAGAGTACGTTGCAAAATTCCTCATTGAGGCTATAGCTTTTCAACTCTCTTCTCTTTCGTATCCGTTCTTTGTCCAGTTCGTCCCCTTATGCTTACCACTATTTTTTCCATCCCTTCCTTTCCATCTTTATCTCCGGCTTCATTCAGCAACAGATCCAGAAACGCCGTAAGCTCCCCTGATCGGTCCAGGCAGACAAAAACTATTTTCGTGCATTTGGGAAGAAAAGTACACATCTAATCATAAATAAACAAACTTTTTTTACACTGTGTACTACTTTTTCTTCGTGTCGGATGGGGGATATAGGCCTACCCACGAATTTCCTTCTGCGTGTCCCACTACAAGGGTCACGGGTTACATGAAACGTACGTATGTCGTTTCGCGTGACCCTGCAGTGCTGTACGTGCCCGTCGCAGAAGCGCTAGACCGCGGGCCGGACATCCGTCGCTACATTAGCACCACTCTGCATGTAGTCTACGGCGGTAGCTCGGTGACGGCATGAGTGAAGTCCACAAGTCGCCATCCCATGTCATATCGCCATAGTGCATTATTGCATAAATAATAACAAAGAGCAGATCGGTCTACTCTCGTAGTCGTAACGATCGTCGTCGCCGTGCTTTCAGATGACGCCACTCTGGCGCACTGGCAATAAATATACACACTCAGTGACCAAATGATGCCGCGGTTTACTGTATTTTACCCAAAATATTGGGGTGTCCCCTAGACTAAAACGCCGATGTTGGGGTTTCAAAAATATTTCGTATAACAAGATAATGTTTTCTTATGAACACGGAGTCTGTCCAATGCATTTCGATAGTATGAATATAACCAGTGAGCTGATTATACTGGTAGAAGAAAAAATCAAACAGTTTAATTTCAAATTGTACAGCAGCAATGATCCCTTCATCCTTCTCTATTATTTTAACTATACAATAAACATTGTCAGTCACGAGACCATTCGATTCGTCACCATGGCTTTACTATAAATGGTCCATCGTCACCATGCGTCTATCTTGCACCGCTGTGGAGATATAGCGCCTCAAAGATAATAGGGTCACGAACTTGACCTTTTGGGGGTCACGTGACGTCATCAGTCACGTGACCATTCGACTCACGGGGGTCGACTTTTTATGGGTGGTCTATGGTGACCATGTGTCTATCTGGCACCGTTATGGAGATATGGCGCTTCAAATGTTGGACGCACGGACGTGGACACGGAAAGAAAGAAGAAGGGAAAAAGAAGGGGGGAAGGAAAGGGAAAGGGAAAGTGGAAAGGGAAAAGGAAGGGAAAGTGAAAGGAGAAGAGAAGAGGGAAGGGAAGAGGGAAGGGGAGGTAATGGGAAGAAAAAGGAGAAGGAGAAAAGGAAGAAAAAAAGGAAAAGACGACGCGCTTCTTTAAGCCGCGACACAAAATTGTTCGCTGATCGACGACAACTACGCGGCTACCGACGGGACTTGTCGCAGTTCACTACATCGGTTCATTCAATTTTGAAGATAGATCTGTACTAGGAGTGGACTTGACAAAATATCGGCAACCGTGACTTGTTTTTGACACACTACATGTACACATATAGAAGCAAATTCCACACAAAGATGATTTTACGTCCTCGCAAATGTTCGGACAACGCATTACGCAATAGTTGAAAAAAGTCGATGCCACAAGCCGTTCTCATTAACTTCAACCGAACACGTAGGCGTCTTGCACGAAATTAGATCTGCTGGCAAAGAAATGAATGCAGTTTGGGAATTCCAGGCTACAAATTGCCGCCTAGCCATCTAGCTCTCTGCCGTCGCATCTAAGCAGTTTGCAGACGCTTTCGTCTCCTGGCGAGAGAAAAGCAATCGCATTAGGCTCGTCGTAATTCAACGTCCCGACCGCAGATGCGAAAGCTGTTTGTCCGAGCGCAAAAACACTTGCCAGACTCTTCTGAAGTCCCGAGTCCTACTCGCAATCGTTTGCACTGTTGTCGCTGCTATCATCTGTTGTTCATAGTTGCACGAAGCTATGGATGTAATGACGGTTAAAAAGAAAATAATAAAAACGTCCAAAACGTGTTTTAAAAAACTATGCTAGCTCAAACGACGCAAAATAACTCGACGCCGTTAGGTCGAAAGATTCGCAACGTAGCATGACAATTTTCCTCAGTTTTTAGATACATCGTATTTCGACACTCGCTTTTAGAGATGCAGAGCAGCGTTGACGTCGCCATGGAGATGAGTGACGTAAACAAGCACCTTGGGGATGCTGGCTATCCGTCACTGCCGCCGAACGTGCAGCCTTATGCGTATAGTCTGTCTCGTTGCAGTTTCACAGGGTGCTCCAATTAAAAAAAGCACAGGATAGGTCTATTTATAAGGCAACCGTATCAATAGCTCAACGGCTATTCATACGGTTCTCGGATGAATATCCGGTGATACCCTGCCCGTCTATTTATTCGGCAGCCGTCTTGGACGCAAGGCCCTGTCTCTGCGGCGGTACGACGACCACCCCAGGCTATTTTGTACGGCTGCCACAAAAATAGTCAGAGCGTAAAAACAAACAGTAATGTACGTTAGCAATGGCAGTACGAGACTAAACCAAACTTTCGCATTTGTAAGTATTCACACAACATATCATAAAAATTTCATTAAAACAACTGACAGGTTCTACGGTTTAATACAACGGTTTAAACTCTCAAGTTCACTTTTTTCGTGCGAGCGCGTAGCTACGGTTATTCTGTCTGTCTGTCTGTCTGTCTATCTGTCTAACACAACCCGGTACCGATTCAAGCCCAAGTGAGATAGAAACTTCGGGTTTTCACCGTATGATGGCCTGGAGTCTCTAGTATTTTGTAACAAAATTTCACGCCGTTGGGCCAGAAAGGTTCGGACGAACGAGGGGGCAAAAGAGGGGCACCCCCGCCATAAAACGTTATTTTTACCGCCATTGGCGTAATAATGGTTGCAGATAGGCACAGACATGCAAAAAGTACTGGCGACGAGCTTTTTAAGAATGTTAACATCGATGACCTTGAGTTCCTATATAGGGGTTTTAGTGCAATTTTTGCGATTTCGGGCTGCGACACACATTTCAAAAATGAATTTCGCCGAAGACAATCTGCGTATAAAATTTTTATCATTAAATGTAGATTTTAGCAGTCTAAGTCGAAACTTCTTACGTTTAAGGAGGCCTGCGTACGCAGTTGTCAAATAGGGTTACTTTTTAAAAAGTATTATTCTGCTATTGGCTTGTCTATCGTGAAAACGGTTGCAGATAGGCACAGACAATGTTGCTTAACAAACAAGCACTGATAACGTGCGTTTTGATGGTATCAACATCGATGACCTTAAATGACCCTAAACCTTAAAATAAGGGTTTTAGCAATTTTTTTGCGATTTTTGACTTCAGAAGAGTGAATTGCGACGAAATGGATGAAGATCGAGATAGACCCAGATTACCTGCGAACGAAAACTGCTATAAGCTCTCGTGCGTCTCATGAGCATTAGTTTAGATTTCTTGTACAAGTGGACATACTCTAGCGCCATTATCAACGAAAAAGCAAGCCAGAAATTGCAGAAATTTTCGTCAATATATCAAGCGCTACTGCAACATTTTTAAAAACTCTAAGTGTTTGAGTGAAAACTGTTGGAATATGCATTTTATTTCCACTATGCAGATAAGTCGTAACAAAACATTAGCAAACGACAACAAAATGTCTCAAATCGCAGTGACTGGCATTGATGTAAAAAATAACATAATATCTGAAAAAATATTAGCATGTAAGCTGTCGTTTAATATGTGTGCAAAACTAATACCAACGACGTCACTATTGTACCCAAATCAGAGTTAAATTACTTGTTCACCTTCGTAAAAATGCACTTTGCATTATGTCACTGCAAGTACTTTACTCCCGTTAATGGAGTTAATTTGCCCGGTGAAAAATCTGCCAGGGTTCTGGGATATACATTCTTTCTAGGGATTGCTTCTCATCGGCGCACCCTCTAGGACACCCACGCAGGCTGCCCACAGCTGGACGCTCTCTTCCATGCGTCGACATAATGGCGCCTACGGTACGTGACGTCGGCGAGGAAACAGTCGAGCCGCCAGCCCCAAGTTACCTAATGGCTCCATCGGGCACCGGGCTGTTCTGTCTTCATGACAGTGTGCGGTTTTGAAGCAACGCTGATATGAATACGGCCCGCCGGTCGGCATCAGAATGACACCGACATACGTCGCGTAAACAACGCCGTCGGCCTGTAATAGTCTTGCAGCAGATTGCAACCGACCGACGCATAGCAAACAGCACGACGTCGTGTCGTCGTACGGAACTGCACAGCGACGTCGAATGTCAAATCCCTCGTTACCATACCAGTCGCATTCTGATTATTGCGATTTTTCCGTCAAGCGCGGTAGAACAAAGAAAAATATTTTTTTAGAAATCACCGTCTGTACTCTCGTCCGGCTCACAGCGTGGCATATTGATACTTGTGATCCAGCAGATTTTCTTCCACAATTCACATTGTCGGTTTTTACGAATAAGAATACGTAAGCTGTTAGGAAGACTTGTAGAGCAGGCAGAAAATGGACTTGACTATAAGCACTACTCTGGCCATTTAGCTCTGTGACAAAATATAGTTGCGAGTGGCTGGTTTCGTCTAACGTCTGAATGGTTATTGCTGAATACCGTACAGTGAATACGCAGCGTCATGAAATCGTCATTCGTTCCAGCGATGTGATCACACTCCTATGCTGGTCTAGCAAACGCCTAGTAGACCTAATATTTGGCGAACGTGCACGCACCATTATGAAGCATTTGCACGTAAATAATTTAGATGCTACTGAGTTTTCAAATAGAATTAAAATTATACTTGTCCAGTGGCAGTAAATTCTAACCAAACGTCACTAACAGTAATGAGGTGTTTATACGATCCAGCAAACTTCCAGCAGATGTATTGCAAATACACGTGCTAATGCTGGACGTTTGCTGGATTGTGTAAACACCCTATAATATATAAAATACGTTTGAAGTAGCAACCGATCGCTGCAATCTGCAATGGTCGTGGCGACATTTGCAGCGACCATCACATAATGGCATTCTATAACCGGTATTCACCACAAGGCGTTCGATTATATATTCTTCTATTATTCCAAACAGACGCATAATATAGAGAGGAAAGCCCGGCACCTTGTAGGCCTACAGGAACAGTATTGCTTTCTCCTGTAGGCCTCTGTACTCGTACGTGAGAAAGAAAGCGCCTGCAGTTTCCATAGAGAATGGATGCGTGGTCACGTCAGATGTGTTTTGCACACTATTTTATTAGACTACACTGCGAGACATAAAAAACGCACCAACATTATTTTATCGACCATAACATGAAGATAAATTATCAGATTTTAATGATTTCTGATAAAAACGCTTCTGTTACAACTGGGCATAAAATGGCCGTTCAAGTTTCCAGCTCACTTAACGTTTGTTTCTGCATTACCTGAGAAAAAAAACAAAACAAATGACACAAGTTGAAATGAATTTCATCTTTCCTGATATGAAACCTCTAATAAACAGCCTTGAGCTTTGTCTGTTCAGCAATGTTAATGTCAGGGTTAGTGGTCGTTGTGGATTAGGGCGCGTGGTGGTGGCTGTGGTGGTATCAGTAGTGATGATGATTTTGCAAAATTTCGCTATGGCAGACTTTCACTACGACCCTTGCTATAGGGGCCCCTAACTATGTCGGGCATGAATAAGTGCAAAGCGCCGTATGGCCGTTATAAGTATTGTTTCTCTGTCGGTCTGTCTGTCTTTAACGTTGATGTATCGTGGCCGCAAAAACTATTTTAGGCCTACACGAAAACTTCATTTTTTGGGGCTCAAACATTGGCGTTAGTCTTAGGAAACGTACCTACTCATATTTCAGGCGGAATTTATCACCCCCGATGTGATTCGGCTATTTTTATCACCAGCGGAACATGTGACGACACTGGGAACACGTTCGCAAACATAAACTAGAAGACGCTCGTAAGAGTGTATATCTCCGTCAAGCGTACACGGACACACGGACACATACACACACGGACACACAGAACGCCCTATCTCATAATCTCCTCCAATGTTCACTTCGTTCCATTGGCGGAAATAATAAAACATAAATACACGCACCGCGCGTTGCGCTAGTTGCGACAGTACGGCATTCTTTTTTCTTGAAGCGCGCTGCGACGTCTTGTGCAGTATGGTATCCCATAATGCAGCTGTGCAACAACTATGTCAGATAATTGGCTGCATGGACTACGACGACGATGCTTGTAGTCAAAGTCCCGTGAGCTTGAGCTTGAGTCCGCTGTTTATTTCTGCAGTAAATCCCGAACCTCGGTTTCCATCTGTCGCATGCGCTTTAATCTACCGGTCCACGCGGGCTGACGAGAATCGGATGTCGATAATCCTTGCCTCACGTGACCCAGACCACGTGATGCTGCAGATAGCAAACACACTGCGTCAATCTACACAGACTTAACGGAGTCCACCGTCCGGTGTCAGTTTCAATCTTATTGCAGTATTAGCTTTTGCAGCACCTAATTGAAAAACTTGAACTCTGCCATAACAGTACAATTTGTGGTACTTGGTTAAATTTATTTGTCGTTGATTTTGTAGATAATTCTGCCAGTTACTTTTTATAATATTATAGTTTTATCATTAACCATACTGATTATTTTTTGTTTCGTAATATCAGTCAGTCAACCAATCAAAAATAACCACTTGCAAAACGTAAAATTTCAGATAAAACCTAACACCTTACAAATAGTACATCCCATTATCCCAACTACGTGTTACTTCAACCATGTATAGAAACAATGTTTGTTACACAATAGAACAAACTACTGGAAATCGACAAAGCATCTGATAACAGTACGACAAAATAATTCGTATAGCTTGTTGTGCATAACATCTTCGTCTACTGTTTTTACTTCTAAAATTATTCGAATTATTTCTCGAGTCGTTAAAAGTAGCAATGCATATATAAAAAGAGACTCATCGGCGTTGTTTGGATGTTACGAAGAAGACAAGCTGACGTCAGTGTTTAATGATTATGTTCTGCGCGGGCTTTAGTAGGCAACTAGGCACGCTGTATTTTGAAGACAGCTGCAGGGTCATTAATCACTGCCTCGATCAATAAGTTCTGCGACGATTTGCTCCTGCTCCGATAATCGCTCAGCCTCTGCAGCTAGCGCATCGACTTATGCGACTTGTGTACTAGATCTCAAACAGCATCGTTAGCAACACGGAGTATTGGTTTGTGTCGCGTTTGTTCTGCTAGGTTTAAACCCGTTGCTGCATCCGTCGTCTGTCTTTCTTTTCGCTATTCCGTGTATCCGAATTTCTGTTAAATCGCTTCATTGACACCGTATTATGTTGCAATTTAGTGAATATACTAGGCAAGTCATATTGTTTGTCATCGCACCAATATTAAATAGTTACTCCATACAGTGCTGAATTAATTACGCAGTGAAAGAAAACACGACTTTTAAAGCTTTACTGTTAAAAAGATACAGTACTTCGTGAATAACTTGGTGGAATTTGATCAACGTAGACGGCAGAATGTATATGCTGATAGCGGCGTCCAAAAGTAGAACTCATGCAAGCATTAATGAACAGTCCCATTTGATAGCGGACTCGTTTCCCACGTGAGATGCAGTGCAACTCGTCTGAAAAAATGAAACTTTTACGTCTGAGAAAATGTCACTCTATATGACATATGTGGTTTATAGTTACCTCCGCCAAGGGGGTTATGTTTTTGCCGGTTTTCGTTTGTTTGTTTGTCTGTTTGTTTGTCTGTTAGCAAGATAGCTCAAAAAGTTATGGACGGATCTTTCTGAAATCTTGAGGGTATGTCGGGCATGGCACAAACTACAAGTGATTCAATTTTAGGGGTGATCCGGCAAAAATCCTGGATACTGGATCACTTTGAAATTTTCGTTACCATTGCGTTAAAGGGAGCATAAGCGAACCGCTGCAAAACCGAAGATGGTGACGCCACCTGGTGAATAGCTTTGCCTTGGCGGAGGTACCTGCGGGCTACGACTGCTTTCTAGTTCATAACGTGACGATTGCAGTGGCGACACAGACAATCAAGCTACTATGAAAGCTGACGACTACGTTACTGTCAAGTTAGCTGTTAAAATCTGTCGCCTTCAGTTTATTAACGAGCAGCAGCAGCAGCAGCAAGTCACGTTGTTGTCGCAGTCGCAACGATGTCTCTAACTTGTACCTGTCGGTCGTCAGCGCCGAGAGAGAAGGTGAAGAAATCAATATTCATGAAGTCGCTTCTATAAATACGGCAGAGCGAAGCTGGGCTGGGCGGACTTATTGTTGTGTTTGTTGTCCGGGTATCGGTGTCGACGCTGAGCAAAGGGAGCGCAGCTGCTGCAGCCAGTCGAAGGTGACCGTTACCGTGCGGCCGGTGTCTCATTATAGGATCGTCCCCAAGAAAAGTCTGCACCCGGCCGACAATTTACGGACAAAAATGAGGATTTTTACTGGTAAATTATCGGTCGGGAAAGACTTTTCTCGGGGGAGGCAATTCTATAATGGGGAGACATTTTTATGGGGCCGGCGATATTTTAATAAGGGAGAGACATTTCAATTTCGTGATTATTTCTCCCCGAGCGGATTTTTCATGGGATACATTTTAATGTGAGACTGACCAGTACTGACCGACGACGTCATGCTAATGCAGCCGTATTGACCGTTCATCCAGCGCCAGCCCGCCCGGCGAGGTGCCCACCCGGCGACCAGCGCCCAACACACGGCGGAAGCACGGCGCCCATGTGCAGCTGTTCTGCGGCGGGCGGACGGTCGGACGCCGATAGCGGAAGTCTGCTGGTCGTTTCGTCGCTGAAGCGTGGACGTACGTACGCCAGTCAGACGTGCGCCAGTCACGCGTTCTGTCGTCGACAACCACCGCACGTGCAGCGTTCTTTGCGCAAGGGTGAGTCCTGATAACGTCTTGTTTCGCTGTCTGCTGCTCTACTCTGTCAACGTGTCGCCGAGTTGTGCTGACTTACGTCAACAGGTAGACTGCGGAGACATGTCGACCGTGACAGAGAGCGGCTGTGAGCAAGGTTCCAGTCCTGGAGGCACACGGACACAGCGATCCTCGGGAGTTGTTCGAAGCGTCGAACTTTTGGCACATCTGTGCGTCATCGCGACGACGTCGCTGCTAGCAGGTGCTAGGGCGGCGACTGCGGGCGGCGTGCCGTGCGTGTTCGAGGGACATCTGACGACGGACAAGAACTGGTTCGGTTACCTGGCAAACATCAGCGTCGTGACGACCGCTCGCATGACGTTTGAGTTCACGTACGCTGCCGACCGATGCTGTCAGAACGTTCTGTTCTACACCGAGGACCAGACGTCTATCATCAGTGCGCGCATGAACTGCTGGCAGAAGGAGTATCTACTGCGCCCCGAGGACGACCAGATACTCCGCCTGACGCCGCGCTTTTCATGGTCTGGTGAGTCGTCGCGCTGTCAGTGATTGATAACAGTTTCTCACACATATGTACCAACGTGTGACTTTCATGCACAGTGGAGGATGCACAAGAAAACTGGAGTTCAAACCGTCTTTAAACAGATATTTTCTGCGCAAAAATATAACCCGTCGCTAGGCCCTATGCAAAGTCATGTCTATCTTTCTTCTGCTGCGTTGAGTGAAAATGGTGTGTGCGCGTGTGTCAAACTATGACGTTTGTCTGGAGTCATCTCGCAGTGAACCAAAATGGTTTGGCGCAAGGTCTGTTCAGACTTTCTGGAGAACGCAACGTATATGTCCCTAGCTATATATGGATTACGGGGACGGGACTAAAAAGCAAAGTGAGTAGAAGGAAGAAAGTGAGAGAGAAAGGAATAAAGGTGACAGAAGATGAACAAGAGGGATTGAGGAAAGTTTAAAAGATGACCAATTCACTCTGAAATCTCGTTTGCATTCGCTTATGATCGTACGGTATGACAGAAAAGTGTGATAGGCAGCTGATACAGCTAATCTTTTTCACAGCCTCACTCCGCCGTACCTACAATCAAACGCTACAATCAACGCTAAAATACTATACGGTAATTCGGTGCACGTAGGTGATAGATGCAAGCAGCAACTTTGCATTTAAAATTGCGGCCAAACCGCTGCAGATAGAGACATGGTTACTATTGACAGCCTACAAGAACTCGTTACTGCTTTATCCAATGTACCATCGCTAACCTCTTACGACTTACTTTTTAGCCACAATACATGCGTTGCAGACGACGACACCGCATCTAAGGCTCGATCTAACGGTCTGCTAAAAACGTAGACACAGTACTGCGGTATTATTCAGGGACAAACAGACGTGTTATCGGCGGTACGGTAAAGCTTGCGTCAGACTGGCGTAGTGTTTGGCTTGAATGAGCACAGACTCGTGATGAATTGGCTCGTAGCATTGACGGCGACTTATTCAATGTCATCGCTCTCGGTCAGTCAGTCAGTCAGTCGCCGGTGTCGGCTCGAGTGGAGTGGACTCTAGTCTACAGCGGTCGATATTCTGTCGACTCACACACAGGGTTACTTCAGGTCAAGCGATGCCCGGACCCGCCGCCCCACGGCAATGCCGTGCAACGCCCCACGCTTTGCCGACAGCTCAGCTCAATCCTCCACATAGTGCTTCCAGTTGCTAGTGAAACAATCTGTAGGCGTTTAATTTATAATTTGATATTGTACGGCGATTGCATGAAAGAAGGTTAATAGAACTCCTTTTTCCTTTCCCATTGTCCATTTGTGCTTATACACTTTCTTGCCCTTCCGCAATCCAGCTATAGGTTTGCAGAGCGCTGACAGTTTCCACGATGTGCCCTGGTGACAAATACGTTTGATGCATATTTATACACGGAAAACATATTTCGCCGTATCAGTAATTTTGTATAAATCCGTTTAGAGACTGACTGACCAACAACAGCAAATTCCGTCATCTTTGCCAGTTTTTCCTGTACTCAGCAGTTGCGTTGCTAAGCAACTGCATAACGATCGATCAGAACCGTCCAACAGTTGATAGGCCGTTCAGCTGATGTGTGTTGATCGCATAACTAACCGTGTGGTCGCAGGCGATGCTCGCTGCACTGCGCCTGGGATGCTGCGATGTCCTGCGATCATTCGTGCTTTGTGGATTTCAGCTCGATGCCTGACGCGAATCTGATAGACTTCAGATCATCAAAGTGTTCCAGATGGGCCGCTTAAACGACCGACGGCGTGCTTTATGGCACACCGGTGTATACTCAGTTTATTCAGTGAAGCTGCTCTGCTACTTTCTCGGCAGTTTGAAGTTTAAACTCTTGCGATCTTGCGTGGCTGCTTTGACGTGACACCGAGATGCATGTTTAGGCTTACACGAAAATGTGCACGATGACGAACTTTTTATGCTTGCTTTCTCACTGTCGATCTGCCTCGATCTCCAGCATCCGTTGCTATCATCAGCTTGTTTTAGTAACACAAAATAGGCTCTATATCGGTTACACATTTCATTTAGCAGGAAACGAACAACACCGAATGTGTTTTCTGAGTTGTAAACCGCAGCCATAATGCGTTTGCGGGTTGTGCTGCTGATGCATGGGGCTAGCGGTTGGTGAGCCTGAGGCGTTGCGACAGGAAAGAGGAAAAGGAGAAAAGGAAACTGGCCTGTCCTCAATATTAACGGCGCGTCGTGACGTCGCTGAATTGTGCGAACTCGGCTATAAAATACTTATGAAGCTGACGGCAGGTGGCCATGCTGGCTTGCTACAGAAGTAACGAGACTACAACGATTAGTCTTTTGCCTTGGCTTTTGTTGAGTAATTGCATACGAATGCTAACTCGACGTGGTCATTTTTGCGTCTGTGACGGCAAAAAGCTTTGGAGTCGGCCTAGGTCTATAGCGTATTTTGCACCATTTGTCAAAGTGTAAGATTAAGATAAGACTAAGTGTAGGTTTGGCTGTCTGTCACAATAACTCATTTGCTCATAACGGTGTCGGACTAACGGTGACAACTTCAAGCTCGGAGCCGAGCCAATGACTCGATGGCACATTTTGTGGTTTTAGAAAACATTCACAGGTGTTCTTATACATTGCTTTTTATTAATTGCTCTTTGTTTTGTTTTAAAATTTGAATGGATTCCTTGTGATTCTAAATAGAGGCCTAGTGGTTGAGGCGTACTGCATTGCAGCATTCAACAACGATTATAGTCAATCAGCTTAAGGTCAGTAACCCAAGATTTCCAGAATTTGGTATTGATATATAAATACACGCACCGATAATCTTTTTTATGGTACTCTAAACTGCAGCGGAGTATAATGCTGTTCGTACTGATGTGCATTGCAGGCTGTCACATGACGCACCCCTCCGGTCTGTCAACGTACCACTGCGAGGGTGGTCGGAGTTTCACGGTCGACACGATGTCCTCGTTGTCAGGCTACGGACAGTCGGCCGGGTCGTCGGTCAGCCGGGCGTCCGCGTGGTACGTAGCGGTCAGTAACTGTGCGGCGCTCAACGGTCTGGACCTGCGGTACAAGCTGGTCGTCTACGGGCACGTCGGCGACTGTCTATCACCTGACGATCCTGCGGCTGCCGGTGCGTCGTCAGGTGGACAGAGAGTCCGCTCGTCCTTGTTGATTCAGCACGACTCAACATCGACCGGTGGTCACGTGACGCTCAGTGACGACGGCACGGCCTCGTGCCTGCTCAAAGGTAGCATCAACAGTACGTCGCCTTGGCACGGCTTCATCGCCAACATGTCGCTCGCTCGCGGTGGCGGTTTCCGCTTCCGCTTCCAGTTCCCGACGTCGTCGTCGTCGGCGTCACTGCAGTCGGAGCTGCGCGTCCTACTCTACCGACAACACGACGTCGCCAAGCTGAGCGCCGAGCAGATCTGCTGGCAGAAGAACGCCGTCATTCGACAGCGACACGAAAAAGATCAGGTACGACATTCTCTTCGACATGTCAGTCTTGGCGACATGAACGAATGTTGATTTACCAGCTGCGATGATCCAAAGTGTTTGATCAACTTTTCTTGAAATTATAAATATCCAGGAAATGTTATTTCTGTTTTTGTGATATGGCTGTTTACTTTGTTCGTATTTCATCCGTCAGTCTATATATTTGTCTCCTGGCTGCGTATTTGTCCTGCGCGAGCTCGAAACTCGAAAAAACGCATAGATATATCATAGTTGGCTTCACAGGCATAAAGTATTTTTTTAGTACTTTCAGTTTAAAGATTAGAAGTTAACGACAGCGAGCATCAAAAATGCCAAGAATTGACGCATATCTGGCGTACGTGTTTACTTGCGGGAGGCGGATCACGCACCTGCTGGTCTCGCCACATTTAGGCCTACTTTGCTGTTAACGCCCGAACCGTCGGCAACTGGACGGACAGCCGCTTAGAGGGTGTTTTCGTGTGCGACAATCATACTTAATTTATTTAATGATTTACTTTTACTTACGTGTGTGTGTGTGTCTGCGTGTAGGTAATGGTACTGAGCGCGGGCGAGTCACAGAACGGTTGCGTGACGAACTACGACTCCCAGCTGGTCTCATGTCAGGGCGAGCGCCGGTACGACGAGCCCGTACGACTGTACGTCGCATCCAGCGACTGTCACAGCGTCCGTGGACTTCAGCTCGACTACGAACTGGACGTCTACGGCGTCACCAACCCAGACGAGCTGTGTTCTGCCGCGCCGACCGTCAACGTCAGAACTTGCAGCGTCGCCTTCGCCGTCGTTTCCGTTGTCATCGTCGTAGTCATTAACTCCGATCATCGGTTCTGATCTACGCTACACATTTATCCTTTGTTCCTTCTCAGGGCATTGGTCTCACAGCTTGGCCTATCGTAACAGCATCTAGTGTGCAATAGAAGTCCAAGTCTAGGCCGTGATAACAGCAAGGTAACAACGAGGCTTTGCGTTGAGATCTGATCTGCAGGTGACGTCAGAGCTAAAAGTTTACCGCAGCCTTGTTACTCATCCCAGACATCAACAACAGAACTTGAACTAATAGTCTCTTATAGTCGTCAGTTTACTAGCGTAGTCCCGGACTATGTGTAACCTGACTTAGTAATTAGGATGTAGGTATAAATTTATATAGGTTATCTCTAGCTATAGGTCGAGTTTCTGCCGAAGAGAAAAAATTGCACCCGCAAAGTAGGCTTCGACGAGTAGTGGCCTCAGTGACTGATGTACCAGCCAATTAGCACACTGCCTTACGTTCGTAGCTGCGGGCTACCTAATAAAATTTACCATAAACTGCAGTGCAGTGTCTCAAAAAATCGGTGCCACTATAATTTTTTGAATAACTCTGTGCAACATTGGCCGACATTGATAATTTTTGGCACGCAAAATCACGAAACAACTTTATGTAAGTGACTAAAGTTTTGGCTGCCTCACCTTAATAATGGTGTTACATTACTTGTGAAATTCACAAATCGTAGTTTGGCCGTTTACAACAGTGAATTCATACTGGGTAGCACATGCGTCGGTTTAGAAATGATTGAATGAATAGCAACAAGCACAAGTGATTTTCTGAACGGATGTATGCGTTAGTCAGTATGAATTCTTTGTTCTAAATAGCCAGACTGCGACATTTCATGAGGTAGTGTAGCGGCATTATTAGTGTGAAGTGACCAAAACAATAATCATTTACGTCAAGTTGTTTGATGATTTTGCATGCCAAAAATTATCAAAATTGACCAATTTTTTACGGAGTTATTTTAAAAATAAAAATGGCACAGTTTTTGAGACATGGTATATGTTCATGTTCTTCATGCTGCAGCACTTCTTGGGCTAACAGCTCTGTTACGTTGCTTAACTTGCTTTAAATATGCTTGAAATGAATGAACCGTGCGGCGTTGACGTTAACACACGACGTAATTCTGCAGTACTTAACGTTGTTAATGTCTCACTCTCACAGCAGTGATAATGTTTTGTTAATCTTGTTGTTAATTGCGTGTAGTATAATGTGCCACTCTGCTGAATATAAGGCATTATAGGCGTTTTACTGGTGACGATCGTTGTACAATGCGTTGCTGTTACGTTGGCGTTTGACGTCGATAATATGGGACTGTTATTAAAGTCTATGTTCCAAGTATGTTCTAGGGTAAGAGCGCAGTAGATGGATTTATGTTGATGCATTATGCATTTTTACTTTTTGTTCAGTCGTGGGCCGCATTAAAGGGGGGCACAGGAGAAAGAGGGGGGCTGCCATCTGCCGTGCCCTTGCCTTTGCCCCTTTCCCCGGCTGCCCCCAGGAAAAATTTTGATGCTGATAAAGTGCCCTCTGGTAACCATACACATGCTAAGTTGTGACTTATTAAACGTCATTTTTTGGCAAGAAAACACAGATATCTGTAATTTTTTGCGTTTGAAAATAGTAAAAAGCAGGCAAATTTACGGCTTCTATTGCATGTTTAAAAACTGAAAGGGTTTCAGCTTCAGTGGGGCGAAGCCTCTCTGACCTCGTTCAGGAGCAGAGAAAGCTCTGCTTTTGAACCCCACTACATCTTTTAGATGCACACAACAATTGAATAAGATCGACATTTGACCCACACAAAAAAATTATTGTTTTCTGTGCCCTGGCCCTTGCCCTCGTTATCCCCCCCAGCTTTAGATTTCTAGCGTTGCTCATGTGCTCAGTCACAATTAAGGATTGCAATCCCGGATTCCAGGATCCCGGCCGTTTTTGCCAATCCCGAATTCCAAGATTGGCGGCGTCCCAATCCCAGGATTTCGGGATTACAAAAATTAGTTGAAATCGTACTTTTTTGCGCGTGTCAAATGATAGGAATAAAAAATTCAACCATTTGGTTAATAAAATATTTATGTGCGCCAGTGTCCCACTCTTTGCTGTGCATTATAATTCGTATTTTGACAGTCATTGTCACTCTCTGCAGTTCGGATAAATCTTTCGTAGGGGCTTATACTACGTCATATGCATGAAATAAGTCAATTTAAGATATCAGAGTAACGAGCAATCTGTAAGCTTAATCCCGAAACGGGATCCCGGGATCCCGGGATTGCAAATTTCTCAACTCCGGATCCCGGGATTAAAAATTCAATCCCGGGATTGCAATCACTAATCACAATATTGCTTGTTTGTAGCTGGTATTGTCGAAATAAGCATGATGCAAGTGCATTGGGCAGATTCGGGCTATTTATTTTCAAGGACTTGCCACAAGGCTTATACGAAAGTTATGTTAATGCACTTATGCGTATACAACCAACAATTAAAGTGCACTTTTTGCTCTACTGCTGATTGACCTACAGTTTGCTAGAACAGCTTGTAGAAACGCTTGTGTTGTAGGCATGCAAACATACTTTATAGAAAACTAACAAAAACGTGATTCATAAGTTGAAATGATGAGAAGCACGAGAATAGGCAACTGCTGCAGCACAGCGGTTACCATGTCGATCTACAGTTATTTAGGGGCCTACAGTATACACGGTGTTTCATAAAAGGACCCCTTTTTATAATTCACTCAAATGATGATCAATTTACACAACATTTGTACCAGTTGTAGCAAAAGAAAGATTAATTCAAAATATTGCAACAAAATATGGCAGTTGATTAAATATTCTTTGTTAGTCTTGACGTAATGCTGACGTCATAGTGTGTCACAGGTACAAACTGGATAGTCTCAACTGGTGCTGTCAGTTGCTACCCTGCTTCGATGGTGAGCTTAATTCAGTTTGCTAATGAAAAATGTGTAGTCGTTGCCTGCAGTAAAATGTCTCAAAAAAGTATCCCCGACATTTCCGACTGTAGCTTGAAAACCAATTAGCAGTTTTTGATAATTTTTAGCACAAATATTCCTGACACAACTTGCCATCAAATGACCATTCAGTTTTCCACTTCACTGAACGTTTGTTTCTGCACTACCAGGAGAGACCACAACCAGCGGAATATCACTTTTTATCCAATGCGATGTGATTGCTTAATTAACATAACGCGTAAAAACAGATTTTGTTCACATTTTTAACACTGTGGCTGACATTTTATTCAGTTGTCTATTTTTCAACTGCCTGCAGTAAAATTGCTTGAAGTGTTGGTCCACTATGCGAACACAGGCAAGGAGACGCTTTCTCCATTCATTGACAGCAGTATCGATAATGTTCTGCTCCAGACCAATCCAGACTCTACCAGTCGCTTCTTGATTTTGCAAACATTCTTAAACTCCATCTGGTAGACACACTGCTGCAAGATCTGCTGTTGGGGCCGACAAATTGAAATAGATGGACTTTATTGACGTTTTTCATTCATTTTTGCACGTACTATGCTTGCTCTGATTTCCCCAAGTAGTGCAAAAGCGGACGTTGGGTAAGGTAAAAACTAAAGCGTTTATTCAATAGCCAGTTGTGTCGGAAATGTTTTTGCTAAATATTATTAAAATCTGCTAATTTTTATTCAAGGCACGATCGATAATGTTGGGAATGTTTTTTTCAGGTTTTCTTTTATTTTAACACATATTTTGCTTGATCTGCTTTCCCTAGGTAGTGCGAAAACATTCATTTCGTGAGGTGGAAAACTGAACGGTTATTTGATGGCAAGTTGTGTCAGGAATATTTGTACCAAAAAAATTATCAAAATCTGATAATTGGTTTTCGAGTTACAGTCGAAAATGTCGGGGATGTTTTTTTAGACACAGTGTAGTGTACACTTCATGGTAGGCGTATAGGCCTACACTTGTATCATAAGTTATGTACATCGTATATTGTTCATTCTGTGATAGCAAATCGTAGATTGTCTACTGCAAGTAGTTTATGTACGACATTGTACGTAGGCTTAAGTGGGTTAAATCGTCAGCGACAACGCATATTCGTTGTACGAAAATGTAAATGCGTCTAGTTGACGGTAATGATGATCATGTCGAAACGACTTTGTATAAGGAAAATAATATGACTGTTTCTGTCGCAAATTATGCTAGTAACTTGAGGTTAATTTTAAAATGTTTTTTATTGGAACAACCTATAGTTTAATTTGAAGTAGCTACTGTTAATGCTGCTCATTGGTACGCATTCTAATTAGGGCGTATATGGTGTTCGTGAGGTTTTTATTTGCACTTGACTGCGACTTAGTGTGTGAATTTGTAAAACCAGCAGTGCTCTAAAACACTGTGTTTTGCTTCCGACTGATGATACGTGTAAAACAGTTTTCGTTCGATTTGTTTTTGTTTCACGAATTTTAACAGAACTGCAGTTAACATATTCGTCAAATGAAGCTGGTAATCTAATCGTAACAACCAGAACTAGATGTTGCGCATCTTGACTCGTCTTAATATGCTCGTGCTGTTTGAATGTCAATTTATCGTATTCTTATTTCTCGTCGGTCAGCCGCCGGTGAATGACAGAATGTAACGATTCGTCTTCATCTGTGTCTGTCTCAAAATCCAATTCATCGCTGTCCTCGCCTTCATATTCATGTCCGTCATGTCGCTATTCTGATATCATCAATCATTTACTGACTGTCTTCTTTCATTCTCCTCTTGTTCTGCGCAACAACTGCAGCGCAGCAACAGCGAATTTAGTTCAATTTACCGACTATCTTATTAATTATCATACTGACTGCCATGGTATTGTTTGATTTTCTTGCTTAGCGCTTTTAGTGTTATGGGCAATCCAAACTCTTTATATCCAGAGGTTTTGAAAAAAGTATATTGGAGCAGCAGCATTATAAGGCAGTCTAGCAGTAAGCAATTATCAAAATAATAAAAAAGGAAAACATCCTCATACTATACTTATTTTATTTGTGCATACTACAACGAAACTGTTCGCGATCTCAAACAAGCGTGCAAATCTAAATTCGCAGAACGATTTGAACGAAAATTCGACTTGACTTCAGCTTTGCTAGCAGACTGCTGACGAAACCGCGCGGATTCATAAGTGCCCTGTGACTGCTGTTGCTGCTGCTGCTGCTGATACTGCTGTGCTGAGGAAGACCAGTGAAGAATAGACGGAAAATGAAGCGAGTATATTATGGATTTGCATTACGAAGTTATTTTCGTTCTTCAAATGACGGGCGGCAAGAACGTCGTCGTTGATCCGCAGCTGCTGTGAGCCGATCCGTGCAGTAATTTTATTCGTTCTGACTGTCGTCTCCTGTGCCCTGCGTTATGAACCGGTGTTGCAGCCAATCCTTACCGCACGCTCTCTATCTATCTCTATCTTTCTCTCTGTGTGTGCATCTTCGTCGCCGGTCCTGCCCAGCGGAGCGTTGTTGCGTGACGAGTTCTGAAATGACACTCGCAGCCGAACCGATTCGTTGTCCAAACCGCAGCCAGCAGACGCTGTCGCTGCACCTGAACGTCGGCTACTGCAGCAAGTTTTCAGTGGCGTAAGAATTTGTCTTAAGGTGCACTTCCCAAGCCCGAAGGGCCAAAATTCAAAGTCGATTGTCAGAGCAAGGAAAAGTTTCCAATTTCTTGAGAAGAGCAGCTAACCCCTTTCCCACTATAGTTAGGGGTCTGGGAAAATGCTGCTATAAGATGTGATTCCCATTGACTGGTATGCATTTTGAATGCATTAAAAACCCAGAAAACGCATCAAGTGGCTGCAACTGTCGTTTAGTTGTGGCAAATAGACTGCGTCTAAACTATAATGAGTAGTTTTAAGCTTCTGGAAAAAACTGGCTCTTGTCTTGAGGGTGTGCACATGCAAGTTTTAGTTGGCGCATGCTCGTCTGCAGCAAACATTCAATATATGGCCCAGAATTTGTACGCTTGTGCTGTCCGCACTAGACATTTTCAGGCTTGCCGTGGATATGGATATCCATGGATATATCCATGTGTGAATATCAGACTTAAGCCATTTTGTGGACATATCCATGGATATTATGCTGGCGCATCTGCTAATTAAATTGACTACTTATATGTTTTGTATCTCTATTATAAAATTTTTCTGTCTGTCGTTCTTACTCTTCATTTCCTCGTTTATTTATTTACCCAGTCAAACGAAGCTGCTGCTGTTGTTGTCGATGTTGATCTTTGGTCGTCAACGTGGTCTTGGCGCCTGTGACCGAGACGATCTCGTTATAAACATTCTCACCAGAGGTCGCGACTTTGCGTCTGCAACAGCCATACAATATAGTTAAATGGATATTAACTTCCGTCTTCTACATGTACTCTGTGGGGCATAAAACATAGCAAAATTTTCTTTATCATAACTTGAAAAAAGTGATCAAATTTTAATAAGTTTTGGTACGAATATTTCTGATAAAAATAATTATCAAAATGACTGTTTAATATCCCACCTCACCCATTGTCTCTTTGTGCACTACCTGGGGAAAAACGAACAAAATATTGCATTGTAACTACTTTGGTATTATTGCTTAACAAAACAACACACGAAACACACATTTTGTCCATAATTTCATCATTTTAACTAATAGTTTATCTAATTGTCTATTTTTAACTGCCTACGAAAAGGTTTGCAATGTTGACCCACAAACATGAGAGAGACACTTTCTCCATTGTTGATAGCAGCGTTGATAACGGTCTGCTCCAGATCAATCCAGACTTCACCAGTCACTTCTTGAATTCATAAATATTTCTGAATGTTATGCCTGTTTAATAGACGTGCTGCTGCACAACAGTCAAACCTTGTAATTGATTGGCTGTTGGTGGCCGCATATTCAGAAAGATGAACTTTTATAAAGTATTTTTGTTGATTTTAATGCATATTTTGTCTGTTCTGTTTTTCCCATGTAGTGCAGAAGCAGATGTTGGCTGAGGTGAGAAACTAAAAGGCCATGTTGTGTCATAAATATGTGTACCAAAATCTATTGAAATTGGATAACCCTTCTTTAAGTTATGGCCCGAAAAATTTTGGTGTGTTTTTATGCCCCACAGTGTAGATAGGAGGAGTAGGCCTATATACAAGAATATTAATGCATGAGACATGAGCTTGTACATTCAGTGCACTGATTCATCTGAATTAGCCTATGAATGAAATGCCATTAACAACAGTAATGCGAAACAAGAAAATTTCGAGTCCGCTGGCGGTGCTGGAGACGAATTATTTGAGACGTTAAAGCTTGCTATTCAAGAACTCGATTAGTCGGATCGAAATAACGTTTGCAATAGCCGAAGCTCGGGGCGTAACTGGAGGGTGTGACTGACAGACGGACGTTTGAGCGTAATGTTCGTACAACGACGCTGCAATAATTACTGGACTGTCATCGTGACCGGGCGCCGGCCGCCAGCAGACATAATTCTCCTTCAGCGTCGGCAGAGTCTGTGTGTGTTCTGGACTTCTGGATCTGGACCACTTCACTGAGTGCAAATCACGCTAGCCCAGTAACCCACTTTGTCCTATTTTTCTTTCATCCGCTACCAGTTCCGTATTCAGGAATTTGTCTTGTGGAAATGCAGTACGTTTTACCGATAAATCCTGCAAATTTTCCGGAATTTTCAATGTAACCATGGATGCAAATTTTTGAGAAGGCATGTTTTGTCGCGTACCTCCAGGATGAGGGACGAAATTTACGGTAGACACGTGCGCACCTCCGTGTCTCATAGTCAGTGGCCCCACAGTATACATGTATATGACCATTGCCCGATGCGTCCATCCACAATTCCACATGCACCGCCGCTGGAGCTGAGAATGCATGGAGTGGACAGCAGCAGCAGCAGCAGCAGCAGCAAGCGTGTCGTTATTACTAAGCGTGCACGCACGACAGTCATCTACATCCATGGGCGACCTCACGCTGATATCGCACTGCACATTCCACTTTTATTTCACTTGCATCAAACTGTTTCCTATTTTTACCTTGGACCTTAGTTTAATCCGCATTCTAGTGGACGTTTTGGGCTACACATTCACGCCATTCTGCTCCGTCTGTCGTCAGTTTTTCGGCTTCTTCCCGGGTAGTGTCCATGTTTTTCAGATCTTGTCTGATGACGTCCGTGCAGTTTTTCACTGGCCGTTCCGACTTTCTCCTGTAGCCCCTCAGTTTCCACTGTATTACACGACGAGGTATTTTTAAATCCTCCATTCTTAGTACGTATTCCAGCCACCTATCAGCAAACGACGACCACGGTGAATATGATTGTAAACATTGATGCGACGCTTACAGAGTGTGCTGTTTAAAAAGGTGTACGTAATATCGTTTCGAATTCGATCGACATGGTTTGTTCGCCTTTGTCTTTTCCCACCTGTCTATACAAATCACAGGTAATATGTAGTAATATGAAAATGGTGCCTAATTACTAGTGTAAAAGTTTTCCCCTACACCCTACCTACCCGTTAGCCACAGCAGATCCGTTACAGCCGGACAGACAGATATACAGACAGATGACAACCATGACAAAGGTCTGACCTTTAAGCTTACTGCTTAACGGTCGGCCAAAAAATAAGGAAAAAATCAAGTAATTTGAAAAGGGAAATATTTTATAATGCCCTTTGAAGGTCGTCAAAAGCTCGACATCGAAATCGGACTGAAGATGTAGTAGGCCTACATGCGACATTACCGTCTCCGACTTATCAGTACGTAGACCGCTAAGACTATTACAACTACAACATCTACAATACATAATTTTCTGCATATGCGTCTCCTCTGTCAACCATCGCCAAATCTCACCAGGTCTTTCAGCAGCAATATGCAGACGATACGCAGCTCTATGTCGCTTTGTCGCCTATCAATTATTCCAATGAGCTCA
>Ga0056128_1001640_pt1 | contig 25423 bp, 17 predicted proteins | sample WorMetLIZISLAND2_FD_71113 | JGI IMG/M metagenome (GOLD analysis project Ga0056128, IMG submission 71113) | Marine gutless worms symbiont microbial communities from Max Planck institute for Marine Microbiology, Germany - Olavius geniculatus... ... | reverse complement strand
TCAGTGTTTGTCATGGTGTCGGCGGAGCAATGGGTATAGAAAATTGTGCAACGAATATGACATTTTAGATTGTAGCCCATTGCGTTTTGATGTATTTGCTAAGTTTAAGTATGTGTGTGATGGTCGATAAATTTGCTTTTATTCTATTTTAAATTTCATTGGTTAGTTTATTTTTCTTTTATGTGCATGTATATCTTTATTGACTTAAACATTTATCTGTCAGTCTATCTGTATGTCTGCCTGCCTGTCTATCTGTCTGTCATTTCATTTTTACTACCTGAGTGGTGAATAAACGTATTTATAAAGCCTCGTAGGCCAAAAATATGGCCATTTTTATTGATATGTTTAATAAAAAACATCGCTTATAGTAATATAGCACTGCTTTTACTACTAATATATGTCATAATTAAAAATTATTGAAAAGGGGGATTCCGGGGATTTTTTACAAAACGGGGGAAGGAATTTTTACTCCCAAAACGGGAATTCCCGGTGGCCTTGACGACAAGCAGACACATCAACTTCGGTGTCAAAACTTTACCCTACTACACTTGTATATCAATAACAGACATAAAACGTGCCAATAAAAAATACGGCGATATATGGCATATCAAAAATACTCGGATTGACGATACGATACACCGATATCGATGTGCTGATGACCCATCTCTAGACGAATGTAAGGTCAAGGTCAGTGCAATGTTATTGTTTTTGTGTATAGTTTGATTGAATTGCATTATATCAAATAATATAGCAAAGAGCGAATTTGCTCGTGTGATGAGTTTCACGTCGGAAATTGCTAATTTCTCTAAAGCTCGTCTCCGCGCTACAGTAACCAATGTCACTCGGCTGGATGGCAGCAAGTGGGTTGAAAGCAAACCCAGCGATCGACAGGGTTATGTTCTCCGCCGTTCGCCCGACGACTTGTGTGGCGCTGAATATGGATATGTCGTTGACGTTGCACCGGATCTTCAGATTGGATGGATCCTACAGAATCTACTGTTAGGTCAGTAATTAATAAGATAAACTGTAACCAGTAAAATACAGTAAGTTTGGTCACATATTAAAATTTTGCAGTTTATCATAGTAGTGTTTAAAGTGTGGTGGGATATTTAGCGATCACTTCATAAAGTTTGCCAGTTTCTTGGTTGGTGTGTGACAGTGAAAGAATTTTAAAAATCGGTCAGCATTTGAGTAAATTATAACAAACTTATTTGAGTCACTGCATCCACAGTATGTATGACTAGAACATGTTCTCTGTATGGTATCTCACAAATAAATCAACCTTTGCTATATATTAAATTACAAAAAATAAATACAAATTAGATTATTGTTCTGGGAAAACATGTGCATTAGTAATAATCTGATACTGTACTGCAGCTATTGAAAACTAATATGGAATATACTTCAATCAGTCACAGATATAAAAATTTTGAATTGTCGATCTAGAAATATTTTGCTGTGGACATTTAGATTCACCTTTTGTGTTGTTTTTATATGATTTTATGTCTTATTTTGTATGTTCTGCTTTTTCAGCATAATAAACAATTGATTATAAACCACAGTAGTTGTAAATGTTATGATGTAGATACCAAGACATATTCTGGAAACATTCTATTTTAGTTTATATTGGAACTGTGTGCATTTAATGAATTTGTTATTTTGTAGCATCTGTCGACGTGGCTTGTGACCATTTGTTGCTGAAGGAAAATGAGGTGACACACATACTGAACGTAGCCAGCTTTAACACTCAGTTCTCGGTTGACCGGGGACTTCTCGACTGTGCTATTAATGGCCTGTTTGTTTATAAACATGTCGGCATTATGGACCTTCCCAACACAGACATCGTCAGCCACTTCGATGAATGTTTTGCATTCATAGACAATGCGATTGATGCAGGTGGCCGAGTATTGGTGCACTGTATGGCTGGAGTGTCAAGGTCTGCAAGCATTGTGATTGGCTATCTCATGAAGGTTAAGGACATGGACTTTGAGACAGCCTTCAATCATGTCAAAGCCAAACGGCCGAGCATCCGCCCCAATGATGGATTTATGCGTCAGCTGCAAAACTACGGATGTCAACTAAAACATCAGAAGCAAAAGTTGTGATGTGTGTTAGAATAACAAAATGTTGTTTTATTTTGTGCTGTTTTGTTAATCCTTTTTTGTATATCCTTTCCTTTGCCTAGATCAAAGCACAGTGTATACAGTACTTGTCCAGTAATGCTCTGTGTGTCTATAACTTATACTGTGAAAACAAACCCTTTACTTAGTGACTATGTATGGTGCTATTTCTTGCTTATTTGTGCGATATTTAAGAATACATGTACAGTGTATGTTCACAAGTTTTTACAATTGTATATGATATTGTATACAAACATGATAAAGTAAAGGTGGTGTATAGCTGTTTATGGGAAACCCATCAGAGCTACAGAGCATCACCTACCATATGGGATCACACAGTGTTACCTGCCACCTGACACTCTAGCCAGACAGGCCGGTATTCCATTGTACCTACCCCAAAGGGATGGATGTCTGAGCTGACCTTGGTGTTGGTTATACACCTAGATGTTTTACAGTTGTCTGCAGTTACCCATCCAAGTAGTAACCATTTGATAGGAAACCGAGAGTCAAACCCATGATTTCTAGATCGTAAATCAAGTACCAAACCGTTTTGCCACTGAGCTACCAAGTTGGCACTAAAACTAAATCCGATATGTTGTGGTCATTATAATATTCTTTATTATGCAGATTTAATTCGCAGTAATAGTATTATACTTGAATTATTGTATCAAAATCATGCTTTGAAAATTGATTTAAAATCAAAATCATCATTTTGCAAATGATTTCAAATCAAATCATTTTCCAAATGAATTGAAATCATTACAAGTAATTTGAGCAAAGCTCATGAGACACATCACAGCCTTAGCAGTTCTTATTCGCAGGTTGTCTTGATCTATCACAGTGCAGCACGGTTGTGCTGACGCTGTTGTAAGGGCGATGAACGTTAAGTATAGGAAATGGCATTTGGGGGGTCCTGTAACTCCGAAACCCCTTAACTGATTTCCATAAAACTTAGCATCAGTGATCACATCGCCCATCCGACCCCACGTGCAAAATTTGGTTACAATCGGTTCAAAGGGGGCGGCTGCGCATGCGCGAAATTTGTTGTTAGGCATCTTTTTTTCCTTGCGCCAGGCACGTTGGACTGACCGACACCGCTAATGGCTCAAACGAAGCGTCCTGACGCCGGACACACTCCTTATATGTTTTAGATTAAATTTTTTAAAATTTACCCCTTTTTATGCCCCAATTTTTAAAAAAATTTTTGAACATTTGCATTACAGCCTATGGGGACTTCAGAGCGGCATAACTCGGTCCTCGCAAAAGATAATTGTGCTCTGTGTTTACCTACCCCCCTTTTTCAGGGTCGGGCAATCTAATGGTGTTATTTAAATTTACCTTCTAATGACCTATGTTGCCATAGCAACCATTCAAAAGTTGCAAAATTTTGCATTACAGCCAATGGAGATTTCAAAGCGGTACAACTCGGTCCCCGTAAAAGATAATTGCACACTGTTTGCACCTACCCCCATCAACATCATGCCCGTGCTTTCCGACAGTGTCATTTAAATATCTCCCCTGCTGACCCCCGTTGCCATGGCAACGAACCGTTCTTGGCCAGTTAGATGACTATGTACCTAACAGTATTTCATTTGAAATTCATCTGTGACTATTAACAACACAACATAATGTGTATCAAAAGTTGTTCCAGAAATAGATATTAAGGCCTAAAAATCCTGTGCTGTCTGGGTTGCAGTCTGGGGAAAAATATGGAAGCGGTGGAAATAATATTTTATTTGTATTTCATAACGTGCTCTGTAATGCTTTGTGAAGCATAAAAACACATAAAAATTTATCGATCGTAAATTTAAAGACAGATGATCAGATTCCAGACACAACTGTGGATCAAATGACCATTTATGTTCCCATCACACCGAACGTCTGTTTCTGCACTACCTTGGGAAAACAAAACAAGCAAAATATTGCATTTTTATTCAATGCAGTATCATTATTCGATTAAAATAACGCACATTTGGCACATTTTGTCCAAATTTCTAGCACTTTGGTCGACAGTTTATCTAACTGTACAGTTGTGCAACTGCTGACAGTAAATATTCGAATTATCGGCAATTTGTGTAAGCACAGGCAGGGAGATGCATTCTCGTTGTGTTGATAGCAGTGTTGATAATGTTCTGCTTCAGACTTCAACCAGTCGCTTCTTGAGTCCCATAAACTCGCTGCTGCATAGCACTGCAAATACTGTCGAATGGACTATGATCAGGGCAGTTAAGGGCTACGTATATGGAATGATTAAATTTACTGATGTTTTTCTTTCTTTCTTTATCTTATGTTGCATCTGTTCTTTTTCCCCAGGTAATGCAGCAACAGACGTTAAGTGAGCTGGGAATTTGAACGGCCATTTGATGGCCAGTTATGTCAGAAATGCTTATACCAAAAACTATTAAAATCTCATTATCATTCTCCAAGTTACTATCGTAATGTCACGGATGGTTTTTGGCGTTTTTGTTCATTTTAATGCTGATTTCATGTGTTTTGATTTCCCCGGGTAGTGCAGAAGCATATGCCGGGTGAGGTGGAAACTTGAACAACCGTTTGATGGCAAGTTGTGTCAGGTGTAGTTGTACCAAAAATTATTAAAATCTGACAATCCGCCTTCAAGTTATGATCGATAAATTTTGATGTGTTTTTTATGCCTCACAGTGTATTACACAACTCATATAATGAACAAAAAATTTGAGCTAATGCTCACGAGAAATGCGAAAGCCTATAGCAATTCCGGTTCAGTGGTTTTGCTGAAAATTGGGGTGTTCACGCTAAGTTAATATACAAATACCAAATTCTCTATCTCAAGCGCATAACAACAGTTCTGTGGCGCCACCCTATGAATGATATAGACTTGTGTCGCAGCCCAAAATCGCCAATAAAATCCATAAAACCACTTTTTGGCGTTCAAGGTCATTCAAGGTGATTGAATTCGGTGCCAATCAAGAGCCAGTGTATGACTTCCTATTAGTGATTAACCTAGGCCCTATCTCGCACCATTACTGAGATACAGCGATTTATTGGCCAAAAATCACAAATTTTGCCCACCCCCCTCTCATTTAGTGCCCTCGTTCGGGGTGACCCCGTTCAAGTTTATGGAAAAGCTTTAAGGTTCCTAAAACTAGAGTCTTCCAGGCAGCCAATGGCGAAGATTTGGTGGTCCTAGCTTGCACCGTTTTTGACTGATCCACCCGTGTGACAGACAGACAGAATTGCGATGGCTAAGACGCACTGAAAGCAGTAGCTGCTTTCGCACGTAATAATACCCATGAATACTGCCACATAATAGACCAGATGCAAACAAGTGCATCAGTATTTCTGAGTGTCCAATAAAAATTCTACGGACAGAAGTTTTTCACGATGGCAGAAACCGAAAGCACAGGAATTTTTTTACACATAAGTTAAATGTTCAATAAATAGCACTGGGTAGGTTAACCAACTGGTTAAAAGAAGCCAGCTCTAAACCTGGCAAACACAGTCAGTCATCAGAGCTTCAAAGCATATCATGGCAAGATGCTGTCTTGGCTGACGCCTACATGTCGGGCTCTTGTTTTGTTGGCAACTAACTCTGCTTCTTCTTGTAGCTTTGACAGTTTCTGTTCCAGTTTCGGTCGATCGCTTGGTTTCTGATGCAAACAACACATCATTTCGTTATTTATTTCTCACTGCGCAGACAGATGCCATTCGAGTACAATGCATGAAATACTAAACAGAACAGATAGGCCAACGGCACTTGTGAACTGCCTATATACAGAAATAAAAACACAGAGACCAGTCAAATAAGGAATGTGCTAAGAAAATCAAAACAAACACATGCACACACAAGAAAACATAAATTGAAATAAAAATAGTAAATAATAAATACTAATAAGAAACCTTTTATGTAACAGCAAGAAATACAAATCTAGAGATGAACAGGTTTGCTGAAACGGACATTGCACAAATTGTCAACTGATGATGAACAGATGGGAGCTCAAAGTGACAACACAATACTGCGTTAAAAAAGCCTCTACAAATGGACAAGTCTAGTGTTATGTAATGAGAAAAGGATGCTATTACTTCCGGGACATAAAGAACTTCAGTAAAGAGTAGACCCATTCCAAAAAACCCCAGCTCAGTTCTCATGCGATGACTGCTCCCAGAAGAAACTGATTGTAGCAGACGTATACAAACCAGTACTGGAATCATCTTCATACGGTAACTGAGAAGTGCCTGTGTTGCAGCATTGGCGATCTGTAGGCTGACTTCAGCATCGTTGTCATTATGTATGTTAAATGCAGCCTGCAGTCCAACAATTAACAAAACCTTGCATAATTTCATGAAATTACACAGCGTATCAGCAGATTGTTGTCTCTGGTGGCCTTCGAGCAACAACTAAAACAATTTCATGATCTGAGACTTTTAACATAGTCTGTGATCAGTTATGACAATATTTCCCAGGTTTATGTGATTCAAGTGGGGTCCCAAAGAACTACAAAAAACCTCTGAAAACAGCAAGTTTAAACAATGTCAAAACAGTAACAGACACAGTATACAGAGTTGAGTAACAGATAAACTAAACTTTTCATGATTAACAAAATATTCAATCGTTAAAATTTACACTATGATTAAAAAATCATTTAAAAACATCATTTCTTTACTGTGCTTACATCAATAGCACTGCAAAACAAAGACTGGATGAGTTATTATGCAGCAGTCCAGATAGGCCACATTTTTACGGGTCTGGCCCATCCATCTGTCCATCTGTGAATCTGTCCCGCATGGGATCCTAACTTTAAACAAGAAATTTGAGCTAATGCTCACGGGACGCGCGAAAGCCTATAGCAGTTCCTACCTGCAGGCAGTCACCCATCGCAGTACTAACCAGGCCCGGCGTAGAGTAACTTCGTTTCAGCCGAAACGCGTTAACAACTACGCCACGCCACCAACGCCAGTACCGTGGTGCCGTTTTGTGAATGATGTATACTTGTCCAGGCCGAAAGCGCCCAAAAAATCCATAAAACCCCCTATTTTGGCGTTCAAGGTCATCCAAGGTCACTGAATTCGGCGCCAATCGAAAGCCAGTATATGATTTCCTTGTAGTGATTAATAGTAACCTAGGCCTTATCTCGCACCGTTACTGAGATACAGCGAGTTAATGGCCAAAAATCGCAAATTGTGCCCACCCCCTCTCATTTAGGGCCCTCGTTCGGGGTGACCCCCTTCAAATTTATGGAAAAGCTTTACAGTTCCTGAAACTAGAGTCTTCCGGGCAGCCGACGGTGAAGATTTGGTGATCCTAGCTTGCACCGTTTTTGCCTGATCCACCCGTGTGACAAGACGGACAGACACACGGACAGACAGACAGAATTGCGATGGCTAAAACGCGCTGAAAGCAGTAGCTGCTTTTGCGCGTAAAAACTAACAAGAAATTTGATCTAATGCTCACAACATGCAAACTGTCAGTCTATCTCCAGCCATTTCGTCGCAGTTCATTCTTGGAGTGTGTGCTGCAGCCAAAGATTGCAAAAATCAATAAAAACGCTCATTTTTAAAGTTCGGGGTATTTCAAAGTCATCGCTGTTGATGTACAACTGAAAAGCTCATCACTAGTGCTTACTGTGATAGGCAGCATGCCCATGCCTATCTGCAACCGTATTAACGAAAGACTGGCCAACAACGGTAAAATAACGACTTTTACGGAGGTACCGCTCTTTGATGCCTCGTGCGCAGGTTTCCTTGAACCTAGGAAATCGAAACTCGAACTGTCAAAATCTACGTTCAATGCTAAAAATTTCATATGCAGCTTTTCCATGTCTATCTCAATTGTTTTCGGTGCAATTCACTCTTTAAATGTGTCTCGCAGCCCAAAATCACCAAAAAACCCACTAAAACTCCCTATTTTGGCGTTCAAGGTCATCCAAGGTCATTGAATTCGGCGCCAATCGAGAGCCAGTGTACAACTTTCTATTAGTAATTAATAGTAACCTAGGCCCTATCTTGCACCGTTACTGAGATACAGCGACTGATTGGCTAAAAATCGCAAATTTTTCCTACCCCCCTCTTATTTAGCGCCGTCGTTCGAGGTGACCCACTTTGAATTTATGGAAAAGCTTTACAGTTCCTGAAACTAGAGTCTATCAGGCAGCCGACGGTGAACAATTGGTAATTCTAGCTTGCACCATTTTTTACTGATCCACCTGTATGACGGACGGACAGACAGAATTGCGATGGCTAAGACGCGCTGAAAGCAGTAGCTGCTTTTGTGCATAAAAAGCAGAGAAAAAGAACCAAAACTGGTGCAAACAATACCAATGGTAGACATAACCTGCCAATTTTCAGCTTTAAAAATCAAAAAGGTCAGAGAGACAGCCTATAATATGTCAGCCTTGGGCCACCATCACACTAAAGGGGTGTGTGGGTCTTTATGGGAAATCCAGCGCAGTGCTACAGAGTGTCACCTGTCATATGGGACATATTGACTTTCTACATGACATGAAAGCGAACCTTAACCCCCAGCCAACAAGGCTGGTACTTGATTTGCCTACTCCGGAGGGATGGAAGACTAAGTCGACCTTGTTCCGAGATTGTTTGCCTTTCTGCAGATAGTCAGCTAGGCAATAACCAATTAACAGTGTCCTGATGGAGTTGAACTCATAACCTTTTGATGGGAAGCTGTTACGTCACCAAGCCACGCAGTGTGACAATAATACTTGCCAGTGAGTGGATGAAGTCCATTCGACTGACAGGTTTGACAGAGCTAGGCGGCTTGCCAGCAGAGGCACAAGACTGATTCGCCAGCACGTCCAACAGCGACTGCATGTCGGTGACTTTTGTCTCTGTAGTTTCATCTGGAGGCCGTCTGAATGCATACGTCACATTAGCACTGTGGCCCGGCAGGGCTGCAATGCACAATTACTCAGCGTATTCTGATCAAAACTGCACAGTATCAAAACAAACATCAAAACAGTAACAAGATCATCAAGCCTTGCATAAGGCTAACTACTGCCCGTGGTAGCCAAAGTAGCATGCTGCAATATTCATAGCAATGACGACAACATCGGCCAATAGCTATCGGCCCAGCAGTAAAGCCCTATCTTGGAATAGTAAAGAATGCAAAAATCTAGTCACTGTGACCTTGACCTGTGACCTATAACCCTGAAATTCAATACAGTTTAAGAGGTTGTTGACATACATGTTCACGCAAAATTTCATCAAGCTAAGTGCAGTGGTTCGTGAGTTATTGTGAAAACAGAGAAAAAACTTAGTGACACTGCCGAAAATCATACTGTCATCGCTACCACAGATGCTGGACAGTAATAACAATATAATAATAATCATCATCATTTATTATTATGTCGAAGCAGCACATAAACACAGACACTAAAACGTATGCAACAATATGCGCACAGATAGAATACAACTGCAGCAATGCAGCTATATACACAGTGTCCCAAAATTAGCAACGCCCCTTGCTTCAAACACACCCAATTCAGTTTGTAGTTCATGGATTTCAACGAAAAATCGTACATTGCACTACCATAACATTACTTACGGTCACACTTATTGTGACGTTCGCAACTTACCGTGTGTGCTCAGTGTGATGTCATCATCACGTCAAAGTTTGTTTACATTAGGGTTACGTTCAATACGTTGCTATTGACGAAGTGATCAAGACGTGGATGGCATATCCGTCTAAGACAAAGAGTTTGCGTCGAGACCAAAGCTGGCCACTTTAAGTGACTTGTTCAGAATGATTGTCTCCATGAATGTTTCAAATTTTGTAAAAAAAAACTGTCAGGTGTTAACGATTTTACACAAAGTTATCTGTAGGAGTGTCACTAGTTCTGGGACACAGTGTATATAAAACAACACACATTTACTCCATATAAAACAACACTAAATACTAATACTAGACTTATTCAAATTGTAACCAGAAGTGGCATATTACTGTCGTTAAACTGAAACATAAAATGTACTTAAAATAGGAGTGAGGGTGAAATCACCTGAGATTGGTCGTATGAGATCATCCTTCTGTTCTACCCATTGATTGCTGCTAACAGACTCTGACGGTCGGTCATCCGTCCCACCTGCTGCAACGTTAAGGCACGTACAGAGTGAACTTAACTGACCAGTGAGTGGGCAAGCAGTAATACGATGGTCGTTCGATAAATAAGTTTACAAACTGGCGTCATTCCGTTAATTCTTAAAATTGAAAAAATAAGAAATATACGTTTTGTAGGGAATTTAATTCTCAGTACAAGTTGTGAGTTTTACGAAAACAAAGTCACTGTAACATCATTTATAAGCATTAAATATGGCGACATTCGCACTAAAATTGTCCCGTAATGAATTTGCAATGCATCCAGTGTATGGCGACAAGTGTCTTGTGAAGCCAACAGTACAAGTTTGGCGTAAAAAATGCTAGGTGGGCAGAAATTTGCATCAGTTCCAAGGTGCAATCAGTCGTTTGTCAGTGGCTTGGACAGGAACCAGCATCGTTCTTTGCATCGGGCATTCAGAAACTTGTTGACAGATGAAACAATTGTTTGAACCAACTTGGATGATATGTTGAAAAATGAAACACTAATGTTTAACGTTTGAAGAGGTGACATTAATTGATTAACTTTATTCGTTTTTTGCTCCTATGCCGGTTGTCACTTGTGAGTTATGATACATTACTGATGGAGAAAATAATACACAAATAGACTGTGTTCTATTAGTGAGTGAGTGAGTGAGCGGGTAGAGTTTAACGTCCCACCCGACACAGTATAGGTCATTTCGAGGATGGCCTTTTCAGGCAGAATGCACACAAACACAATAATGGAACGACAAGTTTAAACTTTACAATAAACAGAAAGTTAACCTTTACAGACACACAAAACACAAAAATGAGGTTAACCTAAAATTGTAAGAACTCCATCATATGCGTGCATATGTAAATAACATAATGGTAATTCTAATAATCTTCCCTGTTATCCTCCAGACAGTCATCAATGTGATAATGCTGTCTATTGGAGGACAGACTATTAAAAGATGACATCACAAAAATGACGTCAGCATTAAAAATAAATTTCACGTATGTTCAGAATCAAATGCCCAACAAAACGTATATTTCGGATTTTTCCATCTTTAAAAATCAATGGAATGGCACCACTTTGTAAACTTACTTATCAAACAATCCTCGTAGATTCTCTTGCCCACTGATGAGTTCAGTTCAGTTCAGTTCTGTCACTCTGTACATGCGTTCACATTCAGACTAGATTCAAGCTTGGCCAATGCACCTTCTGGGCAGTGTGACTCGTTTTGATTGATTAATAAGTTTTAGTTTCAGTTTTAGAACTATTTTTACATGCTTCAGTTTTATCTTACTGCCATCATCTTTGTCGTAAAATTCTTTTTAGTCACCACAAAAAGTTCACTGTTTTTTAGTTATTGGCAATTTTCGTTTTCATCAAAGTATTTTAAAGTATGAAAAATATGTTTTAAAAATTGCCATAACATATTTAGAATAAAGAATTTTTAAGACAATGGAAGACTGAAGTTTATTGGAAATGCAACAAAAAAATGGTTAAATTAAAATATGCTAAAATTAGACAAAGCAGTATAATTGTCAATTACCCTTAATAAACAAGAACATAAGAATTCTGCATTATAAACAACAATATAGTTGGTACAAAGTACTACTGCAGACCTGCTGGAGCTGATACAGTAGTTTCAGTATACACTCTTGTACGTAACTGACGACCTTGCTTCATTTCTATGTCAGCAGCGACGTTTCGTACAAACTCTAGGTCGGCACATTTGTCGGCCAGCGAGATCAGCTTGTACGAGCTTGTGTCATGATAAAACTGTTTCAATCACCAAAATGTTACCACCATTCAACCAGTACACCAAAATCGCAATGGTATCACACATCAACTGGTGGTGAATACAACGAAAAAGTGCAATTATAGTTCAATTCATTAAACAGAACTAGAAAAACTTGGTGGGCTAGTGCCAACATGGTGTCACAATGGCAGTTTGCCATGCAGCCTTGTTATAAATAAGTCAAAAATATATCAGGCATAAGATACATTTTTCAAACTGAAAATCCACCAAAACTTGTTTTCGATCGGGGCTCCACTCTAAACCCCAGTCACCCTACTGCAGAGTGGGGAGTTTACGATGCTCCCTCCCTACACCCCCTCCCCATTTCCCTCCTCATAATGCCAAAGTTGACTGACAGTACTAGCACTTCTCTTGCTACAGACTAAGCACTAGAAACAAACGTTCTTACAATGAAGCGAAGCAGATGTCGTAAGCTGCTTGCGTGCTCTGTCAGACATATGGGAACACTCAAAGTAGTCTCACACAAGTGACACACGTGCTCAACCAAGCCGCTCGAGAACCGAAACTCAGTGATGTAATCAACTCCTGCGACACATTTACACTCACAACATCACAGATACCAGTCTCAGTGTGTCTCCTGCTAGGACCATCCATTCACAAGTATATTATTTCACTTCATTTCCGAATGCTCATAAACCTGTTTTAGACGATGACAAAACAATACTTATTAAATGCTAAACTAACTCTAACACTGGCCCTAACTCTAACCATAACCCTAATTCTAACCCTATACCTAACCATGGCAGCCCTTGAGAATGGCGAGCTGACACTAGTGTCCTAATCTTATAACAATGCACAGAAAGTTTGTCGGTCTGTCATGTCTTGTCATACCCCTTTGGCGCCTTCTGTGTTGTTGCAAGGTTGTGCACAATGACCGTACGTGGCATCTGAGTACTTGTGCCTTAGGTACGTATGCCCCCACCTTGCCTTCCACCTCCCCTATGGGCAATAAACTGAAAGCTCGACTCATCAAAGCACTAGTATGGCCTATCGTCACTTATGGCTCAGAGGCATGGACACTGAACAAAGAATTATGTGAGAATGTAGAGGCGTTTGAGATGCAATGTTACAGACGTGCTATGCGCATCTCTTACGTGGAGCATGTGACAAACGAGGAGGTTTTACGAAGGGTGGGCCGGCCAAGACAGGGGCCTGTTGGGGCAAGTGAAATCACGCAAACTGAAATACTTCGGTCATACAACGCGACATGAGAGTCTAGAGAAAGATATTATGCTGGCATCATGGCTGGAAAACGCCAGCAAGGCGGTCAGAAGAAGCAATGGATTGATGATATAGTTCAGTGGGGCAACAGGAGCCTGGTCGAAATGGTAAGACAGGCCGAAAACAGAAAGAGTTACCAGTGCTTAGTTCATGAAGCCGCCTATGCTCGTACATCGGGCATGGCAAGCTGATGATGGGCAGTCTGAGGGGGTTGATTTGCCAGTTAACAGAGTTAACCCACCCATAGGGCAAAAACTTTTCTAGTAAGATGCAATTATAAGTCCTGCCTATCCATCTGTATGTGCATCTGAATTATGTGGTCAAAGCACATTCTTAAATGGTTAAAAGTCACCTATATAGCTCAGTCTTAATGGCAATCCACCTCAAATCTATGGGGCATCAACTGCCATACGGGATCATATCACACAATGTTAACTTACCTACCACCCAACACAGGTGAAAGCACTCAGCCTCAACGTTGATTCACCAACCCCACAAGGACTGAAGGCTGAGTTGACCTGAGTGGTTGATTATATACCCAGATAATTCATCCGTTTGCAGACAGTTACCCATCCAGGTAGTAAACACATGACAGCAACATAAATGGAACTGAAACCCACGACCTTTTGACTGTGAGTCCAAAATCATAACCATTACGCCATTATGTCACCTTGCTGGCAGTAAAACACAAATGTCAATATGACGATACTAAAAAGATGACAACTCAGCAATGTAAAGTACTATCACAGCAAAAATACATTGTAACACACTGCTAAATCACTATTCCCCAAAAGCCATCATTTTCTCGGCTCACGCATAAATACTGTGAAATATGAAACAACAGCATGTAATCACATAGAAGAGGTGCTTCACACACCCAAAACAGGTTCAACATATATGCTGAGCTTCTGGAATGCGTTGAAGTTTCTTGACAGCAGATCTGCAACTTTCTGCTTTTTATTTGCAGCTTCACTTTTTGCACTTACTACACAAAGCATGTATAATACTGTACATACATCAACATAATTACACATGTTGCCAGCACTAAACAAGAAATCTGAGCTAATGCTCATGCAACATGCGAGAGCCTATAGCAGTTCATGTTCACAGATCGTCTTAGTCTATGTCTTTCATGTTTTAAGTCAAACCGTTTCATTTCTGAAATCAATTAAGTTAGACAAATATACAACAAATCATAGAAAAGAAAAATGTCTGGTAAAGAATGAATCAAAACATTAATCACAAATTAAAATATACTTCATATTTTCATAGCAATATTATTGGCACAAATCACTCTGATACTACCCGACACTGATATGGTGTAAAATTAAGTCCAAATATGCACAACCAGCTGACGTAACTGGTGTCATCAAAGCTCCGATTTCCACTATGCCCAGAAAAAGATATCAGTGCTGCAGAAAGATGTTATGTAATTTTGTAACCGTCAGCAAAATGCAGCATTAAGATTGTCTATTCTAAAAATCACAAAATGTCTTTAAATTTGTAGTTATGTATAAAAACGGCAATTATATTGACAGTGTACTGCTCCACTGTTTTTATATTACAGCAATCAGTGCACTATAATTTTCAAGCCGCACGGAAACGATAATTTTCAGAGGGAACTTGTGCTTTACTGCAGATGTTTTTAAATTTTTTTATTTCAACGTGAGATCTCCAAGACACGTCAGCCAATTAGCGCGAAATTTAGCATGACAATCAGTATTAGGCTGAATTTTATAATGCTGGTCCAAAATTTTGGGGGCCCTCCACCAAAAAATTAGGGGCGAAAAACACGCAAAATATGATGCAATTTTAAACGACATTTCAAAGTTCGGTAACGAATATCTCCGGAACGAATGAAAAGATTCAAAATCAAACAAGTACTTAGTCTACCCTGATTCCTCCCGCATGCAGCAAAAAAGTCCAACGAACTTTGGTACACTAACTACAGGAGTCTAGAGGCCAAATCATATCAACCTAAATTGACTTTTTTGGGAGACCATTTCTCGACCACTAGAACGTGCTGTGCCCCCAAATTTTTACGCGCACTAAAAAATGACCAAGTCTTGCTACTGTACCCCCATCCAAGGATGGGAATCCCCCAACAATTTTTTTCAAAGGGGTCAAAAATTGGCTAAAAATTTAGTGAATGCATGCCTATAACTTTGGGGATAGAGGGAGTAGCCCAACGAAACTTTGGCACGTGACGTGCCACTAGGTAGGCACGATAAAGTGGGTACAAGGTTTCGGGGCACCGCCCCCTTAAAATTTGGTAGGGCAAAAGCGTCCAAAATTCAGTGTGATTTAGAAAAAACTTTCAACTTTGAGCGCAAATATCTCTGAAACAGATGAAGATATCAACAAGCTGTAAACGACGTTAACAAGCATGATCTTTCCTGAGTTGAATAAAAAAATTGGTAAACTTTGGTCCACTAACAAAAAAGTTACAGGCGCTCATGTTGACCCACCCTAAGTCGACAAGGCATGTTCTGAAAATGCTAATGCATGTGAGTATGGGCCATGTGACTTTGCTGCTAGGGAAATCTCAACCCCCTGAATTTTCCCCCAATCGAACAATCGAACTTACGGTGCTGGGTAGACTCGCATTGGGCTTTGCCCCAATTTCTAGTTTTATTATGACAACACTATCTTTTCCAGACCATAAAATGGAACAAAAATAGAATAAAATCTGATCACCTTTACCTTTCTCTGGTTCTGCAGAGTTGTTTGGTCGTTTTAAGTCTGTATTTGTTTCAGAAATTTCGCCCAGACTCATTGAACTCATAATGGGTTCATCGACTGATGGTTCCTCTTCTGAATGAAAGCCAGACAGCAAATACAACATGATAAAATCACTAACTAATAAAAAATACCGAATTGAAATTAGTCGATTAATCAACATTTGTTATGTAACAAAAACTTTCAACACCAATACTGCACAGTGAAATGCTACTGTTTAAATCTGTAAATATACCATCAAACATCTATAAAAATGGAAACAAAAAATAACAAAACAAAATACTGTTATAGATAAAAACCCATTTATATGCTGTAACATTCTATTTATGGACAGCAGAAGAACATCTCTAAGACACTGGAACAATTCTAGCTAAAGTAAATAGTTTTTTCTTAGTCACCAAAGGCTCATAAGGAGAGTGTCAAAAAATAAAATTCACAGTAAGAAGTGAGTATTTTTATGCAATGCAATATAAAATTATTTTTACAGTACTAATAAAATTCAGAAATAATTCATCCTCACCAGCTGCTTCAACATTCTACAAAATTCACAAATACATAACAATTTGGTTATTTCATAAAATTCACAACAAATATTGTCCACAAAAAATTCAATAATACTGAAATGCTCCAATTACAAAAATGCTTTATTAGCATTGTGCTTTGAAAATAATAATAATCGACATACTTATTTGATAACAATAAATAGCTCAAACCACTTGCTTTGTCTCAATTACAAATCAATGCAAAATACTTCAGTAAATTATTTTATTGAATTTGTATTTTATTGTTTGACTGATCAGCTTCACTGTAAGTTGTTTGTGTCTGATATTATCACTACATTGTATTTTAAACAGCAAAAGTCAATATTTGAACAATGACAAAATTACATTGTATAAATATTAAATTATGAAAAAAACAAACAGTTAGTGACCTTCATGTGTCGAAGTCCAGCGAGATGGAGATCGATCATCAGCTTCTCTTTAAAACTCACACCACACGTCTTCAGCACAACACACCATTGCATACTAATTACTACGTAATATGCGGGTTATATCTCATCTCATAATGCATGGAGCATATGACTGGTCCAAATCAAGTCACATGATATACACTGAACTGACGTATTTACTATTTTTACAGATTTAAACAATACTGCCTCCTGAGATAGACCCACACCCCACCCCTGGACAAAACTTCTACTTTCATAAAACAATTTCCAATAATAAGTTTGACAGGAGCCACTATTTGATTACATACGATGATGCCATGGACATGACTGGCCATGACTGTTCCAGAATGAATGTACAGTGTTATTATTACTTAGAGTACCGAAAAATTATCTAAGTTATGTGAAAGTAGAACAGTACCAATACTATCATACATGTACTTTAAATCAATTTCTCAATAACAGACACATGACAAAAGATTCACGAGAGCTGGACCACAGCTGTGGAATGGTCTGCCAGTAAAAACTTTTATGGCAGAACACCAGTTTTAAATATTTTAAATGACTACTGAAAACGTTTTTGCTAAACCAAGGCTGTAATGCATTGCGTCTTTTTACTGTTTAATTGCTCTGGCTATAGGCCTACAGAGTACAATTACTTACTTACTCACTTACTTAAGGCAAAGGTCATGTATTAGTCACGTGGACTTTTGAAATTGCAACAAACTATCAGTAACTTCATCTGACGGGAAATTAGCAAATTTGTGATAAACTAGCATTAAAACAACTAGAACTGCTGTGAGCTTGCTGACTGCCCAGTTTTTGGGCCAACCATTAAGCTGTAAGCTTAAGTCTCGGTTACACGCGAGATGCACAATAACATCAGTTATGTGTCATTGTGCGCCCAATTTTTTATATATTTTTCAGAAGTTACAGCGAGTTTGTAACGAGTGTACAGCATACTGCTAGCGCACTGGGCACATACAGAGCGCATACTCAGCGTGTTCATTGCGTACGTGTTAAAAACCTGAAGAGGGGCAGTTTCCAGTGGTTTTTGGAGAGAGGATCAGGATTAGTGAAACCTAGACTACCATCTTCAACACGTAGCGCATCCAGAATTTTGGAACAGGGGGCGGGGCAAAAAAGTGGGAGTAAGTCTAGAGAGGGGGCTGTGACCCACTCCAAGAAATTTTTTTAAATTATAAAAAACAGCACTAACGCATTTTTGTGAGAAAATTTTCACTTGTTTTAAGATGCACACAGTCTTTGGGGGGATGGCCATCCCCTCACATACACATAAATTCGCCACTAATTTTCAACACATTTCTTCAGCTCAGAGGACAACGGAATAGAACCCTCTGTATACTTGTAGTACATGTATAGGGAAACGCTATTTGGAGGATACTTGCAGTTGACGTGCTTGCCATCAACTGCACCGCACCACAAGCATAGGGAAGTTCCGCGTCTCCATGAACTTGTTAGCTATGGCACACCATCAGTCAGAAGTGGTAGAACACTTCATCACCTCATCCTTGTACTCAACGATGATGGTTTGGCACACTTCTGGAATGAACAAAGACATGGTGTTGTGAGGCACCTTTCACCCACGGGCCACAGGACATTGAACAATACACGTTCTCAGAGACAAGATGCCACAGAGTGATGAAAAACACACAATGAATACCGAGCGTGTGCTCCACGTGTATCGGGCATTGGTCCATCACTCCTCGTGCATGTCCAGTGTCTTTCTGGCATGTACATTTATGCATCGAGTTCCGTGCACAATTTTGCACATGCACAAAAAAACTGATGCACAAAGCGAATGGCCACGAATGAAAATCGTTGGTGCAGTGTGCTCGACAAACGAGTAATGAATGACAACGAACAATGAAGCACAAACCGTTTCTCAGTGTGTTCCTCGTGCGTTTTTCATGCATTCACCTGGTGTGACCGCACCTTTATAGGTCTGGGCTTTTGCTATGAATTGTCTGTCTGTCCATCTGTAACAGATGTACTGTGGCTAAACAGTGAGAGATAAAACCTAAGTTGCTATTGATCACCGACAGAAAGTGCCCCTTAAACTGTGTTTACAGAAGTACCTCTTCTAAGTAAGAACGGTCAAAAAACCATGCCTTAAGGCTTAAAGCATTCTCTACTTATGTCAATGTCTTTCAATTCAAATGAAAGGTTATTCCACATGGTTGGTCCTTAAAGCAGAAGCTGTGCTGAGTTGTATGTGAGCCCAGAACGACTAAGTTGCCTTGGTCTGCAAAACGCAGTCTGGCCCAAGCAGCAACGATGTGTACTGGACTACTGGTACCATAACATCAATGAAACAGTCTATAATTATTAGTTTATAACATTCTATCAAGAAAATCACATCAAGATACATAGCTAATACAAACCTCACAACTGTACATTATTCCTGTCTCTTCCGACTGCTTGTTAGACAAAACCCATTCACCATCAACCAATGACTCAAACTAAATGCAGACGACCAAATAAAATGTTGCTTAAATAAAACAACTCACACACCGCAATTGCACATATTAAAAAAACAAACCGGATGTTATCAGCTTTGAAACTCTTTAGCATTATGAGCCAAACCCACCATATGACCATATGACCATATGTATGACCCACCATAACCTGAAGATTATGCCCACTGACATAACACCTCTGCCAAAACTGATCAGAGATGGATGCATAAAATGTATATAAATTAACTTCATCAAACTTGACAAAAGTTAACAACAAATTAGTCGTTCACTTTTAATTAACTGCAATTGCCAAAAAATGCATTTTCATTTTTAGTATATTTTTCCAGTTACTAAGCTATAGGCTCTCACAAAATGCACCAAAACACAACTATTGCTTTCTTAACCCAATCTCATAAACAAGCAAACTAAAATGTCACTGCGTCTACACCATGTCCCGAAATTAGTGACACCCCTTGCTTAAAACACACCTAATTCAGTTTGTAGTTCATTGATTTGAACAAAATATCATACACTGCACTATTTTAATTATACTTACCGTCACACCTATCATGACGTCAGCACCTTACCATGTGTGTTGAGTGTAATGCCATTATGACATCAAAGTTTGTTTACATTGGAGTCACGTTCAATACCTTGTTACTGACACGGCGATCAAGCAGCAGCATCAAGGCCAAAGGTGGCCACTTTGAGCACAAACTTTGAATGATTGTCTACATAAATGTTTCATAATTTGTAGAAATCTGTCAGGTATTAATGATTTTATGCTGACTTATCCATCAGGGCATTGCTAATTTTGCGACACTGTGTAGTTTGTAATGTTTTTATTGATATAGCCTAAATCAGAATATGAACTAAGTTTACTTTATTAATCATTAAATTTTTAAACAATTAAGAATAAAATTCATTGTTAATGTTTGCACTGTAATAAAAACATATATCAATTAATAAAATTGATATCATGATTTTGCCACAAATAATAGCTGAGTGAACTCACCTGCAGCCAGTGAGCAGACTGCACATTGTGTGACACAATATCGTGTGACACATCTTCGTAATCGTGTGACACATCATCATCTTCATAATCAACAAGACGACTTGGTTCGGTGAACGACAACTGTGGCTTTGAGCCATAAACGACATCCATCGGAAAAGAACTCTTTGAAGCAGCTGCTGAAGACGCTGACGCATGCAGCTCGGTCAATGACAACTGTGGCTTTGAACCATAGAGGGCGTCCATTGGAAAGGAACTCTTTAAAGTAGATGCTGAAGAAACCGATGTGTGCGGTTCGGTGAATGCCAACTGTGGCTTTGAGCCATAGACGGCATCCATCGGAAAAGAACTCTTTGAAGTAGATGCCGAAGAAGCTGACGTATGCTCGTCCGTACTGGTCATACTGGACGTCCTCTGCAGATGTGAGACTGAATATATGTGACGATAAAATGCCTACAATAAACAAACACAAAATTTTGACACAAATCAAGATTATACATAGTCTCAATAAAACAACATTATATTCACCCAGAGCTCCAGAGAATGACATAAAATACACCTATCACCTAACTATCAATAAGACTATACAATTGTATTATGTTTAGTTTTGATTCCCATATAAGCAGTAAGTTACTTGTTATTTATGTAAAAAGCTGTTCAGTTTATATACAGTGTAAGAGTGACATCGTGGTTGTAGATATGAAACAGCACAAATCACAATTTAAAAATTCAAACTTTACCATTACACAGTCAGCAAAGTTCTTCTGACATTGTGTAATGGTGATGTTTGAATTTTTAAAATTGCGTCATATGAGCCCTCGTGCGTTAAAGTTCAGTCGTTTTTCCTGTGGAGGACGGCAAAAAAGGGGAAGGAAAGGCACAAAAAGTCACGCAAACGTTATATTTCACCTATTCGTGGGGAAGCCACCTGTGAACAAATTTTTACCAAATTTGCATGTTGGGAGATATGCCAGATCTAATAATTTGTGCAAAAATTGAAGTAAAAAAATTAAGGGGTTTGGGATTCACGGGGGGGTCAAATTTTGGGTTCTCCCATTGAAATGGCTGGTCACCCTTACAACAGCGCAGCACTACCGCGCAGCCTCTGATACCTAGCAAATAGTATACTGAATTCACCCAACAGAAATGAAAAGAAAAACCTATGTAATACATTAAAAACATAGTGTCATATTTTTTGAAAATGAAGCTAATTTCGACTTTGCTCACCTTATTGTTTGCGAACGTTAAATTACAAGTCTTGCAGACAGTAGTATCGAGGTCTTCATCATCATCACTTAGTTCACCATCTGACAATTCCTTCTTTGTCGCACTGTCCATAATTAGACGTCACTGAGTAACAGGCATTTGCACATAAAACAATCCAGTAACCAACAGCTGCACAACTTAATACATGAGAATTTAAAATGTCTTTACGTGATGGTCTTTGGCACAAATGTTTTTACACTGTTATCCAGTCATGTTGACATTTTCTGCTGACATCTATGCTATTGCTATATCAATATTACACTATTTCTATTGCATTATTGCAACTCTTTTGATGATTAATTTGTTTACCACTTGCAATTTTAATTCTGCAAAATACACCTTATGCTGCAAAAATTTTCCGTAGGTGAAATTTCGCAAAATATACCTTTTCAAAATAACGCATTCTGCAATCAGCAAAGTACAGTAGCTTAACAACTGCAAGCCGCTCATAGCTGCTAAGTTACCAGACGCGCCTCAAAATTTGGGACCAACAGCACAAGCCACAATTTCTGTAGGGGGATGGTAAAATGCGAGGTGCGAGGTGGGTATAGTGCGAGAGAGTGTGCAAGGAATTTGTGCGAGGAACGGGGTAATTAGCGAGGTGGCGTGTGAGGTCGCGGTAGGCTATTGTGCGCTATTGGGAAGAGGCATCAGTAATAGTCGGCCGGCGTCAAGGCATGGACCAAACACCATTGCTCATCTCAAATACAGTGTGTGCAAATTCATTTAATGTCAAATAATGTAATATCAAATATAAATGCAACCGTCAGTGCTCACCAGAAAAAAATGAAAACGTCATGATATGCACAGTCTCAGGATATCTATCTGCCTATAGCCTAAAAGTTCATGAAAATTATTTATAGAAGATTGAGAGCTATTATTATGCACACTATATCAGTACGTTTCCAGCTAGACAGGTGACCTCCAAGCAACCGCCAAGGTCAACTCAGCGTTTTGTCCCTATAGAGTAAGTAAATCGAGTCCTGACTAAGATCCCGCACACAATATTAATTTATCCGCAGTGTAGACTAAGTGTCAGTTTAATTGTCAGCACACAGATCGCACCGGTACTGCTCACGACCATTGTCGCTCACTCGTCCCACACGCACACGGTGGTACCACCATGGGCAGAAGTCGCACACCACCCAGGCGATGGTATCGGCGTTGATGCGCTTGTTCTTCTGGGCAGGGGGTTCTTGCCTATCGCAGGCGTGACATATGGACTGATCAATGTCGACAGCGACAGTGTCGGTGGCAGGCCGACCGGTGAGCGGGCCACCAGCTGTGACGCGACATCATCGTCAGCATCGTCTGCACCCTCGACGTTGACATTCCTGAATCGCAGCTGTTTACGGCCAGACGTCTTGTCGGCCAGCTTCCGTTTGTTCCGCCGCAGCTGGGTCAGGTTGAGTGTCCGCGGTCGGTGGTCCAGAACGTCTTCAGTGGCTAGCGTGTCGAACATATTGTAGTAGTGATCCATGGTTTTAAGTGTAAGTACGCGTTAAAATAGCTCAGTATATGTAGACACATATAGAAAAACCAACAACGACTGCTATGACTGGCGTTATGACTGGCGTAGGCCTATATATATATACATTTCGTGGTCAGTTAACTACTGCTTCTGATTTAGGCCTACTAATGTGAGCTTTTCATTCATGCTTGGTTCACACTTGTAGTGCTTTGAAGTCGACGGTTTATTTGTGTGGGCACTGTGGTCAGGAACAGCCGCACAGTGAGAAGTTGACTCTCACAGTACTGCCGCTTCATGCTGGTGCCCACATGTAGTAACGGTCGTTCACACTTCCCGGTAATCACTGGTTATTACGTAAGCAGCAATGCTGGCTGATGGCAGTATTGACTGCTTCTCGGCGTGCGGTGGCGCGCGTCATGGTGCGTGCTGTGCTTTTCATGTTGCCGTGCACTGAGCGCACTCTTTAGCACGATCACCCGTTCGTTCAGAATAATGGTAAACTGCGAGGAATCTATTTATAGCCGACCAATCACGTGACGCCTCGCACGCTCCCTCGCACTATACCCTCCTCGCACCTCGCGCCTCGCATTTTACCCAACCCCATTTCTGTACATGTAATGCATATTTGACTAATTACTCTGATCTCGAAACTAAGATCAGAATATATATATAACGCTCAAAGATCCTTGCACCTTCAATAAATGTAATATACTTTAAGTCAATATACTTTATCACACCAAAAATCACTAAAAAAAATTATTACAAACACACCGGAAGTACTCATACAAAACAAAACATTTCAACCAAACGTCAAAACGTGGATCAAAATTCAAAACGAAGATAAAGTAAGCTGCGTTTTTCATCAGCTAACAGGGCGGGGCTATTCGCTGCTAACGTCATGTTTATTAACATATTCACGAAAAACGAACTTGGTCTAAAGCACAGAGATAATTGAATATTTTAATCCAGTTCAATGTTACAGACGATAAAAACCATTGAGCAAAATATTATATATAATTGTTATATAATATTTAGGCCTAGTTCAATGATAAAAACTAAAACAACAACAGACACGCCCACCACAGAGTCACGAGACTACCGTAGAACGACTACGACCACAGTTTTATCTCGGTAGATCGCGTTAGTGGTTGACCTAGTTGAATAATGAGCGTCCAAATAAGGCAATAGGGGCGGAGTCTGGTAGAACAGACACTCCCTGTTAGCTGATGAAAAACGCAGCTTAAGCCACAGTTCACATAATTGGTCAAGATAAGTATCGTACACTAGACTGCTAAACAATCAAAATATTAAACGGCATCTATGTTTTGCTGCAGTTTTTTTATTTGTTCGTCACGGGATCTCCGAGCTCCGCCGGCCGATCGACGCGAAATTTTGCGCCGACAACTCTACTGGGTTGAATTTTGAAAATTGGGTCCAAAATTTCGAGGGGCTCTCCCAAAAAAAATTTGGGCACCAAAAACATGCCAAATTTTGCCCAATTCGATCGGACAACTTCAAACTTTGACGACGAATACTTTCGGACTGAATGAAGACATTCAAAATAGGACAAGCCCTATTTGATCTTTCGCGATTCCTCCCGCGTTCGACGAAAAAATCCGGTGACCTTTGGTCCACTAACTAGGCTACGGGGGTCTTGATACCAAATCATACCCTCTTCAATCGATTTTTTCGGAAAACCATATTTCGGCCTTTGAAGGGTGCTGCGCGCCCCAAACTTTTTACACGCGTGCGGCGCTAGCCTATAGAGAATGAATACCGGTAGGCCAGATATGGTAACTAACCGGACACTTCGGAAGTTCGGACCTAAGACACTTCGGACCTAAAAATACGAGACACTTCGGACCTCTTTTTCAGCTTGTTGAGCGCGTGCTCGCATGCCATCAAGCATAGGCCTAACAGTTCGCTAAACTGTACGAACGACTGCCTGAAGTCTGCAGCAGACAGCGGTGTCGAGACCGGGGAAAGGGAACAACATCCCGCAAAACTTTAGGCTGTCGGAAAATAACTTTTTAACAAATTTTCGCCATAAAATGAAAAAATTACAGCTAAGAAAAATTACGCGGGAAAATTGAAATTTTCTGCACCCATCAAAATCTCTACACGACACCGCTGAGCGGCAGGGCCGGATTTAGGGGGGAGAGGGCCCGGGGGCCTCGGGCCCCAGGCCTCCCACCAACAGGGGGTCTCCCACCAAACCCCTCAATTTTTAAAACCCTGTAATTCGATAGCCAATCCCTTTCTGAAATCCCAAATACGCCACTGGGCCCAGGCCTC
>Ga0056128_1001636_pt1 | contig 25436 bp, 19 predicted proteins | sample WorMetLIZISLAND2_FD_71113 | JGI IMG/M metagenome (GOLD analysis project Ga0056128, IMG submission 71113) | Marine gutless worms symbiont microbial communities from Max Planck institute for Marine Microbiology, Germany - Olavius geniculatus... ... | reverse complement strand
GAGTGGGGGTAGTGGTGGTAGTGGTTTTGGTGGGGTTGGTGTTGGAGCCAGCCTCGGTGCAGCCGGTGGTGTGACTGGTGGCTCTGGTCTGGGGACCGGTACACTCAGCGCTGGGCCTGGTACGCTGGGCGTGGGAGTGGGCAGTCTGACTGGCGGCCCCAGCCTTGCTACGGACAGTCTTGGAGCAAGTCGGGGCACTGGTGGGCTTGGAAGCAGTGCATTGGGTGGAGTTGGAGGTCTGGGTAGTGGGGGCACGGGTCTGTCGTTGTCATCAAGAGGTGCTCCCAGTCTCGGCGTACTCAGTGCGCAAGCAGCGCTGGCACAACAGCCAACGTCTGCAAGACCTGGTCAGTATATGTCTGCTTAATATTTAGTTCTTTTACATTTATATTCTCAGCTCATTGTGTTACATATAATATCTAGATGTTGACCTGTTTGATGTGATTAGATGAAAATTTTTGGGGGATACGATCACCATGTTTTAAGAAAAATGACCAGTCTTTTTTCCATTGCCACATTCCTATAACAACTGGTTGTACCGGTAGTTGATTGTTCTTAAATGAGAACAGTGAAAATGGCACTGTATTTAGTCTACTTTCAGTGCATTTATTGTTGATGATGGCTTTTATTGTTGTCAGCATTTAAGCAAATATTGTTATAAATCTGTCTGCTTTGAAGACGGTTGTGATTATATGGTGTTTTGTTTACAAGTCATTGTTCTAGTCATTAGACACACACAGTATAATTTATATTTATATTATAATTTATATTATAGATTGCGCAATTGCCGTGTTGGCTGAATTAGAGGCACAGGCAATCACTGGTGGCACGAGATGGGGATCAGAAGCAGTGGCAAAGCAAAAAGGTTTTTAGTTTGTGTTGTTACTTGTGACAGGTCCGGTTAGCTCGGCGGCATCTCAGCCAGCGACTGGTCTCAGTCAGCAGCAGTTCTCGAAGGACGTGGAAGATGAAGCCAACTCTTACTTCCAGCGTATCTACAACACTTCGGGATCTTCGCAGCATTCGGCAATAACCATCGTAGAGCAGGTGCTCGAGATGCTGAAGAACTTCAAAGACTCGCAAAGTGACAGAGATAAGGTGAGATAGAGCAAACTCATTTTCCTTCTCACATGTGCTTTTGCACCCTATCATTGATAGTTTTTAAAACTAAGCGAAATGTTAGAAACTTCTGTTTGCTCCATTAGTGAAGTGTTAGTTAACATCCAGAAAACTGTCAGGAAATGATTGTGTGAACAGATGCATTTCAAGCTGTCGGCACAATGTCGACAGTAACTCAGCAGATGTGCCATGTTTCGGCAAGTTGTTCCAGATCTGTGAGTTTATGAGATACAGATATCTCAAATACAAAAAGTCCGAACAGACCTTTTTCAGATAGGTACAGAAAGCTCCGGAGCTGGCATTTGTTACATTCAGTGTTAGTGGCATTATCACAGTTTACTGTCAGCTTATTTATGAGTATTTATTTGATTCATGATGTCTTCACTAGTGAGATATTGGTTTGTTTTCTATGTGTATTACAGGAAGTGTTTCAGTGCATGCTGCGGAACTTGTTTGAAGAGTACCGATTCTTTCACCAGTACCCGGACAAAGAGCTTCACACCACCGCTGTATTCTTTGGAAGCATCATCGACCAAGGCCTTGTTACGTAAGTGTCTGTCAAACGTCAGTGCATTGCACCGTTTGATATGTCGTACATGTCTAGAATCTGCTACTTGGCTCAGATTTGATATGCAGTGTTTGACTGATTTTGATAAGAAATAATTTTTGTATATTCTACATACTTTTATTGAATTCTAATGATTAGAGTTTTGTTGATGTACGTTGAGATTAAGTTGATGTTAGTGGTAATACAGGGATATTTTAGCATATTGGTTTTTACGTGCGACAGCACGTAATGCTTTGCGCATCTTAGCCATTGTCGAGGTGTCTGTCTGTCCATCTGTTCGTCAGCACTCTGGTATTGTGTCCACACAACGCAAGCTAGGATCACAAAATTTTCACCATGGACTGCCACGAAGACTCTAGTTTTAGGATCCGTAAAGCTTTTCCCGAAATTCAAAAGGAGTCACCCTGATCGAGGGGGGGTACAAAAAATTAGCCATTTTGAGCAAGTAAGTTGCTGTATCTCAGAAACAGTGTGAGATATCGCATAGGAAGTCCCATACTCCCTTTTGATTGACATCAAGATCAACGACCAACCCCGAAGGGTTTTTAGTGATTTTTTTGCGATTTTGGGCTGTAACACACATTTCAAGAGTAATTTGCGCCGAAGTGGCTCAAGATAAACCAACACAACCTGCATACAGATTATTCAGCATTAAACGTAGATTTTAGTCGTTCAAGTTCCGACCCCCTAGGTTCATGGAGGCCTTCACACGCGGGCGTCACAGAGGGGTACCCCCATAAAAGATCGTTATTTTCCCACTGTTGGCTCGTCTAGCGCTTGCAGATAGACATAGACTTGTCGCTTGCCGTAACAATAACTGCTGACAAGCTTTTAATGATTCAACATTAATGACCTTGAACAACCTTGAATCTCACAATAGGGGTTTTAGTGATTTTTCTGCAATTTTAGGCTGCAGCACACACTTCAACAGTGAATTGCAACGAAATGGATGGAGATAGACCAGGACAACCTGCGAACAGGAATTGCTATAGGCTGTCGCGCATCTCATGAGCTTTGCTCAAATTACTTGTTGTCATTTTTATTATGCTTCTGCCAACATAGTGGCCGGAGGCATTATGTTTTTGAAGTGTTAATGCATGCGTTTGTACATCCGTCTGTGTGTGAGTCCCGAACAAACATCGTTAGCAAGGTATCTTGGGTATTTGTTGACGGAATTTGACCAAACATTCACCAGTGGTGGACTTCAGGGCAAGGATGAAAGCATCAAATTTTGGGTTCACAAGGTTAAGGGTCAAGGTTATGATGGGGTCAAATATGCCCCAAAATGCACTTTTTGGCCTTGTAGTTGTCAAATGTTGGCGGTGGCATAATTAGTCGACACTTGACAGAGTTGTTTATTTTTTATTTATTTTTTTTTATTTCAATTCACACAGTACAGTGTAACATAAAGGAGAGAAGACAGAATAATATATGTACAAAGAGAAACTAAAGCTAGGTAAAGCTAAAACACGATAAAAAAGCATTCCAGTTTCCATTCCATTATTATTTTTGTTTATTATGCATGCTTTGTTTGATACAGCGTTCCAATATTATTGTTCATTTACGCTTATTTCAGCATATCTGACTTGTTATATCAGTTTCTGTGAATTAGCAGCATTGTGCAATGAATCGATTACATCTGTGTATGAGCAGTTACGTGGCACTAGGCATTGCGCTGCGCTACGTGCTCGAGGCTCTAAAGCAAACACCTGGGAAAAAGATGTACATGTTTGGCTTGACTGCGCTTGACAAGTTCAAAACCAGGTTTGCCGTTATTCTGTTTATTCACTCTTGTGTGTAAGTAAGTAGCACTGCTTAACTGGGGTTTAAGCCTCGTATGGGTCACAGGAGCTGTAGGATAAGCCTGATCATTTCACTCGTCGGATGGCATATAAGGCCGTTAAAACAGTTTTTAGCTATCAGTTGTTTAATTTTGTCCATGTGAATATTTTATTGATTAGTATAAAGTTTGTGCATTTTTGTGTTAGTTTTTTTGATTTTTGTGGTTGTTTTCATTGTCAGTACTGATGAGAGACTCACTCATTCCCGAAATGACCCGGGGCTGCAATCTATCAGGCACGACATAAGCCTCTACTCACTTACTTACATAAATTGGGCTGAAAAATTTTCCTGGGAAATTGGAATGTCGGGTATAGTTGCATTTTTTGTTGTAAATGTCTGTGTGTTTTATGTGCATTATTTTGTCAGATTAAAGGAGTACCCTCAGTACTGCCAGTACCTTGCTTCCATACAACACTTCGCAGAGTTTCCGCCTAATTTGAAAGAGGTTCGACGTTGACATGATGTATTCGATATATTTACCGGAATTTAATCTCTATTAGATATTAGGATATTAGTTTCTGAATATTAGTAGTTTTTTTGCTTTGTAAGACAATACTGAGTTTCTGCTATATTTTTACCATTCATGATGTGTATTGTATCCTTCTGTTTTTAGCATTCTGCTGGATGAACTAAAATCTATTTCTGATAATTGTCGTGCTGATGTGTTTTTCTAATAATATTCTGCCTAATTTTTGGTTTTTAGTAAGAGCTGTCGAAGCATTAACTTTTTAAACGTTTAATTACCGATAACGCGTTATCAATGCACCCACGCTCGTCAAGAGGGAGAGTGGGGGGGAGTTATCACGGGCCCACAACGTTTGAGGGGCCCCACCTGTCTAATATAGAAAGTTAGAAACGCATTTTTAAACGTATAATCAACAATAACTGACATCATAGCTAGCATAGAAATCTATTAGCCTCTCATCGAAAATCAAAATAATTATTTCTTTACAGTAGTGATGGAATGGCAACTAGAGTTTAGTTACTTGAATTCATTTGATTGTCAAATAACCACTGTTTAACGGAATATTTAAACTTTTGCTTCACACAATTTAGTAAGTTAACATAAATTTACGTATGTGTGTTAATTTTTTTAACATGCATCAATTTATTAATGCGTTATTAATGCGTTAATTTGACAGCTCTATTGTTTATATAACATGTTAAACAGCATTTGTCATTGTCATGTTTATAATGTGCCTCGAGCCCCGAAGATAGTCAGGGTAGCATTCACCTGTGTTGGGTGGCAATTTGAAACTGCATTATCCTAAATGGCAGGTGACATTTCATAGCTCTGTGATTGGTTTTTCCGTGAAGAACTATACGCATCATTTAAACTTTAAAATACAAGACTCTACAACTTGAGTGTGGCTGGCAGCTGTTTTTTTTTGTTCGTGGGGTAATTGTTGTCTGTAGTGTTGACGTGAGCATTTTATCTGTTGGTTCTGACATTGGTGACTGTTTGGAGGAGATAAGATGGAAGACTATTAGAATTTCTATTATTAGTAGTTACAGATCCACACTTAGAATTGGCAATTCTCGTTATTTTAGATTTAGGTTGTTTTTATTTTGTGTTTTATAAACTTTCTGTACAGGTTAAACTTTTTTGTTCCATTATTATGTGTATGTGCATTGCCTGGAAAGGCCATCCCCGAAATGACCTATGCTGTGTCGGGCGGAACGTAAAACCCCTACTCACTCACTCACTGTGACGGGAAGCTGGCGGCGAGTGGTGAGTTTGTGTATTTTGCAGTACATTGAGTATGGTGCAAAGTCACAAGATCCACCAAACCCCACTCCACCAGCCTCATCAGCTGCTGCATCAGTCTCTACGGCAACGTCAAGCGTAGTCTCATCTGCTGCTGCTGCTGCTGCTGCTGTCACTGCGGTAGCGGTGTCTAACCCAACCACACAGCCGACCCACGGCGCCATCTCACGACCCGCCACGTCCGCTGCCGTATCCTCCCGCGTGAGTCGCATTTAAAATATTCACGATATCGAGGATATGTTTCATCATGCCTGCAATGATGTTTTAATGTATCGGACGCCTAATGCAGCCATTTGTCTGCAATAACCATAAACATGTGCATTATGTGTTATGTTATGCAATGTCGTGCTTCGTGCTATTAGTCGAAGCACTGAAGCATGGGTTTCATTATCGAGTTTTTCCTTTGTCTATGATGTCCACTTTATTACAGCTTTTTATTCCTTTGTCAGTCAGTCTGTCATATTTTCTTGTGTTAACGGTAAAAGATTTTTTTTTGTCTCATTTACTAAATTAGTATCTAACTTAAAATCTGGATAAATTTAGTGTGCAGTTTGTATTAAAATCAGAATTCAACTGGAAATTTGTTAATTTGCAGCCTTCTGTGGCGAATGCTACCAATATCGACACTCTGCTGGCAAACAAGGAGGGCATCGAGTGTGTAAAAGTACCCCCAGAGAACCTGCAGGATAAAGTCTTCTTCATCTTCAACAATTTGTCAATGTCAAACATGGACTCAAAGGTATAAATAAATGTCCCAATTGTCGATGTGCTTCAGTTTCTTGTATGTAGACTGTCATACATAGTTTTTCATGAACAGTTATTGTTGTTCATTTTGGCACTGTCCAGCATGAAAGAACTGACTAGAACACAGTCAGAGACTGCAGACCTCCGCCAATGCCATGTTGTTCGCCAGGTGGCGTCACCATATTTAGTTTGGCAGCGGTTTCCCTTATGCCCCATTTAACGCATTGTTAACGAAAATTTCAAAGTGATCCTGAATCCAGGATTCCTTCCAGATCACGCCCAAAATTGAATCACTTGTAGTTTTTGCCATTCCCGACATGCCCTCAAAATTTCAGAAAGATCCTTCCAGAACTTTTTGAGTTATCTTGCTAACACACAGACAGACAGACAAACAAACTTCGGCAAAAACATAACTTCCTTGGCGGAGGTAAATATATTTGGTATTCGGTTTAGATTTGATTCATTTTGAAACTAACTTCGTACAGCAACTGCTTAATAGATTTCGATTAAATTTTCTGCTTTTGCCTCTTTTTGTTGTGATATGGTGATGGTCACTTGTCACTGGTGACGTCATGATGACATCATACTTTTGTGTTTGGAAATTGTGGGTTTTACAGTTAAAGACAGAGATGGCAAAAATATTTAACTTTTTGCTGCTGGGATACTTGTTACCTCCTAAACGTTCCCTGAAAATTTTGTAGAATTTTAAACATTTTCCACAGAAATACGAAAGAAAACGTGAGTGCATGTTTTTTTCTGAACGCGGTGTATATGACCGAGTTGCGGATGACTGTAGGCCGTTGAGCTGATGGAATGTACCGGTGAGGAATACCTGCCCTGGGTTGCACAATACCTAGTCATGAAACGTGCCAGCATCGAACACAACTTCCATACGCTCTACTCCAATTTCATCGACCACCTCAAGAAACCGGAGTTTCTCCTAGTGGTCATTGCTGAGACGTATAGAAACATCAAGGTAACCTGTGTTATTTTCTCTCAATTTTCTCTCTCTCTCTCTCTCTCATTCCCAGTCGGGGGGAGGGGGGCGGGTCACAGCCCCGATCCATCCGAGTAAGTCCCATAGGCGTCGAGGGTCCACTTTGAATTTTCCTCCTGGCCAGACGTCCCTCTGGACCTAGTCGTGAGCTGGGCAGGTGTTCTGCCGTCTCGTCAGCGCCGTTGCAGTGTGGACATGTGGTGGAGTCCTGGCGCTCAATCCGGTGAAGGTAACCGGCATGCAATGGAGAATGACCAGTGCGTAGTTGGGCCATCGTCACGTACTGGTCCTTGCTCCAGTCACGTTGTCAGCGTTGGAACTGATTGGCACTGCCAGCGAGCACCCTGTGGATTCAGGCATGTGGGTCGCTGACATACCTGTCGTCAGCGACACTCTGTTGATGTCATTTGACCTGTGGAGATTGCTAAACATTATCTCTGTCATGTCTAAAGCAGGAAGCAGAATTTCATTGTCATTTTGCGCAGTCAGACAAAAAACCTGTTATGCTTTTTCATCTCTTTCCTGCTTTTGTCCATCTTTTAATGTACTTTTGTGTAAGATTGCTATGCTATATAACTAAATATGGACTTTGCCTGATAGGCTTATTATGACTACAGCACAGTCATTGTTTTGCCGATATAACAAATTACAGAGCAACACCTTTTATAAGCCAAGCTGTAAAGTATTATTGGTATTTAGTGAGTTGCAGCTTTGACTTTGGATGACCGTGAAGGGTGGTAACGCATTATGGTACGCAAATCGTGTGGCTATAAATGGCCATTATCTCGCAAACGGTGAGAGATACGATGTAGGTTACTATTAATCACTAATAGGAATTGGCATACACCCTGTCAGATTAGGTGGAAATCATTGACCTTGGATGACCTTGAAGGCCATTATGCGCTATTGTGGCTAAACTGCGCGAGATAGGGCCTAGCTTGCTATTAGAGAGGCTCACGGTAAATAAAATTGTCCCCATCTCCGCCCCATCCCCATCAAATTTCCCTCATCCCCATCCCATTCTCGGAAGAATTTCCCCATCTCATCCCCACAAAAAATCCCATTTTTATCCCCATTACCGTAGAAATTTTCCCATCCTTATCCCCATTCCCATCACACCACAAAATATTAAGCCTTGAGCTGAACCAATTCACCATTTCTGTCATTTTTAGTGCATTTTAACATTATGCGCTACGTAAACCAGAGATGTGCTGATCCTGAAATTTTTGAGTCCATGTCAGTCCGCAGATTTTGTCCAAGGATTTGCTGTCAGTTCGCGTCCGCAACAAGAGAGAAATATTGGATCCGCGTTCGCACTGAATAGGCCTGCCTCTAGTCATTGATACATAAGGTAGGCCACTACGTGACTAGGCCTATAGCAGATTACAATTTACCGGTACCAGTGCTACTGTGCTACGCATGTCTCAACACACACCACTTCTATCTGTTTTTAAATTTTATTAGGAAAAAATACACTCATCACAAAACAGGATCCGTGTCAGTCCATGTCCGCAAATTTCATCTCGGAACAAGATCTGCATCCGCCCGCGTCTGCAAAATATCTTGCAGATCTGGTTTCGTGGACTGACGTGTCCGCAGTCCGCATATCTCTGATGTAAACTCGCGTTTCACTTACTTTACTTATTTATCTACTTTACTCACGAAAATCTTCATTGCTGTAGCAACTAGCAAGCTGAAAATGTCTTCAGTGTCCTCAAAACTTAAAACAAAATTGCCACTACTATTGCCACTTGTAGGCTGCAAAGTCATGTAGACTGTACGCCAGTATCGGACGGCCGTATGCCTCGCATCGTTTAAAGTAAACCTTTCTGAGAAGTGCCAGTCCCACGTGGCTCTATATAGTCAGCCAGACCTGGGCCATTAATGTACACTATTGTGTCGTTTTCCTGTAGATCCCAGGAATGCCAGGCGGCGTTGGCAGATATCTGCTATCTCAGTTGCTACAGTCAGTGTGTAATGTGCTGACGTGGGTGACACTAATTACTTGACGGCCAGCGGGGTAGGCTTTTGTAAACCAATGTTCGTGCAAAGCGATACCACGCAGTGGTCGTCTGCCGCACACGATCTTAGTGGGTGTTCTAGTGTCCAGAATGACGCTCACTTTTACAATGCATGCGGCTGGAAACAGACAAAATTGTTTAGCGCTACCACGGTAACTACTGTAACATTTTTATTGCTACTGCGGTACCATTGTTTTTTTACTGTTACTGCGGGATTACCGTAGAAATTTACCTATTTACTGCGGTAATATCGTATTACTGTTTCCCCATTACCGTGTCACTCTCTAGTTGCTATTGATCATTGATAGGAAGTCGCATATTGGCTTTCAAATGACATGAAAGTCATCGACCTTGGGTGATCTTGAAGGTCACTGACAACAAGTACAGTCGGCTATTCTAGCGACAGCTGGGCTTCTTGTTAAATGATTGTGTGTTGTTCAGTCAGCGCTTTTGTTCAATGACTGGCACCAGCTTGGCTTTGTTCTGTGTTCTGGTAGGTATTGCTGCGTTGTGATAAAGGTGTGGCCAACTACTCGGACCGTACGCTGCTGAAGAACCTTGGCCATTGGCTCGGTCTGTTGACACTGGCCAAGAACAAGCCGATCCTGTTCCGCGAGATGGATGTGAAAGGACTCATCTATGAATCTTACCACAAGGGAGCCCAGGAGCTTCTCTACGTCATTCCGTTCGTTGCAAAGATTATTGAATCAGCCGCCAAGAGTCGGGTTTGTGTTTTAAAAAAATTTTTATTGATCTGAAAGTGCTGTTGTTTGATATACCGTAACAGAATTATGTAATTTACATAAGTTTGAGATGACAGTGACGAATTTCAGTGTTTCTCATAATTGCTCTAATTTGCAGACTAGAAGTTTGTTCTGTAATGTTCTTTTGTACCATATTCAGTTATTTACTTTTGAATATCGGTCTTTGTTTTCAGCAATGTTTCGCGTTTTTTGTTCAGGCATTGCTGTGTTGATGTTAACCACTATGTGGGTGCACTTGCTGATCACAGGTGTTCCGGCCTCCTAACCCATGGACAATGGCAATCATGAATGTGCTTGCTGAGTTGCATCGGGAACCTGACATGAAGCTCAACCTCAAGTTTGAAATTGAAGTTCTCTGCAAAAACTTCGGACTTGACATCAATGTAAACATATTATGTTTAGTTTTTACGTGCCACAGCAGCTACTGCTGTAGTGCATCTTAGCCATCGCGATTCTGTCCGTCTGTCCGTCACACGGGTGGACCAGTCAAAAACAGTGCAAGCTAAGATCACCAAATCTTCACCATCAGCTGCGTGGAAGACTCCAGTTTCAAGATTCGTAAGACTTCTTCATAAATTCGAAAGGGGTCATCTTGAGTGAGGGCGCTAAATGATGTGGTAGGGAAATTTTGCGATTTTTAGCCAATACGGCTGCACAAGACTGGTCGCACCCTTTTGTATATGAAATGCTATAGATACTTAATGGCAATTGCTGGGATCGGTGAGCTTAGATTTTGTTCGCACCGAGTCTTTGAACACGCACCACTGTCACGTTTTCTTTTGCATTAGCTGGGCTTTGTTGTTCATCCTTTTAAACTGTATTGTTTGTTGTCATATACTTGTTTGAGTATAGTATCATTACTTTGACTGTAGACAACAATTTGGCCCCTGTATCATCATTCTTGATATTGTATTAGAATCTCCAGTTTATTTTCATCTCACCATTTCCTTCATGAATTGTTAGGTTGCCGAATGACTGGTCATGCATTGCTTACTTAGTGGTTTATCCACCTATGGGCTCAGTAGCAACAGAAAGGGAGATGAGCACCCCACCTATGCCCCGGAGGGGCACGGCATGCTTGGCCTTTTACCTTAGAATGGCTGGCATTGAGCAGTTGCAGCATGCCACAATTACATCAGTATTAACTAGATCAGTTGTTTTGTGTTTAGCTCGTGCACGTACAGCATTTCAAATTCAATGGTTGTTGCAGAATACAGAATAATGTACGATACACAATAAATTTATATAGCACCTAGGCGCAAACAAGTTTCTAATGCCTTGCTGCTTTGCAGTTTGTAAAAAGCAAACGTGGAATTTTATGGGGTGTTTACACGATCGAGCAAATGTCGAGCAAACATCGAGCTGGCTCAAGCAGGCCTATTGGAATCTCGCCCCCTGGCTCAAATGTAGGCCTAGGCTTAGGCTCTTAGCCCACAGGTGATCACGTGTTATATAGGCCTTCCAATTACAACCCGCCCACCCTCCTAATTAACATGCTAATTACCATAGAACGTCGAGCTAGCTGCTCGATGTTTCTCGATCGTGTTAACAACCTATTAATTGTAATTTTCTGTCATGTAGGATCTCACTCCTGGTTCATATCTGAAGGACACGTCACTGCTCGACCGGTTGGAGCCCCAGCTTTCGGCGCCAAGTCGCCCGGTGAAGGAAGGTTCAACACCCCAGCCTGATGAACCACTCCATATCCCCATGCCGACACCGGCCGTTGCTATGGCAGCAGGCATGCCAGCGTCAGCTATGCCAGTGCCAACCGTTGCCATGGCGCCACCGCCAGCAACCACTCACCATCAGCAGCAGCCTCGCTTCGGCTTCCAGGAGATCAGTGGACTGACGCTCTCTGCACTCATGTCACACGTCGTCATCAACGAACAGGTGTTTATTGTTATTTACTTATTTATTTATTGTGTGGCTTATACAACGCATGTTAAGAACCACAAGTGGAACTTGTATGTAGTGTTTCATAACCATGTGTGGTGTGCATACGAGGGTAATTCTGAATGCTCGGCAGAACATTTTGCAAATGCTTAACCGCCATCTGGAATTAAAAATTGCAATTTAACGGGGAAAAGAAACAGGCTGCTATAATTTTATCATTATGTATGTTTATCAAACTTACTATCTACGGAAATTTTTTGTTGTTTATTTGGTTTTACAAATTCACAGCACAGTTATGTGCATTACTGATATGATATATGCAGATGTTGTGCACATTTTATGTTACTGATCAGAATTTCGATCGCCTGCAGTCATGACATGAAAGTTTGCATTTTTTTGCAGTGAGGCACATATACAGGATGGGCCATAAAAGACGTGGCACTTTACTTTTGTCCATATCTTTGCCAATTATATAACCCACCACACCGCAAATGCATCTCTACATTTCCTTGTGAAATATGAATGAAATATGCATGTATAACCACAATAACAAACAAAAATTTTAGTAAAATTGACAAAAAAAACACTTCAGATCAACATTGCGGTGAATGATTTGTATAACACTAGACTGTGTGCATCTAACACAGTTTAGTGTCATACCGTAGTGTTGGTCTGAAGTGTTTTTTCATTTACTTAAATGTTTGTTATTATGGTTAGGTTTTTACATTTGTGTTTCACAAGGTAGTGTAAAGGTGCATTTACGGTGTGGTGAGATATATAATAATCACATTATTGCAAATTGTCTGTAGAGTGTGCCGATGAAAAAATTTTTTTAATCGGTCAGTAATTGGTGAAGATATGGACTAAAGTAAAGTGTCACGTTTTTTATGGCACATGGTGTATAAGTGGAACATGTGTGCTTTTTGTAGATCAGGCAGTCGGACATTTTTGTAAATGATTAGTCTTGATCGTTGCAGTGAAGTGTTGTCAGTTGTGCTATACCCGTGAACCATGAACACAGTATTCAGCATTGGTGATGATTCTATCAGGACTTCAATTTCGATACAATATTGATACGATATTTTGAAAATATCGCGATATCGATATCAATTTAAAATGATAAGTATCTAAATATTATACAAGCACAAGAACAAGACGTGAACGTTCAGTAAGGCAGTTTGCTTTACGTAGATAGCAAAATGTGTCAGTGATCTTAAAAAATAACTATAGACTGTCGTGTCGTTAAATTACGACACTATAGTTAGTTTGCTTCAGTTAGTTTGTCGTTTTCTGCGTCTATACTCGTTATTCTTGCAATGCAGTAATAAAAATATAAACTTCTGGCATAAAATATCACGAAAATATCGTGATATATAAAAGATATCGTGATATATCAAAAAATTCGATATTTTTTCCACGATACGATATATCGATATCAAAAACGATATATCGATATTTTTGATATATTGAATCATCACTATTCAGCATTAGCCACCCTTCACTGCAGTGACTGAGGCTAATAGTTTCGGAAACTGCGATTGATCAGTCTATGCAGTCTATGTATGCGTCCGTTTTTTTTGTTATAACTCGATGCAAAATACCTGCATGCGATTGGTCCAAAGCACATCACATGACGTTGACAAATATGCACAGTTGATCAGTCAACAGTGCATAGCATTGAAGTCAACACAGCTTTTTTGTTCAAATGATTTTTGTTTAAATTTTTTGTTTTGGTTTTGAGGTATAACAAAGCAAATAGTGACTGGCATGTCAGTCATCATTGAAAATTTTTGACCCTCAGTTTGTAAAATGTTTCTCTCAATCTTCAGTCTCAGGCAACATTTTACAAACATTCGGGTCAAAAATTTTCAGTGATGATCTCGACGCCAGCCACTGTTTTTATAATGTGTCATGCTGTATGTGTACGTTGTAGATAACATTGTTCGTGGCACAGCCTCACCTGAAGTCCTGCGTCAAGCAGGCGATAGAGCGTGCTATACAGGAGATGTTAGCTCCTGCTATTGAACGCGCAACTAAGATTGCCGTCACCACTTCGGAACAGATCGTCAAAAAGGTTTATTACTAAGCTTTTAAGTTTCTTGAAACAGTGAACATTCTGTGATACATGTTTTTGTAGCATTCAGCAATTTGCAGATCTGTATATTATTTAATCATTCAAGCATCTGTGACCAATCCAGACTTCACCAGTCACTTCTTGAATTCATAAACATTCTTGAACGTCATCTGGTAGACACACTGCTTTATGACAGTCAGACCTTGCTGTTGGGGGCCAGAGATCTGGATAGATACAATTTACTGAAGTTTTTTCATACATTTCAACACATGATGTGCTTGGTCGGTTTTCCTCAGGTAGTGCAAGAACAGAAAAGTTGGGTGAGGTGGGAACTTAAACAATTATTCAGCAGCCAGTGGTGTCAGAAATATTTGTACCAAAAATTATTAAAATCTGATGATATTTCTTCAAGTTATAGTCGATAACGTTGAGAATGTTTTTTTTTACATTTTTGCATATTTCAACGCACATTTCGCTTGGCCTGCATTCCCTTAGTAGTGCAGAAGCAAACATTGGATGAGGTGGGAAGCTGGACAGTCATTTGATGGCAAGTTTCGTCAGGAATATTCACACCAGAAATCATTAGAATCTGATAACTTTTCTTGAAGTTACGATTGAAAATGTTGGGGATGTTTTTTTTGAGACACAGTGTAGTTTAAAGTGGTTTTAGTTCTTTCAGTTTGCATCCAGGATTAATTATACAGGCACCAAATTATGTATCATATATTACATATTTTGTTACCACTGAGGTGTATATTGAGAATTTCTGTGGTCTGATTGTTAGGACTTTGCGCTTGATCCTGACGAGTCTCGAATGCGAGCGGCTGCTCATTACTTAGTGAGGTTTATGACTGCCGGAATGGCGCTCATCACTTGCCATGAGCCTGTCCTGATCAGTATCAACGGACAGCTGAAGAATGCTTTTCTCAATGCACTTGGTGTGAGTAATCATGCATTGTTGATGGTAAATTTCATCAGGTTCTTTCACTGATGCAAGCTGTACTTGAGTGATCAGTGTAACGTTGGCTGGCAATGGTAGCAAACGTTTCAACGGGAACAATTTGTTCATTGTTAATCTCAGTGTAAGGAGTATTTTGCCAAGCTCTTATGAATTGTTATGCATGAAAAAAAGATTTGTTTATGGATAACTAAAGAATTTTTAGCGAAATGTTTGGATGATTGAATTTCTATACTTAATATTTTTTGAAGGATTGGTCGTGCAATAAATGATTAATTTGCCTTTTAATACCTGCAGAAGTACTGTAACTGAGACAAGACTTGCAGACATTGGGCATTTTCATTTGCTTTTGCAGTTTTTGCATTGTTATCTATTGTGCTTAGATATGCTTAGCTGTCTGTTAGCCATTGCCTTATACAGTTTGCACTGGCTGATTGTAAGTGAATGCTGAAAAAATGTCTTTAGTAGTTAACAGATTTTGATACATTTTTTTATTGTTTTGGAGCTGTTAGCTCTTAAGTGATTTGGGCCACAGTTTATGGATCCAAATAGGAATTCTGTATTATATTTTTCTTTGCTTGTGCGAGGTAGCTTTTGTCCAGGGCAGCTGATAAGTTTATATGTTAGGTTAGATAATTGTCTTGATATCTTGTCGATAACTAATGATAATTGGTGGAAGGTAATGATTATTTGGTGGTGCTGAATCAGACGGTGAGTGGGACTCAGAAGGAATTGATCGAGCAGGCAGCACAGGTGATAGCGTCCGACAACGCTGAGCTCGCAACGGCTTTTCTACAGAAGACTGCCGTCGAGAAGGCCATTCCAGAAATTGATAAGCGCCTTACAAACGTATATGGATTTACTGATCATTACTTTTACTGTATCGTCTACTTTGGCAGTAATAAAAAATAATAATAATAGAAATTAGTGTGTTTTTCTCTGCCTCATGTTACATTTTGTCATGGCTCAAAACTTGCTTTTACGTATGTGTTTTGGAAGATTTACCCACTCTTTGTTCCCAGTGTCTTAACTGTCAGAGATTTGATGTAAAAGCCAGAAAAAGCGAATGTTACCATTGATAGAAAATATTTTTTTGCAAGGAATGCAACATTCGTGCATTTAGTAGACACTAGACATGCCCATCATCTTGATGGATATCAGTAAATGTGCTGTTTAATGTCCGGTGATTTAAGAAGAGCTTGTGTATTTTTTATCCCATAAATGAAGACTTGTCTGGAGCAGTTTCAATCATATGCTGTTGTTGAATGATGTCCGTGACTCCTGATTATGAGTTCCAGTGAACTGAACCAGTGAGCTGGCTGATAGTAGCCTATGGGTTACAGCTGAAGGCCTAAAAGTGCAGTTGATTGGGATGATAGTGCATCATGATGCGGGCAGTAGATGGCCGCATAGTGTGCTGCTGTATTATTAGCTCATGCCAATCAGCTGCCAGTTTCGAGATTGTAAAACAGTTTTGGCCACGCGTAAGAAACACTGCAGCAAGTATTGGACCTTTGTTAAAACATTTACATCTAATGTCTACACAGTGTTTCATAAAAAGGACATTTTTCCTTCTTCTTCATAATTCATTCAAATGATGATCAATTTACATGAAATTTTTACCAGATGTAGCTGAAGAAATACTAATTCAAAATATTTTAACAAAATATGGCAGTTGATTAAATGTTCTTCGCTAGGCGTGACATAATGCTGACGTCATAATATGTTTGGGTACAGGCTTGCTAGTCTCAACTGGTGCTGTCAGTTGCTACCCTGCTTTGATGGTGAAAAATCTGGTTCGTTGATGACAAATTTTTAAAGTTTTACAGTTGCAGCCACAAAAACGTGCAAAGCGATCGCATTTACATGTTCGTGGGGATAGCTGGACTTTCACATGTTCGAGCAAGACAGTGCACTAGCACACCGAGCTTGCAAAATGGTTGCGTTTTTGGATCGCGAGGCACCTGATTTATGGGCGGCTGTCAGTGTTGTTTCAACCTTGTCGTTCCAGTTCATTACTTGTGACCTTTAAAATGTCATGCTATGTGTCTATGAACGAAATAAAATGATGATAATGATGATGATGTCCCCATGTTGCTCAGTGCTGACAAGATAAACATTTTTCGTTAGCAAATCAGATTAAGTTCACCATCAAAGCACGGTAGCAACTGACAGCACTAGTTGAGACAAGCAAGCTTGTATTCATGACACATGATGTCAGCATTACGTCACGACTAGCAGAGAATATTTAATCAACTGCCATATTTAGTTTAAATATTTTGAATTAGTATTTCTTCAGCTACAACTGGTAAAAATTTTGTGTAAATTGATCGTCATTTGAATGAATTATAAAAAAACAAAAAGGGGTCTCTTTTTATGAAACACCGTGTATGTGTGCATTGTGTGATGTGAACGTACAGGAGTATGAGTTGAGGAAGCATGCTCGCAGCGAGGGTCGTCGATACTGCGACCCGCAGGTCCTGACCTACCAGGCCGAGCGTATGCCGGAACAGATACGCCTCAAGGTTGGCGGTGTCACACCGCAGCAGATGGCGGTCTATGAAGAATTCTCTCGCAGCATCCCTGGCTTTATCCCGATGGGTGGGGGAAGCCAGTCGGGTGAATTGCCATCTGGTACTGCAGCAGACAGCACCAGCAGTACTACTCCCTCAGCCGCTTCTTATGCAGTCAAACCGTTGCCGGTAAGCATGCTGTGTTGCATTGCCATTGGCAGTAAATTGTGCCGTGATTGTTCAGTATTATTAAATTCTCATTTTTAGTTTGTTGCCAGATTTTGTGAACTGATAACCACACTGATGTGGGGCTGTTGTATCGCTGTAGGCAGTATGGAAAAGTCCGCAAACTAATAATGAGAATTTGAGATAATGCAGCAGAAAGGTAACCACACAGTCACCTATGGCCCATGGGAAACGGCAAACTTTGACCCTCAGCCAACCAAAAACCCCTGAACCGATCACCAAATTTGAATGGCGTGATTACGTCGTAGACCCCTACCACCAAAAAAATTTGGGTTCAATCCGCCCAGGGGTTTTTGCTCCCCATATAGGTGAAATATACACTCCTCCTGTTTGAAATTTACTACTTTTTTGGTTCTTGAACTCGCCCGTTAGACAGATTTTTACGCTTAATACGTCAAATGATGCGGTTCTGCGCAAAGAAGTGCCTTTTTAATGTTACAAAATAAAAATTTAGTTTTTGACTTATTTATTCGAAAAATTCGAACAAATTACAATGGCGCCTATGGGGAAAATTTAAAAATTCTTTAAACTTCCGTTGTGTGCAAGATAGAGTCGTAATTTTTAGTTTTAGGATATGGTTTTCGGAGTCAGCCTAATTAACTGTGACATTTATATTTACCCCTGGTTGACCCCTGTTGCCATGGCAACGAAATTTGGGGCAAAATTGGCTATAACTCGACTTGCATAAGAGATATCTGCGAGATTTTTTGCATCTGTGTAGGAGTTTTCGGAAATGGGCCATCAAATGCTGCTAACTGAATTTTACTCTGACCAACCCTTGTTGCCATGGCAAGAAAATTTAAGACAAACTGGGCTATGCTTCGGCTTGTACAACAAATATCACCAAGATCCTTGCATCTGACGGAGGTGCAGGTTGAGGGTTTGGCAATTAGATGACGTCAGTTGAAGTCTACCACAGTCAACCTTGATTTCCAAGTATTGTGAGCAGCAGCGTAGTAGGAGCAGCAGGAGCAGTAGACACATCCAACGTTCTGTACTCGACCGGAGGTATACTGCTCTGCCTCAAAAAGGTAAAAGGTAAAGATACGGATCCTGCTATAGCGCTTTTTACACTCGTCAGGCTCATTCCCCGACTTCTGGCAATAAAACAGCAAAAAACTTCCCAGTTTACAAATGTGTGTAAGGACGATGTGATGATATCAGCCCTCTAAAATACTACAGGCCTGCTGAATCGGATGGTCATTGCCATAATAGTCTACTCAGGCTAAAATTGAGTGCACTAACAGCGAATGTAGGGCCAAGACGACAGCCGGATCATTCATTCCTGCAGTTAGGGCCTATAAATGGCAAGCACACGGATAAGTTCACGTTCTTATTAGACATCAACAATTCCAGTCACTTTATTATCCGGCCATCCATCTCTGCATTCTATATGCGTTCATAGTTAACTCAAGCAATAATGCATAAAAATCCAAGATTGATGTAAATGTTTTCCATGGCACAGTAGCTGCTACAGCATCTTTCAGCTTTAAAATGTCTAATCTTAGCGTTAGCTTTGTGCTGTGCAGGTGGACAGTTTGTAAGGTTATGAGTGCGCGGTTAGCTGAATATTGTGTCGGCACAGGGTCATATATTCGCTTCCTTGTTACCATTAGCTAAGCCATAACAGAAACAGTTTCGGCTGCTACGCTAATCAGTAAACATTGGGCAAGTAGGCCTAATACGACGAATAACATCAAATGAAGAAGGCTTTTGACTATGTTAGTGATTACCAACTAAAGTCAGCTTGTAAGGACACTATATGCATAGCCCCATCTAAGGTTACCCAGATGATTTTTGCTGTTTTAGAGGACTGATATCATAACATCGTCCTTACACATATTTGTAAACTGGTAAGTTTTTTGCATATATATATATATATATATTGTTGATAAGGATCTTCATATATGAATCATCAGGAGTCTGTGATCGTTAGCACTAATAATAACTTTGTTGTTTTATCTCACTCTCTCGACCTGATGTTAATACTAAGGAAACTTGACTGAGCTGTCATACTACCAGCGCTACCTTTAAATGTTTTGTGACAAGTTACTCTCTCTTTTTGGTCCTTCGTCAGTACTTCATTAGTCCCAGTCCTTTTTTTTCTCCCTCTTGGCCTGCTTCCTTCAGTACATCCCCGAGTCACTGTTTTCTCCAGACATTTACCTGGATGTTGCATAATATGTCCATTGTTCGAAGTACTCTAGCTTGAGCTTTATGATAAGACTTGAGCAGCTGACGATCAGTTCCCATTTCTTGTACCAAGTTACTACTGCTAGATGTATTGTATTTGCTGAATTTCTATTACCCTGTTACATTAGCTGTGCATAGCAGTATTGCGATTCCAGTTACCACCCGTTACAATCCTGTAACATGTAACTAGCTGCCGGTACCACTGCACAGCTGCCAACTCTTAACCGCATTCTGTCGTGAGCTAATAAACCGAACAGAGGATGCACGTAACGACTATTACAATGAGGATGATCCCATCACGTTCCTGTTTGAAGGACCCACAGTTGCAATCAGTTTCCTCATTGACGTTGCCCTTTCCAAGTTAACTCACGTACGATTGTCTCGATTGAGTGCCAGAAGACACAACAACTAAATAATAACTTACATGAATTCATCGAAATATAACTTAAATTTTCCAAAAATGGTGTTTCTGAGCCATAAGTTTTGCATTTTTTGATGACAATTTTCCAACAAGAAGATTTTCAGACATTTTTCTGACAGCAAAAAAAATTAAGGTGGGTGGGGGGCAGTTGCCTTGCTGTAATGCTACTTGGCATCTTTTGTGTGTTGGATGCAGTCAATGATGGGGAATGACGACATCCACCAGATCTATGACAAAGTGTCGCGTGAGATCGAGCAGCACTTGGCGGCATTCCAGGCCGCTGTGCCAAGCGCTCAGCAGACTGCAGCCATCAGAACGTTGCTGGAGTACGTACTTCTTGCTCGCCAGGCTGTCCGTGACATGAACCCTGCCATGGCACTTGTACAGCGAGCTGTGGAGGGACTGCTGGATGGCTTTACGGTTCCAGCCACCGGACCCGAACAGGAACTGATGCTACGCTACCGTGACTGCCATCTGCTGATCATTCGCGCTCTGCAAGATCAACGCGTGCACGGACTGCAGTGGACCAACAAGCACGTCTCTCGGTATCTATCATCCACTCAGTTCAACTTTACTGCATCATCTTTGTTAATTACTTTCTGCGAAACGTTCGTACGACAGCAGATCAAGTCGAGGCAGATAATAGTTAATTTTGCAGAGCTTTGCATGTTTCTCATTCATACATTTTGCTAGTGCACAGTTCATTTTTAGTGGATTAAATGCAAGCATTTAAAATGTGCCTCAGCATAACAAATAATCGATGTAAATACTGATTTATTAGTATAAATACTAATGCCGGTAAATCAGTTTAAACTGATTAGTAATAGTCAAATCAGCAGTTGCTGATAACAGTGGTAAGGTGCATACGTCATAATAGGTGTGACTGTAAGTAATGTTAAGATGGTGCAGTGTATGATATTACGTTGAAATCTATGAACTACAAACTGAATTAGGCACATTCGAAGCAGGGGGGCTACTAATTTTTGGGACATGGTGTAGATGAAAGTGGCATAGTATCAATGACCTGTTAGCAGGAAAGCACATTTTTTAATGTTTCGTGTATCTGTGCTGCAATTTACTTACACAGTGGACCACCAAAGGCTTGTGTTTGCGTGGTAGTAGTGAACTTGTTTTCCGTTTGTGCAGATGCCTGATAGCGTGTCGTGAGGATTTTCGGTACAACATCGAGGCCGTCGACCTGCTCATCAGCAATCAGTTTGTCCTGATGCAGCAGTACGACCTCCACCTGGCTCACAGCATGGAGAACGGCATGAACTACCCGGCCATTGTGTTTGCCATGCAGCTTGTCCAGCGTTTCTGCACCGACATAGATCGACTCACTGTCCGAGCTCAGGAGGTCTCTGTCGAGTTATACAAAAATTATAATACACTACCAATCTCTGAATTACATAAATATCAGTTGCTTATGTTAGTTCATAAATTTGTATATCATAGTGATAAACTACCTCCTGCATTTGTCAATTATTTTATGTTTAATTGCAATGTCCATAGTTACAACACAAGGAAAAATCATGATTTGCATCTCCAAAACTTGCAGTCAACTGTTGGTAAAAAGATGATAAAGTTTAAAGCAATTCAACTTTGGAACCAATTCCCTAATGAGGTCAAAGAAATTAAATCTGAAAGTTTATTTAAATCCAGGATCACAGTTTACTTATATAATAAATTATATACTGGATGACAATATGATGAATAGTTTTAAATGTGCATGTTCTATTGGTTTAGTTGGTTTTGACATATTGTATGTGATATGATTTAGACATTTTAGGTGGATATACTCAGCATATTATTTTCTGTTCTGTATGTTTTTCTGTGCATGTATTGCATTTTCCTTATTTGACTTTTGGGTGGCCAGCTTTGATGGGCCTGTTCCCTTTCTGGCAGCCTAGTTGCTTTTTCCCAAATAAATATTGTTGTTGTTTAGCCTTTTTCTTCTTTTATTGATCCGATCATTCATAAGGTTTTGGAGAAATTAGAACCATCCTTTCTTAGTGCTCGGCAGGTGCTCCTATTTTCAGCTGCTTTCCTTTCTTTAGATCCGTGAAAAATGTCTATCAAGTCATCTGCTCTGTTTCCTCTCTGATATATCATGCAGCATTCTACTGTGCCAAACCATTTCTGTTTGTATTTCCATATTGTGTCCAGTAGTTTCCTATTTTCCTTTCTTCATTAGTCTTCTTATCCATTCATCAGACTTTTCTCCATTCTTTTTCAGGTCCACATTTTAGCTCTGTTGTGTATGTCAGTATTAAATTTATGGTTAGACTAAGTTCTGCCGATTTCATGTTGTTGAATAGAATTCAACTAACTAACTTTTGTATCTGGTGTATATGATGCATTGGGTTGCTGGTCTGTAGGGAGATTTCTGCAATACGATTGATGCGCTGTCACGCATTGCTGTCCATTCTCGACAGCCACCAGATGGGTCAGTTTTTATAACAAACGATGTGATATTCGTTAGCATTTCACAAAATGTTAAATGCTTAAAAGATAATATGTATGCTTGCACCTTATTTGTTTCATTTTATATGCCACTGGAATATAAAAATGCATGTCTTACACTGTTTTAAATTTTTTATTTGAAATCTTGTCATAAACATTTTGTAGCTAGTTAATACTATTGTATTTAGTAAATTTCTGTGTTCTGTGTTAGTAAACTTCATTTCCTGCATACTGCATTACTGATATGTTTCTGCAGAACAGTCGCTGAAGTTGATTGAAGTGTGACCTTGAAATGCAGGCTGGCGTCCCTGTTGGAGGCTCTGCGACAAAATACAGAAGGTTCGCTGATAGATCGTGTTGGAATCGCTCCACCACCGATGATGCATTCTGGTATCATACAAGCTCGGGAGTTTGACGATCCGCCCGGCTTGCATGAGAAGACCGAGTACCTACTGCGTGAATGGGTCAACCTCTACCACTCGCCAGCTGCTGGCCTCGACAGCACGAAAGCCTTCTCATCGTTCGTAGCTCAGGTCTGATATGATGCTTCTTGATGTCTTGTACGCTGTACGTGCCTATAAGGTTAAAGGTCGTGTACAGCTCTATGGAAAACCCATCGCAGAGCTATGGAGCGTCACCTGCCATATGGGATCACACAGTGTTACCTGCTACCTGACACAGGTGGACGCACCCCGCCTTAACCCCAGCCAGACAATCCAGTACTCAATCAGTTTATCTACCCCGGAGGAATGGAAGGCTGATATCCCAGAAGTATGGTACTCTCGCCAAACTCTTGGTTGAATAAAAATTGAAAGTTTCAACTTAACACGTTAATAAATTAACATGTGTTTAAAAAATTAACACACATATGCAAATTTATTGAATTCTGTGAAGCAGGAGTTCCAATATTCCATTAAACCACGTTCAAAACCGCAGTTATTTGATGATAGAATAATATTCAAGTAATTAGAAATTGTTTTGTTGCCATTTTGTCACTGCTGTCAGTCTTGTGGTCCAGTAATCGTCTCAATGTAGTCTACCTACAGTATCAGCATAATTAATGATGCGTTATTAACATGTTAACGCATGTGTTAAAAAATTAATGCAATGCATTAGCGCATTTAAAAAATTAACACTTTGTGAACTCTAGTAATTACATATGCTAAATGTTGCTTGCCAGTTCTTGTCATAGCAAGAATATGCATTTACAGCATATGTGGTCAATCAGTTAATTTTTAAAAATAACCTCTTACAGAAATTAGCAGTGGTTTATAATCTTAGAGGTAAACATGCAAAAAAAACTGACTACGTAAAATGAGAAAGGAGAAAATTAAAAGTCGTCTAAAAATGCTTGCTTGATCGGCAATGTTTCAAGGTTCTGTCCTGAAAGCTGCAGTTGTGTGATTACCCTTCAGATGCATCTGCACGGCATTCTCAAGACGGACGACCTGATAACACGGTTCTTCCGGCTGTGCACGGAGATGTGTGTTGATCTGTGCTATCGGGCACTGTCTGAGCCAAGCCAGGTGATGACCCGTGTCCGTGTCCAGTGCTTCCACACTCTTGATGCTTTTGTGCGCCTCATCCAGCTACTGCTGCGGCATTCTGGTGATACCAGCAACACCAATACAAAGATCAACCTGCTCAACAAAGTATGACGTTCTGCCATTTGTAGCTTTGCGACATAACTTTGGCCGTAAAGACATTAGTTGATGTTACTTTTTGACTTAGACTTTCACTGAGCTATTTTGCTGAGCTAAAGTTCAGTCTGTGTACATTCTTTGGCCAAAAAGTGAAGTCATTTCACGGAGTCTTTTGTTGTGGGGAAGTTTTCTGTCTGCGAAAAAGCTCAGCACAACTCCATAACTCCAAAAGTATGGTTTGAGTACATGTACTTAGGTCGAAGGTTAGTTGAACTTTGTTTTCAGCAGAGACTTCAGCGTTCGGCTTTAAGTTTTGTTCAGTGAATTGGCTTAGTGAAAGCCTAAATCAGAAAACGAAGTCACACATTGTGTCAGTCAAAGCATGAGATGCATGATAGCCGATGAAAAAGTCTGAAAGTATGTGGACCTGTAAATGTGTTTGTTCTTACGATGAGTACTTATCACGAGTGCTTACTGTGTCTAGATGGAATTAGCTAAACATAAACAAAGCCAGCCATTGCAGCTGGCTTTGTCCAGAAACATTGCTGTCCAAGACCTGATGTTTGCACATTGTGCTAAAATTATTTCACATTAGGGTTATTTCCATACATTTACAAACGTCCTCATTTAGAAAATTTCTTAAATTGTAACGAAGTAGTTGCGGACTAGTGTAGTGGCTACATGTTTGTCAAACATGTGCAGGCCAGGATGTGCTTAGAAATACATTTATAAACTCGAATAGTCTGGACACTTGTGTGAAATGTGAAGAGAAGCAGTTTATCTGTCGTTAGTCCTGGCCATGATCGTGAATAAGTGACTGAAGAGTAGCCTCGATTATGGGCCGATAATCAAATTAGTCAGTATGAGCCAATTTGCCGATAATCTGTACCAGCCAGTTGTCAGTCTGCATGATCTGGCACTGCTGACCATCAACCAATTTCATACTGTTTGCTGTTAGTGTACTGCTCAAGAGTTAGTTTTAAAATAGTTCAAGATTTTATAGTACAAGACTTCTTCTTCTTATGGTGTACTCTTCCAGAGCGTAGCCGTGTCCACGATGTGGCGCCAGTCCGCCCGCCCGGAAGCTTTTCTCCATGCAGAAGAAAGACCAATGTTCAGAGGTCTCAGGTCTGCCTCCACCGAACGTAACCAGGTGTGACTGGGTCTCCCTGCGGGCCTTCTCCAATCCGGAGGAGGCTTGCGTAT
>Ga0056128_1001635_pt1 | contig 25444 bp, 16 predicted proteins | sample WorMetLIZISLAND2_FD_71113 | JGI IMG/M metagenome (GOLD analysis project Ga0056128, IMG submission 71113) | Marine gutless worms symbiont microbial communities from Max Planck institute for Marine Microbiology, Germany - Olavius geniculatus... ... | reverse complement strand
GATGGCTGCTTGACCACTTTGTGGGTACGGCGTCCGCTATCAGTCAACCAACAAGGCCAACTCAGCCTGCCATCCCTCCGGGGTCGGTTAAATGAGTAGTAACCCATTATATGGGTTACGAAAGGTAGGGACCTTTGTACAGCTGACTGGGCTGCCTGGCGGGCCGGTGCGCCAGCCTGTGTTTGCAGGCTGCACGCGGCGGCTATACGATCGACGGATAGTGACGAAAAGCGCATTAGAGGTGTACGTCGTACATGACGAAGCGCCATACAAATTGACAACCTTTACCTTTACCTTTACATCCATAAAATTATGTTCTGCACTGTAACGCTGGTTCAAACATAAGCCACATTACTAGAACTGCTACTGCTGTTGATGCGGCTGTTACTACTAGTATCACCAATATTACTACAACTTCAATTTCCAGCAGAAACATTGCAGAATGAACCGGTTTCCAGTCAGCATTGTATTTACTCAATTTCTTACAAATAAGGAGCAATTTCAGCTTCAAACAGATTAACAGCAGATATGGCAAATCTAACAAACAAAAACAAACTAGAAAGTAACACTGTGCAAGCAATTTAGAAGGGTCTAACAGCATAAGATGTCTCGGAAGTAGAAAATATATTGGCAGATCATTCAGTAGCTGTGCAACAAAGTCAAAGAAGTAACATCCCGAGGCAGACTGTAAATCGTTATAGACTTCTGTAAAATATTTGATGATTTGAGCTGCCTCAGCAGATGCTGCAGCAATTAAATGCAAAGGAGGTCTTCTCTGGAGTAACTCCAAATATTTGAACTAAAAGAAAGTGGACTCTGAAGCTGCAGGTGAATAAACCACTGAGTCCGTGATGCAGGCCAGTGGTACGCCAGACCAATGGTTATCTTCCCAGCCACAGAGTGCCACCGCCCTTTGACCAGTACCAAATTATACTACTAGGTGTTTGTGAACTACTTGCCCAGAGTTGTACTTGATAGTAGGCCCAGCTGGGAGTCAAATTCATGACATAGTTGTCATGAAACAGTTAGTGACGTCACTGGTTCTCAGCAGATTAAACTACTGTAACTCTGTTCTCTACGGGCTTCCGGCATCCACTTTGACAACTCTGCAGCATGTGCAGAACGTGGCCGCCACTATCAAGCGCTCGATCAATTTTCATGTAACAGCATAGGAAGGGGGAACGTCCGGGTATCGCAAAAAACGGGAGAGTGAAACGTCGGGGTGCCAACGACCAGGAGGGGGAAACCTCCGGGGGGAACATGTCCAGGGGGGAATGTCCTACGCCCTGCATGTAATACCTGCGTGCAGAGCTTCTGCGTCTTTCAGTTAGAGATGTTCCACTTTCTCGACCGACTTTCTTATGTTTGCTCCTCACCATGTCCATTATTTCCACAATTTGCTGCTTCACCTCGATATCTTCGCACAGGTCTAAATGCAACGAACAGCACTGGTGAATTTCTGTGACCAGTCAGTGAACGAACAATCCCAAAAAGTCATCCTTCAAAAGCTGTTTAACTCAAACTCAGACAACGGCAGTAACTGCTAGCTTACTATGGAGTGTTTGTTAACGATCAATACGGCATCACAAACATTGTCGGAATCGAAGCGGGTAATGCTGAGCACCAAGAATTTAGCAGAAGGGGTAATTTCCGAGCGCAGGTAAATGATTTGCCTGTTGCGAACCTGTTCCATGGTCTTGCCAAATGTGGCATTGGCCTGGAGCTTGGCCAGGTCGGAACACCAAAATTCCGAAAAAAATTCCCCCAAAATTGGGGGATGGGGCTAGGTCCCCCAATTCTGGAACTTAAGCAGGGGCTAAGGCCCCCTATGGTGCGGTGACAAAATTGCCGCCAAAAACCCCTTGTGGAAGCAGACATTAGGGGTAAAAATTTGAACTTTGGTCCCAATTTTCTTGAAACTGGTGAACTTTGGTCCACATATTTTGGCCTCGTTGGAAAAAACTCCAGAAGGACTACAAGATGCCCAAAGTTTGTAAGCCAAAAAATTCCCCAATTGTAAGCCAAAAAATTCCCCAAAAATTGGGGGATGGGGCTAGGTCCATTGTAAATATTGTAAATATTGTACTTGAATCTGGACATCAAAACATCGGTTAAAATGTCTTTTTATTATGGTGCTGTCATGTAACATATAACACTGAGGTATTGCTGTTCCATACACTATAAACAGACAATCAACAATTTTAAAATTTCTGCATCTACATCACGATAACAAATGATCACCAAAATGTAATCCCTGCATGCCCCACATCTCGAAAAAAATTAATAAAATACATCCATTACTTATTGAGTAATTTCACAGATGAACAAACAGAGACATAAACAAAAAGGATCAGGTGAAAGTCAATCACTCATTCACTCATTTACTCACTTCTGCTGCATCTGACTTTATTCAATAAACACTTACATCAAAATCCCACCAACTACCCCCAGCCATCAGCCTTAATCTTTCCAGTGCCTAGGGAACTTTACACTAACAGCTGCATAGCTAAGATACGAAGCCAACGTACCTAGCACTGTTTCTCCAATATCAGTTCTCACATTGGCATCGACACCATTTAACAACAGCAACTCCACTACACCAGCCTAAAAACACAACCTTAATTAATAACAGTATTTGCTAATAGGATCTCCATAAGCCTTTTGACACAAACAAAATAGATTATCTTTGTGGCCTGCCTGGTAGTGCCCAGAAAGATCAGAAACAAACACATCGTTCAACCCTCCGGATATCCAGAAAGACAATTCTAACACAGATCGAATCATTCACCGCAATCTTGGCCTGAAATGTCTTTTGTTTACCAACACGCTTGTTCCCCATTATTGTTAAGTTAATCTTACATTTATACAGTATATCACAAAGTAGAGTAGCAACACAGTTAATATGTGGTGGGATATTCACATATCACTTTATTGCAAATTTTCCAGAGTGCGCACCAATGAAGAAAATCCTAAAAATTGGTTAATATTTGGCAAAGATACAGACAATGCAAAGTGGGACGTTTTTATGGAACACAGTGCAGAAATAGTTCATCTGAACAAAATGCCAGCAGTCAAAGTAATGCATTCAATATGCAACTAGCAAACACACAGAAAGCTCACAATTCCAGAACCCAGAAATTTGTTACACTATTAGTGTTGTTACGGTTATCGAAATCGGCACCGAAACTGTGGTTTTTTAGCAATATCGAACCATATCGAAACTGTGGTTTTAGGCTCTCTATTGACGGTTTTGGTTTTTCGTTTGGAAACATAGCAACTCTAAGTGTCTTAACTTAATTAGTGCCAGACAGTGAAGCTGTTTACTGCAGCGATGGCACAGGTGATGTGCAGGTGAACGGTGTGACCCAATACATAATAAGTAGGCCTATTTATTACCACCGCTGTTAGTTACCTAGTCAATGTGGCGCTGCTGTCAACAACTAAAGTCTGTGGTAGTGGCGTGCCGCATCCGGGGCTCGATGTCGTTCACTGTCACTGACTGAACGCGAATTACACGTGCGTGTTTCTGCATGTGTTGTTTGATCTACCTCCCTGTCTCTTTGTCCCTGTCTGTCTGTCTGTCTGCCTAACTCTGCCTGTGCATGATTAAAGCCAAAGGACGCCGGAGCTCACTGGCTCACCGGCCTTTCATGACCGTTTGTCAGTCAGTCCTTAACAGACATGCCATCTCATGCTGTCAAGTTGTCCATGACTTGGGTTGTTAGTGGACACCCGAGTCCATCTTGTCCCCTCTCTCAGCACTGCATTGCCTGCCTGTCTACGGGATTTGTATCTAGCAGGCGTCCGGAAGTAAGCAGCCAAGCACCCGGGCATGCATGTTAAATATTTAGTAAGTAAGTAAGTAAGTAAATAATTTATAAAGCGCCAAAGTCTCAGAAAGGATCAGGGCGCATAAACAATCCAAGGACATTGACGTTCATTTGCACTGGTTTTGGTGCTGGTCAGAAAACCGAACCATGCAAAACCGAAACCGCGGTTTTCCCCCAAAACCGAACCAAAAACGACAGACCTCGGCCGGTGTGAAACCGTAACAACACTACACACCATGCAACACTAAGAACCACAGCAGAACAAATAAACAAAAGATTTGTCAAAGCAAGACAAATATAATTTTAAAAAATAAAAGTGAAATTCTGTGAACCTGAGCCCAGTATCCAGCACAATGGATTGGCTGCCACGAATCATTGTCGACGACATCCAGCAGGACTTTCTTTCCAATGAGATATTGAACAACTCGTGTGTAGCCACAGCAGGCAGCAATGTGCAGCTGAAACACCACTTAGCTGACATCAACTGATACTATTACCAACAACACAAAATCAGCTGCTAAAAAATTAAGAGTTTATTTCATATAAAATATTCTACGCATTTTCCCTTGACACCTTCAAGACTCAAAACTAAACTAATATCACACTGTTGGAAATAGGTATGTGACGAAAAGTTGTCTTCGCAACTTCAAGTTCCGTGCAAAAAAACGCTGCGATATGAAATACAAAAGCCAATGAAAAAAAGCAGAAAAAAACCAAATGTGATTTTAAAAGCCTTTTCATCTGATGCAACAATGATAAACTGATAACTCAAACAGACAATCATCCAGATCAATGTATAAATGCCATTTTGCAACTGGAGGCGGAGCCAAATATAATGTTCAGAAGAGAAGTGTGGAGACACATCGCGTTACAACGACCACAGAATCAACCACGACAATCATAGATGCATAAAGCAAATAACACTAAGATCATTTTCTGTTAAGACTAAAGTCATCATCAATAGATCATTATCACTGCATCAAACAGACAGATACCGGTGTCTCGCCCATCTCCCCTCGGCCTTCCAAGCTGCCTCCATCGGCAAATAACTTCTGCAAGTCTGCAAGCATCTCATTCTCAGTACTGAGCCGAGTCTCGTCTATCAGTTCCTGTGTCACGCCTTCACATGCACAAACGCATCTGTCTAGCACATAGTCCACTCGTATTCTCTACCAAAAATGTACTAATGGTACACCCATTCTTCTACCCTCCATGGGATGGTAAAATGAGTAGTAACCCATTTATATGGGTTACGGAAGGTGGTGACCTTAGTACAGCTGACTGCGGCTGCCTAGCCGGCCACTGCGCCAGCCTGTGTCTGCAGGCTGCACACGGTGGCCGTGTGGCAAATGGCTCTGGTTAGTGACGAAAGTGCATTAGAAACATGCTTGTGACGATGCGCTATACAAATTGACGTACCTTTACCTTTACCTTTACACTTCAATGTTGAGTTAGTACAGATACATTGTGAGTAAGTCGTAAACAAAAAATGGCAAAGATTAAGCTAAGTGCTCACATCTAATACAGACAAACCCCGCGCTGGTGGTACTACGGCGTATAGAGGCACGTCCTCCGGCTGGCTGATGGAGGAATCCCTCTGTGAGGTAACTCTGAAGGGTTGTGCCGAATAATACAGAATAAGGCACAGTGGATCAACAGTACCCAGTAGCTACTTCGATGAAGTAGCATAAGAAGGTTGACCCCTCGACAGCCTTAAGTGCTGATTTGAGGTTATACCGTGGAACAGTTGTAGTTCAAAGAAGGTCGATCTCTCAGCCAGCTAAGGGTGCTGATTTGAGATCATGCCTTGATGGGGTTCGTTGGGATCTTACAGGTACCCATGGGTGATTGCTTGGTTGGTGAGAATCTCACTCCATAGCAACCACTGCTAAGTGATAAATACACCGTTGGATTCCTTGTAATTAGCGACTTATGAACAGTTTATTATAATCATAATATGTGACACATTTAAACATTTATTATGTTTGTTATAGGCACACTAAGCTTGTTGCTAAGGGTTTCCGGTTGTCATGGCAACAAACGGCTGGTAAGCACCCTGTATCCCAAGTTTTTTCCTGTTAACATGAATTTTTCTAAAGTTTAGCCCCTGGAGTACAATAAAATATGCATGGGGTTTAATCCCAGAAGGGGTGCATGGTAACCCCTGTCAGCTCCCCGACTATATGGTGTGATGAAACATACCCTGCTTAGTCATTGTGGTCTCGATGTAGTCCAGAGTAAGAGGGTCTTCACACAAGTCATATGGCATATTGCCATCAGAGTTCATTGCCAACAGTTCAGCACCGCTAACAATGCATCATCACCTCATGCATTTACTCATAAGCCAACAAGTAAATAATTTAAAAATAAACTAGAAATATGGGACAGTGCCCAACATAAGGCCGCCCAGTGCCGTAAGTCCAATTGGGGACAGTTAAGGGGTTGAAATTTTGTTTGCAGCAGTCACGTGGCCCGAACGCAACTGCATATCATATACGTGTGTAGCAAGCGCAATGTTAAACTTGGGTAGTTCGAAATGAGACAACAGAACTTTGTTATTCGTGAACCCATGTTGACCATTTTTTGCGTTCGACATGAAATTGATTGTAGTTGAGAACGCCATTTTCCTTGTATCGGTTCTCATTTTCCTTTTTTATCGATACCTCTATCCATTCCCGAGATATGTGCGATCAAAGTCTAAAGTTGTTTGAAAACGTGTGCACTGTCAATTTTGGATAGATCAAAATGAGCCCCTGTAACTTTTTTGTTAGTGGACAAAAGTTTACAAATTTTTTGCACTAAACCTGGGAGGAGTGGTTGGTGATAAAGCCGTTTACTGCTTGTCGACGTCTTGATAACTTCCGGAGATATTCGCGATCAAAGTCAAAACTAGTATGAAAACATGCGCACTGTCAATTTTGGGTGGGTCAACATGAGCCCCTATAATTTTTTTGTTTGTGGACAAAGTTCACAATTTTTTCTGTTCAACATGGTATAGACAATGCTTAAAAAAGCCGTTTAACACTTGTCAACAGCTCCATCCATTCCAGTGATATTCGTGGTCAAAGTCAAATGTTGTCCTAAATCGTAGCAAACTTTGGACGGTTTTTACCTTCCCAAATTTTAAGAAGGCAGTGCCCCAAAAACTGTTCTTGGCTTAACACCCCACCTAGTGGCACGTCACGTGGTAAAGTTTCATTAAGCTACTTTCCTTAGCTCCAAAGTTATAGAGGCTCACACGCTACATTTTAAGCCAATTTTTGACCCCTATTGAAAAAAATTGTTGGGGAAACCCCTAACCCCTGTGGGGTATGTGCTAGCAATACTTGGCCATTCTGTGGTGGGTGTAAAAATTTTAAGGCGAATTTCCGTAGTTAGTGGACCAAAGTTCACCGAATGCAGGAGGAAACACAGTCGATAAATTAGTTTTCCTTTTTTGCATATCTCCATTCGTTCCAGAGACACTGGTGCTCAAACTGAAAAGGGGTCCAAAATCGGGCCAAATTTAGCATTTTTCGTCCCTAAAATTTTTTTCAGGGACAGTTCCCCAAATTTATGGACCGGCATTTGTAAATTGAACATGCTTCCGACCATGTGGCAAAATTTCACGGCGATCGGCTGAGGGACCTCTCGGAGATCTCGCGATGAAAAAAAGAAGAAATAACTCTTGTAAAGCATAAAGCCTTCCTGGAACTACTGTTCCGAGCGGCCTAATAAAAATGACATATAATTCAAAAACCAAAATAATAAAATAAAAGTGAAACAAAAACAAGAAAAGCAATTCAAAATTGAACACGAAAATGAAAAAGAAATGAAAAGCAAACATCACACAGCCAACTAACCCGACTTTTAGCAATATACAGAATTAACAACAATAAGTCCAGCTGTCGCTAAGATAGCCAACCGTACTGGTTATCAGTAACCTTCAAGGTCATCCAAGGTCGATGATTTTCATGTCATTTGAAAGCCAATATGCGACTTCCTATCCATGATCGATAGCAACCTAGGCCTTATCTCGCACCATTTAGCCACAATAGTGTGTAACAACCTTCAAGGTTATCTAAGGTCAATGATTTCCATCTAATCTGACAGGGCGTGTGCCACTTCTTATTAGTGATTAATAGTAGTAACCCAGGCCGTATCTCTCACCGTTTCCGAGATACGGCCACTTATAGCTTTGAACATTCCATTCAAAACTGCGACCAAACCGCTGCAGATGGAGACATGGTTACTATTGCTAGCCTATAGGAAGTTGCCAGCGCTCAATCCGGTGGTATCATTGCAGACCCTCTACGACTTATCGTTCAGCTGCAGTACTGCATGATTGGCATATAATAGTGTGTTATGGCCCTTCAAGGTCATACAAGGTTAATGATTTTCATGTCATTTGAAAGCCAATATGTGACTTCCTATTAGTGATCAATAGCAACCTAGGTCCTATCTTGCACCATTTAATCACAGACTGACAGTACATCCATGACGAACAGACAGACACAACGAAGAGACAGATGACTACCATGCCAATAGCTCGACCGTTACCTAAGTAAGGTAGCTAAAAACTGACTATAATCTCACTCAGTCCAAATAAAGCAAAAAAAGCAAAGTTCATAAAATGTGGATCATAGCACAATGACTAACCTAAATTCACTTTGGTTTAAGTACAAATATGTCAGTCGCAAGCAAATCATCAAAGTAGTCAACACAAAATGGCCGGTTTAGGAAATAACATAGCTACAGCAAGTGTTGTAACTTACTGTTCACAGAGATAGCGACACAGGCCCAAGTGTCCGCATGTGGCAGCAGCATGAAGGGGTGTCCACATCTCAGTGTCACGGGCGTTAACATTAGCACCAGCTTCCACCAGCAGGCAAACCACGTCCAGAGCATTGTCTATGCAGCTCTAGCAACATAACACATTATCATCAACATGAGCTACCGTCTCGTCAATGCAACGCATAGTACTGTTCAGAAATTCAGATTACAAAATCACTGTAACATGTCCAGGTATCTTTCTCGCTTCTGCTAATAAGACTGTGCCATCGCACATGGATTTACCTTCACCAAATTTAGAACACAGCTTTGCCATATGAATCATAAAATACTTTTACACAGTTCTTAAAATGGACGTGGTCAGTGCCATGTGATTAAATTTGTAAATTTACATTCCCACACATATTTCTGCCACAGTTAGCTTACCGGCTTACCGGACAAGGCCTCCCTGATGGCATGGTTCAGCCTCAGTAGATCAAGTAGCATTAGTTGCCAACAAACAGATCTATCTCTTTTCAGTGTGATTTAAGTTTCAAGTTTTAGTATCATTTCAGTTTCAGTTTCAGTTTTAAATAGGTGATTTCAGTTTCAATTTTGTTTCCATTTGGACGAAGTTTTCCGTTTTCGTTTTTGTTCTTTACTATTCGCATTCAGTTACGGTATAATAAAGAGCAAACACAGATAACATGTATATATATATAATACAAATACCTGTAGCAAAAACTATGAATAGGCTTAGTCGGTAGTGTCACTATCACTGCTGAACTGTTCAACGACCTTAAGTTCACATGCTATGAGATAAAAAAAAGTTTGAACGTTGGACTAATATAAGTCAAAAATGACAGTTGCTATTACTGACACTAACATGTACTTAAATCACATCTGCAACATACTGTCTCAACATCAGACGCCGTTCTGCAAGTCACTCACTAGGGGGCATACGGTATGACAGTCTGGCTGGCAGTCAAACCATGAGCTTCAGCCGTCAGCGCCTAACACTTGTCTGCCATAGACCATACCTCTAGTGGCATGAGAGCGTTCATTTGTGGGATGAAGGAGGAAAGAGTCGAAATGCCGTAGAAAATGATAAATGATATGGTCAGCTTCAGAGGTGAATTTACCAGTTGTGTACAGTCATTAAGATACTGTCACTGCCAGAGCATCTGCTTACTGTCCTTCAGTAGTAGGTGGGGCATCATGTGCAGAACCATGACCCCGGTATCTGATACAGACGAACCCTTCTTCAGTCAACCGAATCTGTTTACGACTCCCAACTAATACAACTAGGTCAGACAGCGATCGTTGCTTGCTCGCTCACTCAGCTGGTATTAAGCCTAACACTACAGACAAGTTGCAACAGCTGCTATGCATGGCGACACGTCTGGTGCTAGGCCTATACTGCCAGCTGCTACCAAGTACTGATAACAAAGAATAATATAGACCGCAAGAATCAAGTCCAAGAGTCTATGCAGCTCTAGCAACATAACACATTATCATCAACATGAGCTACTGTCTCGCCAATGCAACGCATAGTACTGTTCAGAAATTCAGATTACAAAATCACTGTAACGTATTATCCAGCAAATTCATTTTAGTTTCCATTTTCCACCTTTGCGTTTTTGTTTTATTATCGTTCTGGTCTTAATCGTTACCATTCCATTTCCGTTTTCGTTAACGGAATCGTTTAAAATCCATTTCTATGCATTTCCGTTTCCATTTCCGTAAATTACACCGTCTCTTTTGATCTTTTGACTGTCTGAGTCTTTCCAAATTACCTTTGAAGATGTTAATTGACCCAGATGTCACTGTTCTATTATCAAGGCTATTCCAAATGTCAATAACACGTTCTGAGAAAAAGTGGTGTCACAAGTCAGTTAATGCTCTCTTCTTCATAAGTTTCAGTAAGTGATCTCTTGTTACACCATAGTTGTTATATTTAAAGAACGTGTCAATTGAGACTGATGATATTCTGTGTATGATTTTGTAGACTTTGATTAAATCTGCACGAACTCTTCGTTCTTCAAGCGTCCACAGTTTCAGGTGTTGCAATCTTCGCAAAAATGGTAACTTCCATAATTCCGGGAACATCCTCGTAAATCTGTGCTGTATCGGTTCAATTAATTCTTTATCCTTCACATAAGGAGGTGACCACGCCGGTATACAATATTCCAAGTGAGGCCTGACCAGAGATTTGTATAGGCTGAGTAAAATATCTCTGTCTTTGTGTTTGATAGATCGATCGATAAAACCAAGCATCCTGCTTGCCTTTGCATAGGCTTGGTTACATTGCTGAGATACTTTAAAGTCTATGGTAATGACTGACCCTAAATCTTTTTCTTCTTCTATTGTATAAAGTTGCTTCCTGTCCATGTAATAACTATATAGCCATGGTTTTTATAACCCAGGTGCATTGTAACATGTTGAACATCATTTGCCATTCTTCGGCCCACATCATGAGATTATCCAAATCTTTCTGAAGAAAACTACGATCCAAATCGTTGTTAACAGCAAAGAATACCTTTGTATCGTCAGCAAATTTCAGCATCCAGTTCTCTGCACCATTATCCAGGTCAAAAAAAGATAAGCGATCAATAACTCAATATTTATGCAGCTTACAACACGTGCATATAATTACACAACTGACAAAGGTTTGATAAAATTCACAAACAGTAGTAAATAAAGACAACAGCATCACAAATGAATAAACATAAGACGCACAGCCAGACAACATGAAAACACCCAATGGTGATGAATAAAAGCATTAAAGAAACAAAGCAAAAACTACCTGATGAAGGCCAGTGAGACCATCAATGCCTGTGACATCAGGACTCACACCAGACACCAACAGCCGTTTCACTGAGCAATTGACATACAGTACAACTTATGCCTCAATTTCTTTCAAAATCAGTGACTTAAAGTGAGTCAAACAGCAAACAGCAGAAAAAGACACACGAAAAAACAATACTTTTTTAAAATGTATGTATACACCGGTGATGCTATTATTACCTCCGCCAAGGAGGTTATGTTTTTGACAGACTTTGTTTGTTTGTCTGTGCATTAGCAAGATAACTCAAAAGTTCTGGAAGGATCTGGCTACTGAGAACAAATTAAATGTCTAAGCTAATACATTAGTTCGTGCTTATACTTTTGGATTTTTGTCGTTCTACATCAGCGCTTATACAACATTATACTTTATACAACTATGGACTTGCAGTTTTTTTCATATATAATATAAGTAGCTGAGCTCAGTGTCTCCACTAAAAAGTAAAATCTTGCTATGCTCGGAATTTCATCACTAGTGGAGTTAATAAAGTCCAAGAATAAATGAAACGGAATTTGAGTAAATAAGAAAAAATGCAACTACTATAAAAAAGAAACCGCTTACACTCAGGAATGTCCTTTCTAGCAATGACATCCATCATCAAGACGCCGTCACCAAATACAATCTTTGAATTCCGCATGCCGGCCAAATCAACGCCACTGCCACCTTTCTTGCTCCTCTTGTTAAAGAGTTTCTTGTCAGCACTCAGCTGCTGCTTTGCCATGCGCTTTTCATTCTGTTCGTAAGCCTTAAGCTGCATCGTTCGCTGCTTCTTCGACATGCGTATTCGCTCCTGTAGTCGATTGTGATCAACAAGTGAAAGATCGCCAGTCAGATCATCCTGCTCAGCCATCGTCCCGGTGATGTGTCACTACACAAACAACTTCTTGAAACACAACCTAGATCAACAACGTGCCACATTCAGAGTCTATCAAACCAGTCTAGCAGTCAGTAAGCTAATAATTAGATCACGGGCCAGGGTGACCGGTGTGTACCCGAAGGGGGGGTTTAACCCAATATATCAACGTGCACTCCAGAACGTGTACAATTAACAACAGTTGGAGTTGCATCCAAAAGTGGTCACTATAGGAAGAAAAAAGACGTCATTTATGTACCAAAATGTCGTCAGATAAACCATAGATTGGCAACCGCTAATCTACAATAAACCATAGATTAGGGACCGCTAATCTATGGTTGCCGTGCCATCATTTGTTGACATCGTGCTGAATGTAAACATTTCAATTATTAGTTCTATAACATATTAAATCGGTGTTTTTTTTCTTGTCGTTTCTATATGCTTTTTGTGGAAAATAGCAGGCATTTGCAAACAGTTTTTGTCTAAGAATATCATTTGAATCGCTTATTAGGGATACTTTGAACCGGTCCAACAAAGCACTGCACAGGACCGCATCAGACCACACCGTGGCAAGATTACACTTATTTATACCTATTTCATATCTCACCGGTGAAATGAACTCGCCAAGTACTATAAAAGACATCATTATGACACCATTCAATTCCTTCCGGTAGTACCAAAAAAAGCACTTTGAAGTAATGATCTCACGATTATTATACCGACCACCAAAACATTGCATCATCATATAAAACGTACAATAGCTAAGCATCAAAACTGTGAACTTAAACGTGAAGTAAGTAAGGAAATAAAACACTCCAGAAAAAATGCTTGCTGTAGAAATAAATTCAATATGAACTAAAATTCAAATATAAAATATAATATATTCAAAATAAAATAAAATTCAACAAAAATAAAATAAAACTAATTTAAAATAATAAAATTAAAAATAAAAAAGTGTTAAAATTCATAATAAAATAAAATTGAAAATAAAATAAAATTGAAAATAAAATAAAATAATTTAAAATTAAATACAATTCAGAATAAAATAAAGTAAAAAATAACATTCAAAATAAAATACAATTCAACATAAGTTGCTAGGCAGTGTGTCTGTTTGTCCGGTGTCCATGTCATAGACAGTCCTAGTCAACAGACACAATTCTATGCCTACCGCGTTGGTGTCATATAGTGGTTATACAGTGGTCACACAGTGGTCATACAGCGGCCATACAGTGGTCATTTACTCTTACAGTGGTCATACTGTTGTCATACAGATGAGGCCCCTTCCCCCAATCCTCCAGACAAAATATAAGCATACATTTAAACTGCACTAAATGTGCCAATTTTGTCAGTTTATTCTGGGAAAAATAATTACCTCCGACAAGTATGACAGGCAAATTAAACCTGTATGTTTCTACTATATCGACGACCCTGCTAATCCTTTCCCAAAATAAACGACCCTTGACAAATTCTCTCCCTGTTTCTCTGGAAAAGTTTAACTGAGCTAGCACCTTGGCAAAGTAATCCTGGCTGTCAAGCAATTTAGAAAACTTAAAGTGAACGTACATACAACGTTATGGACAATACATGTTAATCACAATCTTTCCTGAATAACAGAAAATACCATATACATGATATTCTCAGATAAACACAGTCTTAAGGTGGTTCCCGGTTCCGACGGAGTGACGTACTCCTTGTTGCTACTTACTTACGAAAAGAATAAACTGTAGTTCAGAAAATTTTTTTTGACGCGCTAAAGCTGTGAACTATGATGCAGGCGTCCATGGCACAGACTATCATCCATGTATCTGTGTCACGGTGTACTGTGGTTAAGCGGTGCGAGATAGAGCCTAGGTCGCTGATCACAGGCTGTAGACTATATAGCGTCTTCTCTAGCGACAGCTGGGCTTCTTTATTAGCATTACGCCATCATTCTACTATTACCATCGTAAGTTATCTGTCCGTTTGTCTGTTCCTCTGCAACATCTGTGATGTCATTCTACAGACTTAATTGAAGTCCACTTTCTGAAATAAACATTATTATGGTTCATGCACAATCACGTACACTTGTCGTCAACAGTTCAAACGTTTCTGTAATTGCTCAAATTTCAGTTCATGTCGGAATAAATAATTGCTTGATCGCCAAATATACTTTTTAAATGCGTATTTTTCTTTATTAATAGTCACTTTACACACACAAACAAGTTTGCAACACAGTGCTAGCAGTTTACATTTAAAAACAAGAAATTTGAGCTAATGCTCACGAGACGCTCGAAAGCCTATAGCAGTTCCGGTTCACGCTAAGTTAATATACAAATACCAAATTCTCAATCTGGATCGCATAACGATAGTAGCGTGGCGCCACCTTGTGAATGACATAGACTTGTGTCGCAGTCCAGAATCACCAAAAGAATCCATAAAACCCCCTATTTTGGCGTTCAAGGTCATTCAAAGTCACTGAATTGGACACCATTCGACAGCCAGTTCGCAAATTTTGCCCACCCCCTCTCATTTAGCGCTCTCGTTCGGGTGACCCCCTTCGAATTTATGGAAAAGCTTTACCGTTTCTGAAACTAGAGTCTTCCAGGCACCCGATGGTGAATATTTGGTGATCCTAGCTTGCACCGTTTTTGACTGATCTACCCGCGTGTGACAGACGGACAGACAGACAGACGGACGGACAGATAAAATTGCAATGGCTAAGACGCACTGAAAGCAGTAGCTGCTTTCGCGCGTAATTACAAGTACGATTAAAATGACGTCAACAATGACGTCATATATCCAAGAATATTATACATATGAAGGTGTGCAAGCCACTGTTATTTGTAATCATTAAACTGAATAAATATATAATATTAAATTCAGTGTTTGTAATACTCAGAATGACACTTAAATAATTTTTATTACCTTTTTATGAATAAAACAGCACTTTTATGGCAACCTTGCAGAACTAATACATTTCCGTATTTCCCTATGGCGTTCTACGAATCTATGGATCGATGGTGACGTCATCAGCTTTTTGTGTGTAAACATTGTAGTGTTATGTAGTTATTTGGCTACATAATTAGTATATAATGTCGTATTCTTACTTATTCAAGTATATAATAATTGGAGATACTGGTATGTGGTAACTGCAATGAGTATAATTATGTTATTTATGTAGATGTGCTTGTTGAGGAAGGTTGCATCTCACTTGTTTATGTTCATATGACAGCCATACAGTACGTTTTGTACAGCTGTGACTATGACATTAGCATTTGGCAGACCTGTAATACACAGTTCTACATAACTGAAGTCACTCTGCGTGGATATGACTACAAGTTTGTGTTGGTGTTGGGGTGGGGGCGTATGAGAGAAATGCATGGTGTTACTGAGGATTCATGGAACTTTCATACCCGATAACTTTCGTTCCTTGGAACCTTCGTTCCCAGGAACTTTTGTTCCCTGACACTGGTAATTACTGAACTCCTTGTCCTTATGTATAGTGCTTATATTTCAGTGAAAAAACCCCAATTTTGTGTCACTTGCTAGATGCATATAGCTAGAGTTTAAGCAGGATATAATAATAACAAGGAAGCCCAGCTGTTACTAGAGAAGATGCACTACAGCTTATACACTTCCTGTTGCAGTACTGACTTTCAAGGTCATGCAAGTTTGATGATTTTTATCTCATCTGAAAGGGTGAAATATGGCTAGTTTTCCCTTTAAAAATGCACATTTTTACCCCCATCTATTCAACCCCAAATTTGAAAATGTTTCCCTTGCACTGCATCCCCGAAATTTTGTATGCAGAGAGCATTGACGCAGAACTAATTATCCATCTAAAAAGTTTTTTTCTATGACCCAATGCTTATCCACAATACATCCGGACGGATGAGAGACAGATGACAATGGTACCATCGGCGCATACAGCATAGCTGTAATTAAAAAAGCGCATCAAAAATTGTGTACAGTAGGGTTTAATAATCAGTGTTAGGGAACGAAAGATCTATGCTAATTTTGATGTTGAGAATGAAAGTTCCAGGGAACAAAAGTTCCTGGGGACGAATGTTCCAGGGAATGAAAGTTCCACCTGTGGAACTTTTGTTCCCGGGAACGAAAGTTCTTAGGTACGAAAGTTCCAGCTACTTATTGAGAGTGTGCAGAAAATGTTATAGACCATGCACGCTACAGCATGCACGGTCTCTGTCCATTGAAGTTGCGGAGAATTTTTCCAGCTATGTGTGATTAACTTTGATAGCAAGGGGCACAGACAAGACACAGAGAACAGCTAACTTAGTTGCCTTATTGGTATTTTCTAAAACTTGATTTGTCTCTTCGATTTGGCCACTGTTTTGCAGCCGTTGGCAAGTCATGCTTGCTACTGCAGTTCACAGACAAGCGCTTTCAGCCAGTTCATGACCTGACAATTGGCGTGGAATTCGGTGCACGTATGGTCAACATTGATGGCAAGCAGATCAAGCTGCAGATCTGGGACACAGTCAGTTTAACCCACTTATCATTTTTCTTTTCCGCTGTGCCTTTTCGAAGATTTTTAAAGCATACTTTATCTCCCGTAGTAGCTCTATAGTGTTATAATAATTAATGCTCAATACTGGAGTTAATTGTTGAAACATATTTTTAGGATTGATTTTTAAAATTTAATCATTAGCATATTGTTGAGATTGACTTTTCGTGTTTCACTTTTTTGCTTCATTTCTTTGATTGCTGTAACTTCAAGAGCTTTGGTAGTCAGGTGTAATTCTTACAGGGAGCTAGCATGTCTGTCCACCAGTCTGAATGTTAAACTCTCACATACGGTAATAAAATGACGCAAGCTAGGATTATGACATCTTACTTTAGCTGTGTGAATGAGTTTAGCACCAGGATTTTAAAGGGAATCCCGAAATTTGAAAGGAGTTACAGTGATCGAAACATTAAATGGGGGAGGCTAGGAACAAGAAGCTTTGCTACCACTTAGAGAGCAGGGTGTCTGTCATCTTTGTGCTTTCGTCCCATGTAAGTGGTAGTTGAGCTTTTTGTATCTCTTCTTTACAAAAAAAACTGTGCCAGTTAATTTAAGTATCCCGTTGGTAAAATTATAAAGTGTGCAATTATGAGATGTTTTTGTGGAGTATTCTGCACACTAAATTTGTTGCTAATTAATTGTTACTTTTCCTAGAAAATTGTAAATCAGCTGCTAAGTTTATTTTTGCGTATGTGAAAGCAGCTATTGCTTTCAGTGCGTCTTAGCCATTGCGATTCTGTCTGTCTGTCCATCTGTTTGTCACACGGGTGGATCAGTTAAAAACGGTGCAAGCTAGAATCACCAAATCTTCAGTATCGGCTGCCAGGAAGACTAGTTTCAAGAACCGTAAAGCTGAATGAGAGGGGGTTGAGCAAAATTTGCGATTTTTAGCCAATAAGTTGCTGTATCTCAGTAACAGTGCGAGATAGGGCCTAGGTTACTATTAATCACTAATAGGAAGTCGTACACTGGCTTTCGATTGCCACCGAATTCAATGACCTTTGATGTCCTTGAACGCTAAAATAAGGGTTTTTATGGATTTTTTGGCGATTTGGGGCTGTGAGACACATTTCAAGAGCGAATTGCGCAAAAACCAACTGAGATAGACAAGGACAAGCTGCATATGAATTTTTTTTAGCATCAAACTTACATTTCAGCAGTCCAAGTCTCGATTTTCTAGGTTCAAGGAAACCTGCACACAAGGGCATCAAAGAGCGGTACCCCTGCAAAAGTTGTTATTTTACTGTTGTTGACCAGTCTTTTGTGAAAACGCAGATAGGCATGGGCATGCTACCTATCACAACAAGCGCTAATGATGTGCTTTTCAGTCGTATCAACATCGATGACTTTGAAAGACCCCAAACTTCCGAAATAAGGGGTTATATTGATTTTTGCGATTTTCAGCTGCAGCGCACACTCCAAGAATGAACTGCGTTGAAATGGCTGGAGATAGACTAACAGTTTGCGAACAGGAACTGCTATAGGCTTTCGCGCGTCTGATGTGCATTAGCTCAAATTTCTTGTTAACTATAGACATATTTTGCTATATTGCATCCAATAAATCCAAAACAGGTTTTATCAGTAGAACATGGCAATTAATATCACGTAAATGTAAAGTTCTTTCCCGAGCCTTAAGGCCCATGGGGCAGCGCTGATCTTCGTATCCTAGGCCCTCAGCCAGACACCAGTTTTTTACACTGCGAGACCACGGATACGGGGCCAGTATATCACACGGTGTGCCTGTTTACATCCCAGCAGTGAAGCTGGTACCAAATTATACTGCTTGGTGACAGAGGCACGTGTGTGAACAACTTGCCTAAGGTCGTAGTGCAGAGTCGAACCTAGGCCCCTGAGTGACCTCAGGATTACAAGTCCGGCACATTACCGTTAGACTACCAAGCCACACCCAATTAACACTGAGCAGTTAAAACTTTGTAAGCGAAATCTAGTTGTCTGTTGTGATGCATTCACTGAGAGTTTTGTTGTTTGGGTTGCTAGGCTGGCCAGGAGTCATTCCGTTCAATAACGCGGTCATATTACCGAGGTGCTGCAGGAGCCCTGCTTGTGTATGACATCACACGGTTAGCTGTTACTTGTTTTTACTGTTTTTTTATAGGACTTCACAGTTTGCTTGTTGATGTGCTACAGTTATGCTGTATAGCACATCTAAGGCACGATGTGTCTGTCCATCGTCTCTCTGTCTGGCTGTCTGTAACAGATGTATTGTGGATAAACGGTGCGAGATAGGGTTTAGGTTGCTGTTAGTCTCTATTAGGAAATTGCATGTCAGCGCCCTTTAAGATGAGATGAAAATTATCGACTGTGGATGACCTTGAAGGTCAGTACTGTAATCATAACTCTATAGGCTGTAGCACATTTTCCCTAGTGACAGCTGGCTTTTTTGTTTTACTGTTATGCACATGTTAAACTGCAGTTCGGAGTAGGATAGTGGGTATTAAACAAACGTATTCTTCGCAGGCACTTATACTGCCTTTCCCTTTGTCTACCATATTGTCTATGTGGGGTAACTTATTGGTAATCAAGCCAAGGGTGCGATCATGCGGAGCTTGACATTTGGGCGTTGCCATTTGGGCACGACCATTTCGGCGCTCACCCTTTGGGCGCTGAGGACGTATGGGCGCCGCCGTTTCGGCGCTGTGTCGCGTTATTGCTGTTAACGCATAATGAACTAGTTTATTAGTTTATTACGTGTGTGTTATGCCTGTATGGAAATAGGGAACGTTGTGTATACGAACGATTGTTTTGCATAAGATACTGCAAGTGCATAAACAGCTATGCAAGTATGTGATTGCAAAATAGCAGATTTATAACTAGCAATCAGCATGCAGCACGTTCACACCGATTAACAACTTAACATCAAATGTACGTGTAGAGAGCTGTTAAGTTTAAACACGAAGGCAGCAATGCGGGCTATCGTAAATCGGCATGTTGTCTGCCATAGCAGCTGCGTAGGCCTACTGTGCTGTGCAGTCTTTGAAGTAGGCCTAGCCACATGTTATCACGCCCTGAGCATAGGTACAGTATAGATGAGATTGGAGTATAAAACCCACCGACCTACCAGCCTAATTATTTATCGTAAAATAAAACAGAACGTACAATGCCTACATTAGCAAACATTCAAGTAGTATAGGCCTTAAGAAGTGCAGTTGAATTTATTATTATTATTATATTATTATTATTAACCCATCATGCCACTGAAGAACAACGACTACATAAGATAGAAAGGGAGACGGCACTAAAGCAGCACAGCGCCGAAACGTTCGGCGCCCAAACGTCCCAGCGCCTAAACGTCCAGGTGCCTAAACAGTGAGCGCCCAAACGGCGACGCCAAATGTCACGTACCGGCAATCATGTTTGACCAAATGAACAGTAGTATTGGCTACATGACCGACTGTTGGCCAGCATGGAATTAGTGTGTTTTGAGACACTTTGACACTTATGCACTGCAGTTAGTACACGGTTGGTGATGATTGGTAGTGTAATCCTACACTGATATTTGTTTTGTCATGCTTGTGTCTGCCCATGGAGTCATTAACCCATCATACCACTGCAGACAAAATGCTGAAGATGGATGAACACTGCAAGAGTGAACGTGATGTAAATGTTCATTAATTGCATGGTGAGAAATATCAAATTTTGTTCGTGCAACATTTTGCGAATACTGCCAGAGCAGTAAAGTGGCAGCAGTGTTTGTTGATAAGAGCTGATGTAAATAAAATTATGAACGAATGATTGTGAAAAGAAGCGATGTGATGCGGAACGACTGCATTTGATATCTGTTTTGTATCAGACGAGACACGTTCAATCACCTGACAACTTGGCTGGACGATGCTCGCCAGCACTCCAGTTCCAACATGGTCATCATGCTGATTGGCAACAAAAGGTCTGATTCACCAGACTACAGTGGTAACATAACCAGCTAGAGAGGCATAACTACTAGTGATTAGTGCACAATTTAACTGATAGTTATGGCACTTTTGCAAGTTGAGTAACACAAGAAGCTAAACCCAATAGAGTTGCACAGCTTAATACAGTGTTTGTCAACCTTTTTGCTGCCACGGAACCCCACACAAGCGTGAAGGTCACTCACGGAACCCCATGCATTGATCCGTGAGTCTAGCGACGTACGCGAGGTTGAAGCTACAGGGTGCCTACGGACTCATTTCCCTAGCTGGGCACTGAGGGCAGAGCCGTCATTAGGATGACAAAGCAGACAAAGATGACCAATATGAAATTTGACCGCATTAGTAGGCAGCAGTATGTTACTGTATTCCAAACACGACGGGCGAGGCGGTCATCGACGGCCGCTTAGCCCAGCCACCAACCCAGAAAATTTAGCACGTGGACGCTTTTAGGAAAGACACGCCTACGAGTCTTTTTAATTTTCTTTAGCTGAGTTTTCAAAGAATTGAATTAATTAAGTAAATGGCCGAACGATTTTGTAACCATAACCCTAATTAATACGTTCTTTTTTTTCTTCTTCATTTCTAATGCCTTGGAGTTAAATAATGTCGTGCATAGGAAGGTTACGTTATAATGAACTATAAGCGTAAAATGCAAATATATATGCCAAAATTTTACTAACAACAAAGATGATTCAGCAGAGTAAGTCTATGCAAAAAAAAACGCGTAGAAATGGATTAAAACAAAAAAAATCCCGAGTATTTCTACGACACTGTCTGGCGTGATTTCGCAAGCTAGGTCATTTTTACTGGCCGGTTGCAGAACCCTTGGCAGATGCTCGCGGAACCCTTGGGTTCTGTGGAACCCCGGTTGAAAATCACTGGCTTAATAAGTTATACATATTTATCAGCCTTTATTTTGACAAACATTGTTCACACTTTGGCAACTGCTCCTGCCTTCATTGCTCACCACACAGCAGCATTTTTCTTCTTAGGTGGGAGTCAAGGATAATGATGATGATAGTCAAAAACAATAAAATCAGGTTTTTTTATAACGCAGCCAAACACTGTTGGTGTAATCAGGGTGACCACTTGTCCGGAAAACCTGGAAAACCTGGAAATGTCAGGGAATTTGAAACATGTCAGGGAAATGTCAGGGGAAAATCTTGTCAGGGAAAAGTGTCCCAAAACTGTTCGTTACTAGTTGAATATTTGTGTTCAACTCCATTTTTTTTCTGCTCGCTTTGTTCGCAGACTTGTACTCCCATACTTTTAAATTTGCGGTGCCAGTAAGCCGCTTTTGTTTGCCTTTATTGTTCAAACTGCACTAAATTTGGTCAGTTAATTCTCTGGTAAATAATTACAATTGTTGCCAGTATACATCATATCACTACTGTTGCGAGGGGCAATGCTTCGTCTATGTTCCCTTAAAATGTCTGGAAAAGTCGGGGAATTTGATCATGACTGGAGAGTGGCCACCCTGTGTAATACATCATATGGCACTGTCTCTGAATTCTAATGTGGCTTTGTTAATACTTTCTGTTTGCCTGTGCAGTGTGCTGTGCACTTTACTTAGCTTTTAATTCCTTTTTGCATCATTCTTAAACATTGCTGTTTTCAGTGCTGTTGTGTAGCAATTTTAATGTGGGTTTTATTTGTCCATTCATCTGTCACATTGAAAACAAAAATACCGTAAAAACTGCTAATAGAATCCTTCGGCTTCTATTAGAACATTTGACTTAGACCTCCGGCTTGTGTTAGAGATCCGGCTTTTGTTTGAAACCCGGCTTCTATTAAAACATCAGACTCAAACCCACGGCTTGTATTAGAGACCCAGCTTGTATTAGTGGTTTAACGGTATGCAGCATGGTTATCTCCCTGACCATAGCTGGAGGCTGTAAGTAAGTAAGTAAGTAAAGTGTAAATTTGTATAGCGCATACTCAAAAAGATCTCTAATGTGCTTAATACATTTTGTCATCAATATTCTGTCCCTAGGAACAGATGGCTTGACCAACTTCATGGGGACAACAGCACTTCGCCTGCTGACTTCTGGAGACGAGTCTTATTATGTGGATACTCGGGGGTGATGCTGTGGTCCTTACTGACTACGCATTAGTGATGACGTCGACTAACGTTTTGCTAGTTTTAAATGGTACAGCGCATGGTGTGAAACGTTGCAGTGGCTGGCTGTGTGTGTCTGGCAGTGATCTGGAAGCGAGACGCGATGTGAAGAAGGAGGAGGGTGAAGCTTTCGCGCAGGAACACGGCCTCATCTTCATGGAGACCTCGGCAAAAACTGCAGCTAATGTTGAAGAGGTTGTTTTGAACTGTCGTCAGCAGAATACCTCAGTAATGTGGTGGGATAACGTGTCGATAACCTATGGGTGCAATCACGTGTGACCAAATGAAAAATAGTTTGAGCTACATGACTAAGTGTGGGCCAGCATGGAAAAAGTTTCTAAAACAACTGTCCTGGGTGTATAAGAGGTTGTTAGAACAGTCATTATTAGAAATTTTTTGAGCTTGTTTGGTTGATTTTTGTGTGGCCGGTCAGCTCGTTCAAGCTGGTAGTGCCACTTAGTGATGCTTAGATGTTCGGTTGAGTATAAAGTAATCTTCCAAATTTTGTCTTAACGGCGTTGGCTATTCAAAGATTTTTTAGATTCTTTTACTTTCATACTTTGCGTCAAATCTGTAGTAAAGTGATGATTGAAGATCTTGTAGCGTTTCAAATACCCTGCAGTGGAATATTAAAGTAAATAGTTTTGGGTATGCTTGGATCGGCGTACAAAGTGATCCAAGAAAAAACTGGGCTCAGATTACTCAAAAGTAATTTGAGATGCACCACAGCCTACAGCGGTTCTTGTTTCCTGGTCTCTGTCCATTTATTTCATTGCAATTTATTTTTAAAATGTATTATGCAGCCAATAATTTACAAAAAAATACCAAAATCTTCTAATTTAAGGGTTCAAGGTCATTCAATATCATCTATGTTGACACCATCTAAAAGCTTGTCACTAGTGCTAGTTATGATAAGCAGCATGTCTGTACCTATCAGCAACCGTTTTCACGATAAATGCAAAAAAATTCATGCACAGCTTGTTTAGGTCTATCTTCAGCCATTTTGGCACAATTCACTGTTAAAATTTGCGTTGCAGCCTGAAATCGCATATAATCCACTAAAACCCTTTATTTTAGGGTTTCTGGTCGTTCAAGGTCATCGATGTTGATAGCTTTAAGAAGCTGGTCATCAGTGTTTGTTATGATAAGCAGCATGTCTGTGTCTATCTGTAACTGTACTTACATTAGAGAAGCCAATAGCGTTAAAATGAGTACTATTTAGAGGGTCTCTGTCTTTCACGCCCTCATTTGAGAGGAACCCCCTCACCTAGGGGCACAAAATTTTGTCACAAAAATGAAATTCTTTGGGCAGCTCATAGTGAAGTTTTTGTGATCCTAGCTTGCACCGTTTTGTTAGGGCTCAAGGGTGTGACGTACAGATGGACAGTAACCTCAATGATTGCTAAGATGTGTGAAGCATTTCATGCTGTTGTGCATAAAAAGTGATGAATGGAATTTGACCTAACTTCAGGTGACATTGATTTAGAGCTAGAAATGTACAAATGACTTTTTACGGGGGTTTTAAATTTGATACCCTTGGTAACTCATTTCCCACTTGCCTAAGATTCCGGTTTTATCTCCAAAGAGCATTTTTGATGGATCATCAATACTTTTGCCATAGCAAACAGACATCTTGGCGACGGTTTGTGTTATCTGAGCACTTTCAGTTCATAATGGTACTGGCAGCTGTTTTCTTACAGCTTGGTTTTAAAAAATTGTGTTTTAAAATAATGCTTTGAACATATCCACATTATCCATGTCAATAGAATTAGTTCTGTCGCAGAGAATTGTCATTTTATTTTCACTCACTGCAGTACGTGAATGTGTTCAGTTGCAAGCAAACTTTTCCAAAGGACAACAAGCTACGTGTGATTCCATGATATTGCGTGTGAATGCTGTACATAGGCTTTCATCAACACAGCAAAGGAGATCTATCAGAAGATTCAGGATGGTGTCTTTGATGTAAATAACGAGGTTAGATTTCTGATTAAGGTTAATTTTTTTTATTCCTCCATATCTGTTTGCCAGTCCTGCAGGTGCCACGTTTTATTATGTCCATTTGTGCATCTGTTCAAAATGGTGTGTGATGTTTTACTAATATCTGTGTCGTACATCAGTTTTCACCAAACATTTGATAATACTTCATCTCAGAAAAAGGTGATCTGATTAGATTCTGCAGTCAAAAGGATAAGATCCAAGTTTAATCCCTTAACTGCCAGCCCTTAGAAAAAATTTTCTGTGCCACAGTAGGGGTTGCTGTAGTTGTAGTAATATTTGCAGTATCTGTTGTAGTAAAAGGTAGAGGTAAAGGTGTCAATTTGTATAGCACATCTTGCATACAACGCCTCTAATGCACTTTCCATCACTAACCCGAGCCGCCAGCCGCATGGCCACCACGTGCAGCCTGTAGACACAGGCTAACGCAGCGGCTGGCTAGGCAGCCCCAGTCAGCTGTGCTAAGGTCTCCACCTTCCGTAACCCATATAAATGAGTTACTGCTCATTTTACCATCCCACGGAGGGTAGAAGGCTGAGTCGACCTAGCTGGCAGGCTTCGCACCGAGATGGTTTACCTGCCCGCAGGCAGTCACCTATCGCAGTACTAACCGGGCCCGGCGT
>Ga0056128_1001634_pt1 | contig 25445 bp, 12 predicted proteins | sample WorMetLIZISLAND2_FD_71113 | JGI IMG/M metagenome (GOLD analysis project Ga0056128, IMG submission 71113) | Marine gutless worms symbiont microbial communities from Max Planck institute for Marine Microbiology, Germany - Olavius geniculatus... ... | reverse complement strand
TGCTGACTGTGTAATGGTAAAGTTTAAATTTTTAAATTGTGATTTGTGCTGTTTTATATCTACAACCACGATGTCACCCTTACACTGTATATAAACTGAACAGTTTTTTACATAAATATTACGTATATATGACGCGCTGTATTAACTAGGCCTATATATACATGTGTAACGAAACAGCAGTCGATTAAACTCTATAGAACTAGATATGGGCATATTACTAATTTCTGATGGTATGCTGAATGTTAAAACTTCAGGCCTGTTAATAACAGTATTGACTGCAGTTGTGCGATTGCGTTGCTTGTGACTTTCGTCGCGAAGCGAAGCAAAGGAGGAGGATTTTTTTCTGTTAGAGCCGATTTTAGCAACCGGACTAGTTGAAAAAAGTTCCAGCTAAGTAAGTAAATATGTAATCTTTCTTTCCTCAAAGGTCAGACGACATTGGCAATAGACATAACAATACGACACAGCAAATCTGAATGGATTTGACGGAATTTAGTGCAGGGTTGGAGATTTTTACATTCCAGATCATTATCCAGGATTTTTTTTATCTCTATGAAAGCGATAGCGTTTGTATTAAGCGTTTTGTATTCCTAGGGACGTCTCTCATGTGTCGTGACGTCATCGGTTAACCTACTTGTGTGCCTTGCTGCACTGGAAACGCAAATCCCGGATCTTTCCTGCCCGAGAATTATTATGTTATATTAATTGACGGAAAATTAAAACATAATACGCCGATTAGTTGCGCGTTACAGAACAACTGACTGGTAAACTTGAGACGCACGACATGCGGCATGACTGAGCCTAGAACTGGGTATGTCCGTTACATAAACATTCGTCAGCTGCACTGTAGGCTCCTAACTAACTTGCTGCAACAGCTGCGGTGTGAGAGAGGTTTTGTGAAGTTCTGTAACTTGTGCTGTGATCTCTGCAATGCACGACAGCTTGGTACCCCGCAGAACAGAGAGTGACCGAGTATTCCCCACCTCGCCAGCTTCCCAGCTGCAGCATTGCCAGCATTTGATGAAAAAAAGCTTCGTGGAACGGAAAAAGGGAGAAAAGACAAAAGAGAAGAAAAGTGAAAAGGAGGGAAAAGGTGGGCAAGAGAAGCGAAGGAAATGTGGGCATGCATTTGCTTACACTGTAAGCAAAGATCCTGCGAATTAGATACTGAATTGCATGTGGCGGATCGTAAGCATGCATATATTATGGTAATACAAGTATAACGACGTTTAAATCGTGGCTGTAAGCTTATGGTCTTTAGTGCAGAGTAACATCTCGATTATAATGTCTACATGCACTTCTCGCAAGAAATTTAGTCCCTGGAGCTAACTGCTTTTACGAGACACGTTTGTTGAAGCCAATACGTCGCACTTTTATTCACGACTCGAGTATCCTAACGTACGTGACATAATCCCAAACACGTGTTAGTTTGAGATATATTTATATATTTATATTATATACTTCCTGTCGGATTCACTGGTCGTCAATTAATGAAGCACGGCATCGGTTACACAAGTCCAAACATAGATCTGCTGTGCTGTAAGCATGTTAGGCCCATTTCACAGTCAAAACGACTTTCTTCTATAACTGTACTTCTTCTCAAGTTTTATAAATCATAACTTTTGCTCATTTCTGTTCCATTTTTTTTGTTCTAGAAAAAAATCACTAGGTCTTAATTTTTTTCTTCGAGTTCATAACACAGACAAAAGTCTTTTTTTACAAATTATGAAAAACTTAAAAGCTGCAGTCGTAGCAAAATCACACAAGGTCAGCCATCATTGTATGAAAATTTTGACCGGTTAGGCCTTATTTATTATATGCTAAGTTTTTGATCTGACGCTACTGACTAGTTCGAAATTTCCTTCGCATCGCAAGGAAAGGTGAACCCCTAGACAAGATCTCTGCCAGTCCTTTGCACTGTTAGGCCTATCGCCGTTGCGACAAGAGTAGCAGATGAGTGATGGTTTATTTTCACCGATAAAAGCGCGAAAATGAGTAGGCCTGTTTGGCTGCAGCGTACAAAGCTCGACATGTAAATCGTTGACAAATTAAACTTCACTAATCAACCATTCATGTTCGCGCGTGCTTTGTTTACAGAGAACTGTTTACAGTTACACGTGCCGCACCGATGACAGACAACGTACTGGTGCACAATGCAGTATAGGAGGCCTAGTAGTGATGCGCAAGTCGTATCGTATCATCTTGATTCAACACGATACAAAAGTGTCGAGAATAACCATTAGTCTAAGTTGGCGAGATAGATAATGCTTTTGAATATAAATTTATTCCGATTAGTAGTGAGACTGGGCGACAGTTCTCTCCATGGCTTTGCATGGCCTAACCGAGCCACGGTGACATTGAAAATACTCAGCCTGGCCATCCCCTGTGGATAAACGCAATAGTTACGACCGTCGATAGGAGACAATTGGCAAGTTCGTTGTACCAGTAGCTAGACCCTGTTTTGCCTGTTACCGTAAAATTTCTCATAGAAGCCCGGGGCTTCTACTAGAAGTTTTACGGTAATTATTCATGTAGGACTGCTAAAGTGCAGGCACCGTGATACGTTGACGTAGTCCGTTATAGGCGAAATTTTTATTTCTACGCTTTTCTGTTTTTCGAGTTAAGAGCCCATACGTAACGGTCAGAGACAGGATATTGAACGGTCAGGACCAGCACTGAGAATTCGACGCACAGCGTGCGTACTGCGTTACGTTATTAGGTGGCCGTCCTAATAAGTCGCATTACGATTCTTGCCCATCTGTCCGTGCGGCTGTCTGCCGCGTAGAGTCTTCTCGCTGGAGAACAATTATTAAGCTATTCGCAGTTTGGAGCATCACTTTGCAGCACGGACGGACGCGTGCCGGACATCAAAGCCTATGGCGTGTGCGGTGACATGCGGCGCCTTGCTGCTGATAAGAGAACCGACTAGTGACACGCCGCAGCTTGTAGGTCGTAGGTTCATTCGCTTGGGCGGCGCCACCGACGTCCATCTATCACAGGAGACGACGTGTTGCGTGCGGAACGATTTGCCGTTATCAGCGACTTTCTTCGCTGGCCGTAAACCAAGCCCCGGCCAAACATTCTGACTAACCTACCTATATAGTCGCCATAGTAACGGCAACACAAAAGGGGTTCAAACTCAAAGGGCCAAGACCAATAGATCTCCATAATGTGCGATTGTTTTCTTTGGCTTAATCAGTCAACGAAGAAGAGGGTTTCAAAGTGACCTAAGTAATGCGGACCACTCTTAGATCCACTACAGAAAAAGAGTTAGTCTAGGAAATAGTCAGGAAAGGATTTTGTGAGGAGATGAGTTTTGAGACGCTAGCGAAAGATGGACAACGACTCGGCAGATTGTCACGTCGTCTGGCAGGTCATTCCAGGTCCCTGGGCCGACATGACAACCGGAAAAGCCCGGTTGGCGACGGTTGTCAATGTCATCTTGACCGGAGGCACTCCGGACGGTTGGTGGTAGCAGAACGGAACGGTCGGCGGGTCAGATAGATCGGCGACGTACTGTAGCTGAGTGGGCCGAGGTAGGCCCCTATTGCAGCACGAGTTCGTGCAAGATTTTGTAGAACAGAACGGCCGAAAGCTAAAAGAGGAAATGCTGCTCTTGAGGAGGATCACTAACCCATCTCTGCCAGCTAGGAGAAAGGGAATTCGGTGGGGTTTGGGGCAGTTTACACTCATTCATTCCACTTCAGACCGTGGTTTAGCATATACACATAATTCTAATTGAATTCAGAGATGTGGTCACAAAAGTTGTATGGCATGGCACGATGATACAGTTACGGAATAAGCAACAGGCCAAGCTGGCCGACCACTATTATTATCATGAGATTGTTTAAAAATTTGGGCGCGCCGTTCGCCTGCGCATCGTTGGTGATGCAACGCGTCAGCTGCTGCAGCTGACGGGCTGATAGCTTTCCATGGATGTTGCCGCTGCCCAAGTGACACTTGCGCTGCCTTATCTCGCATTGTAACTGGATCCCACGCATAGCCAACCCAGCCGCCGATCTGCCTTCTAGGCTTCTAGGCGTAGTAGGATAGCTCAGCGATAGACTTAGGCCTCGCTATCGCCGACCAGATAATGTACGTTATTAGCCTATCATTACTGCTGTTGATTGCGTCAACCGCGCGAGTAAGCGCGGCGAGATATATAGAGTCGCGAAAAAGATGAAAAATGCGGCAAACTAATTGACGCGCTATACAGCTGTGTGTCGTCTGTCGTCTCTATGTCCGCCTGTCGTCCATGGCGGATGTTTTGTGGCTAAACGTAGGTCGTAGAAGAAAAATCTTTTAAATGTCTTGCGATCGCAACGGAAACATTTTCGAATTTGGGGTTAAATGGATGGGCGTAAGAAAATGTGTGTTTTTCAACGGAAAACTGTTCATATCTCGAAAACGGTGAGAGATGCTATTAATAATTATTAACAGGACGTGATATACACCCTTTCAGATAAGATGAAAGTCATCGACCTTGGATGATCCTTAAGGTCAGTAGGCCTACTGCAACAGGAACTGTATAAGCTGTAGCGCGTCTTCCCTAGCGACAACTGGGCTTTCTTGTTTTTATTTTGTCACGTTTCAGTTTTTTTACCGGTTTTATTTTAAATTGTAATTCATTCATTGGAGGGCGAATCACTTAATTTGACCCCTATATTCGCGCCCTCATATCGATAGGGACATTAAACGCTGCACCACTTCCCTCTTTCTAACTGTCGCTATATGGGCCTAGTTTACAGTGTACTTAGGCTAAGCTTATTGACTAGCCTACTTAATACTTATCCTATTCCAGGAAAAGGAAATTTTGCTGCCAGTTTGATGAATCAGAAAATTAACTGTGCACTTACAACTTACAAGAAAAAAATGTCAAATAGACTTATCGTTACGACGAAAGCGTATACTAGTTGAACGGTAATATTTTTTTCGGCCCCAAAAACGTTGCATAATATCTTGGGATAAAACCAGAGAGGTTTCTTTAGTATTGACGCTATGTCGAAATGTGTAGGCTATTAGTTATTTTTGATATTATCAAGCTATGTATAATATTATAGGCGTACATTCGCTAAAGTTTTATTACAGTTCCATGTAGGCTTAAATAGGCATAAGGCCTACGGCGAAATCACGTCAAAAATTACTGTAGACCTAAATTTACCCATTTACCCTTGTCGAAAAGTCATACACATTCATTTATTTCATTTCCGTTGATCTTGGAAGAAATATTACCAAATAGGGCCTAGCTTAGACACACGCTAATTCGTTAATCGGAGTTTTACTGCGAATTAATTGACAAGCAAGAAGCGAAGATTCATGATCATGAATTGAACATCAAAAGACAGAGGACGGCTGCTTTGCTGCTGCATCAGCTGCGACTTCACTGCCAAATCACTCTTCACGACCGCACGACGAACACGCCAGGAGAAATTCTTAATATTATCGTCGGCAATTACTCCTCCGTGACAGACATGCAACGTACGGACACCGCAGGAAAACGTCGTCAACTGTAAGCGTACGTGTCAACTCTGGTGATGGGCCAATGTCAGTATTTGATACTCGAACCAACTGCACGATAATTGATAAGACCTATCGGCGTATCGCGTTTTGCTTTTCATCTCAAGATGAAATATCGATATTCCATTTACACTGTAATCAAGACGCGTGTGTACAGTAAAGGTGGGCGATTCGGCTGACAATAAATCCGATTCGAAAGAATTTCGATTCGATTCGATTCACTGGCAGTGGTGTCGTGGCAAAGAGACAAAAGAAAGTGATGGGGCAGTTGCCCACCCTAAATTTTATGCTGCTGAAAAATATTCAGAAATTTTTTTTTGTCACAAAATGTTGGCCAAAAAATAAAGTAAAAATTAAAAAAAATAAAAGAAAGTTGTGTGCAATATGCGAACGCACGCATGCAGTTAGCGCCAATCATCGCGCAGAAACACGAATTCGCAAACAAAACTTGGCTTAAATACTTCACGAAATTGATGGGTCGAATCGAAATAAGCTTCAGTTCAATTCACTCTGCCGAATCGATTAATCCCAGCTCTGGTGTACAGTAGCTGGCCTATTTTTTTACACGTAGCCCATCTTTAGACGTGCGCGCTTCTACGGTCTCCCGAACGTTTTAAAATAACATTTTGCTAAATGTTTTGGGCCGCAGCCTATAAAAACAGATTATCAATTGTGTGCCACAGATAACACGGGCGATCGGCGACCGATAAAATATTCTTCGTATTTTATTTATATTACATGACCAAAACAAGTCGTTGCCTCACTACTCATTAGTATAAATCGAGGAACAGCGTATAGGCCTATAATTAATTGGCTGCGGATATGGCTGGGCAGCTACAGCTTAGGTCTACGTCTAACGGTGTTAATTGGGCGTGATACGGCAGGCCTGTGTGATAACCTTTGTTGACCCCGGCGACTGACGCCGTCAGCAACGAGTAGCTCTGATAACGATACACTGTGCTCGCGTTTAGGCCTACAGGGCAAGGATTTTCACGAACGGTTGCTAATTCACTTGGTCGATCAAAACAGGCCGTGTGCAACTTTTATAAGTTAGAATACAAAAAACCCCCTGCAAAATCGACTAAATACGGCTGAAAAGCGCAGTAACTGATTATATTATTGTCTTATGAAACTGGAAATCTATTAAGCTTATAACTGAAACATTAAATTAAAAATTAAGACCTACAGTTGACTGCCTTTATATGCACCATTTTTTAACTCAAGGACATTTAACTCCAGGACTAGGCCTATTGTCCACCGTGCGCTAAAATGTTGAGTTGTTGACAATCACCCACCTTCACACACGCATCCAAGTTAAAATAATATTAATATATTTTAATTTTTGATTTGAACTTGATCAAATGTTACAACGATAACACTATATGGAAAGTGCACACTATAAAATATCAAGAATTCCCTGAAAACAGACAAACAATCAATGGCAACTTAAACCGGTCAGAAAAAAACAACATGTCTGCGTTTCTCAACCCCGTGATTAGGGACTGAGGAAGTTGAAATCACAAGATACTGGCAAAATTACAAAATTCATTCAACAGGTGAATACTCTCTCTAAAACATGACAAACAATATTGATAAATAATCAGCAACAGCACAACAATACAGCTTAAATATGTCCGTCAATTTACAGCAATAAGTCTAGTATATAGAAATACGTGTTGTATTTAGCTTGATCTGATACCATGAATCATTCTGAAAAATGAAATCTGATATGCAGCCCCGAAGGACTCCAACCAAAATGTGTACGTTTTCTCGATGGATTTGTTTAAGAATACAACAGCATCATACACTCGTCTAAGATAACAGCGCACAAATTACAACTATTGCCGATAAAAAATAAACAAGGACAAAACAAAGTAAACAATGCCAATGAAGTTTAAAATTTGTACGTTTAAACTCACAGTTTAAATCAGCAGAATTGCACAATAATGTGGCAGATTTGATTTGCCAATAAAACATTAAGTCGTAATACCTTTATATCACGCATAGCCAACGGCGTCAAGCCAGCAGCAGGCTAGCTCTCTCAATTTCAGCCTGTCAGAAAATTTTCTACCATAATTACAAAGTTTGGGGCTGTAAGTCCCTCTATTTCTGGGATATTAGGGGCAAAATCAACATTTTAAACACCCATCATCTCTTCTGTTTGAAATTTGCAATAGTCTTTGGAAAATTGCAACTTTTTTCCTGCCCCAAAATTTTAGACCTATAAGACGCCATTGGCAAAGGCATAAAACACCTAGCACAAACCAGTGTCTACCTGGCATCAACTTACCAGATATATAGTGCCATAAGTCATGGGTATATAACCATGGAAAACGTTTACTCGTGGCAAGTTGACAATGTCTTAATGCAAGCTACTGACAAGCCAAATGATAGGGCGCTTGTTCTAATAGTCTGGTCAAAATATGACCTGTATTACCCAACCCCCCCTCCAAAAAAAATTCCAACAAAGCATTTTACCACCACCTAATTTGTGAAAATTCATAATGTTAAGATTAGCTGCAAACTATATTCATTTGTACATCTAGTATTCGTGCTAAAGCCATACAAGTGTGGTCGCTAGGAGCTCCCGCAAGTTATAGCAACGAAAGGATTTATCATGAAAAAGTGACAATTCTTTAAACTTATTCTATCAAAAATGCAATCACACAAAACTTGGAAAAGTTAGCTACAGACATCAAGTATAACGTAAAAAATTACTTTTCAGGTCATTTGGCACTGCACTAAAAGTAAATTGTTATATTTCAGCTGAATAAAAATCAGTTATGAGCACGACATGAAAACTTTGTCACTAGGCCATCATGGCGTCCATAATAACGGTTGCTAAGCAAAACTATAACAACTGGCCTTGGTTCATATGGTAACTATGATTTGATTAAGGTCTCATGCTTATATCTCTGCTGAATAAGCAGTTGCTATGCAAAATCGTCGTCCATAGCAACCGTTGCTATGCAAAACATACACCGGTAGATTCCTTGTAGTTAACAACGTATGAACAGATTAGTACTACAGCCATAAGTTTAAACACATTTAGACACTCAATACTGCTGTTATAGGACCACTAAGCTTTTTCTAAGGCCTTTTCGTTGCCGTAGCAACAGAAAGTCAACTAAGATTGGAAAAATTTGCAGCACATCACTTTTACGCGTGACAGCATCTAATGCTTTGCACGTCTTAGCCATTGTCAAGTCGTCCATCCGTCAGTCCATTACACCCTTGAGCCCTATCAAAACGCTGCAAGCTAAAATCACAAAATCTTCACTGTGGCTGTCACAAGGACTAGTTTTTCGCGACAAAATTTTGTGCCCCTGAGTGAGGGGATTCCCATTGAACAAGGGCGTCACAAAAGAATACCCCCCTTAAAAAGTGGTTATTTTCCCACTACTGGCTCGTATAGCGTGAAAACGGTTGCCAATGGGTAAAGACATGTTAATTATCATAGCAAGCACTTGTGATGGGCTTTTTAGGTTTATCAACATCGACGGCCTTAAACGACCTTGAACCCCCAAAATAGAAGTTTTTAGTAAATTCTTCGCAATTTTTGGCTGCAGCGCAGATTTCAAGAGTGAATTGCGATGAAATGGCTGGAAATATACCAAGACAGACTGCATATGAAACTTTTAGCGTCAAACGTGGTTGGTGGCGTGGCGAAGTTGGTAACGCGTTTTGGATGAAACGAAGTTACTCTACGCCGGGCCCGGTTAGTACTTAGATGGGTGACTGTCTACAGTATGGAGCCAGCCAGCTAGGTCGACTCAGCCTTCTACCCTCCGTGGGATGGTAAAATGAGTACTGGCGGTGGTTACGGCCATCGATAGGGAAGAAACGGCGAGTTCTGCGCAACAGTAGGCCCTGTGGCCAGGACTGCAAGTATACCGATCCAGTCGGTTAAAGGCGCTGGCTGTTAACTTGAGCCGGCCATCCGGCTGACCTGGGCTGTATGCTAGCTTAATTGGGCCCTGCCCTCGCAGGCTCAAAGTGCCAATGGGGATGAGCTCCCACGCAACGGGCCTAGTTCAGTGTCGCTGCCTAGTGCCTATGCGAAATCTTCTTCTTTTTTGTGGATTTTAGCAGTCCAAGTCCCTACCCCTGCACATGAGCATCAAAGAGGGGTAGCCCTTTAAAAAGTAGTTATTTTACCGACATTGGCTCGTCTAGCATAAAAACAATTGCAGACAAGCAGAGACATGCTGCTTATCATAACAAGCACTGCTTAGGGGTGTCAACATCAATGACCTTGAATGACCTTAAACCCCAAAAACAGGAGATTTTAGTGTTTCTTTTGTGACTTTCAGCTGCCATGCACACTTCAAGGGTGAATTGCAATGAAGTGGATGGAGATAGGCTAAGATAACCTGCAGTAAGTAACTGCTAAGGTTTCGTGCATCTCATAAGCTCTGCTCAAATTACTTGTTCAAAACAGTGACACCAAATCTAACAGAAAGCGCAAAAAATAAATTTTAGCAAGCAAGTCCTTCGGGAATACATGTGGACCTGCACTAATAAAAAAGTTTGTAGTAGGCCTACGCTGAGATATTCAATGGCGGCCATCTCAAAAATATGCAAATTATTGAAATTAACCCTGTTCCGGGGTCAGACAACCCAAGCTCTGAAACTGAACATGACCAATTATAGCAGTTAAAGCCAATAAATGCTTTGTTGGATTTTTTTTGAAAAACTGAAATTCCAAACGGTTGCTGAGAAAACAGCGAAAAACATTAGGGAGCAAATTTATTTTGCCGCACCCTGTAGTATTAGAAGTTTTACAACACACAATCCAATCAGTCTAAGTCAAAAACATGGCTATAGCAACTGTAGTCATCATACAGCAAAACATGACCGGAAACTAATCATAAAAGTAACAATGATTTAACAAAAAAGATGCAAGCTGCAATGGCTATTTTGTTTCACCGGGACTGAAATATTGCTGGAATGAAAACAACTTACTTTATAACAAAAACAACATTCAGCAACAACAAACAATAAAATTATCTGCATCCAACGACAAAGTATTCAGAACTGCGTGCAAAAAGTGGAACTGATCTCCCAATGAATTCAGTAACAATTACAGTCCCCCTCTGCCTTTTGCAAGTGAAACACACGGATAAATTGTTATATAACTATTGTGACATTAATCAGAGTAAAAAGCACAAACAGCTAACAATAAAATAGATCACAAAATTAGACGCTTTTAACATTGTGCTGTATTAATTAGCGTTTTACTTACTTACTTACTTACAGCATTTCAAGACAGTTTTATTCTCAGTGGGCTAAAAAGCATAAATAGGCTTCTAAATATTTCCGGGTTTCATCTACATCAGAATCAAAATTCTATCAAATGGGAATGTGATAACCTTTCCCTATTTCTCATCACTTTTAACGTCTTCCGCATCTTAATTCTTGGCATGCTGGCCTAGTACATTAATTACTGTAAGTTGGCACCTGCGCTTCCTTTTGCCAGTAACTGCTTCTGACTATACACTAACTATCCACAAAAACACAGTCAACATTCTTAGTACTAGCAAGTGACACGCTCACATAACAACGACACTTGCTAAGTTGCTAATATTACAGTATTTCCTAGTATTCTGAGCACATGAATGTGAGCAAGCATAACAATGCCTAACAAATGAGTAAAATAATAATTAACAAATCTATGCTAATTCTCACTTTATGAAAATTAACTAACAGTTAGAGCTGTCAAAGCGTTACTTTTTTAATGCACCTGTTATTAATGATGCATTATTAACGTGTTAATGCATGCATTAAAAAAGTAAACTCATGCGTTAATAACGCATCATTAATATTGCTGATATTGGAAGTGGACTACATCAAAAGGGTGAGTAGCACGAAGCATGCAAAGTCGTGCCTGTGTCGCGCGCTAATTCTTTAACGTGTTAATTTAGTAGCTCTACTAACGATGAAAGACATTGCTTCCTATAGTTATCATACTGTGCGTATCATAAAGGTAAAAAAGGTAAAGGTCGTCAATTTGTATAGTGCATCGTCGCGAAACACGCCTCTAATACGCTTTTTGTCACTAACCAGAGCCGCCTGCCGCACGGGCACCAAGGTCCCCACCTTCCATAACCCATGTAAATGAGTTACTACTCATTTTACCGTCCCACGAAGGGTAGAAGGCTGAGTCGACCAGGCTAGCTGGTATCAGCCGATGATCAGGTAAGATACCAGGCCTATTACTTTAAAAATGCTAAGTCTTGATAGTTTGAAATAGCAGTTGGCCAAAATTCTCAAACACACAATGCAATGCCATTTATTTCCGAAAATAATATTTAATTACAAAAATTATTTATTGTTTCTGTAACTCATTAATAAAATGCATTTAGTACTGTTTGCTAATGGAAAGGCTCCCCACCCCCATATGTGCTAGGCAAAACTTCAGCTAAGTTTTATTTTCACATGCAAATGTGTGTCTAAAATTTTGGCCACTGACAAATATCTAGTAATAACGTAAGTCTTTCTTCACTCAGAACTGTAAAGAACAGACAATACACACAAAATGAAATCAGACTTTAACAATCAAGGATCATACAAAAATACCGAATTAGAAGATATGCTGCAATGATAAGCTGCTAAAATTGATGGCAGCAGCTCTGATATGCACACGTAGAAAAGACGCAAACAAATTAGTCAAGATAATAAAATATGCAATAAAGTTCCATGCAGGGCGACGCTGCATGAAAAGGGATCAACATCGCGAGTCCAAATACCATGCAACTGTTTTAAGTTGCAACTTCATCAAACAATGACTGATTTCCCACGCATTTTCAGTAACAAACTCTTGACAATATCCTCAATGAAGAAGCAATTAAAGACTCCACTGTTGCAACCAGATGTAAAAGTTTTGTCATGCACTGCAAGGTTTTTGCAGTGTGGCATTCTGTTCAGTAAATGACATTTGTAATGAAAACAAACTAGTAAAAGATACTTGTAACAGTTACTTAACTGAATATCGACATCATGTAAAACACCCAATATGAAGCTAGCAAGAGAAGCAAAACACAGAAGTAGAAGGAAATTTTGTCAAAAACATGCTGCAAACATCACCGATAGAATGCTTCAGTCTGTAATCTGACATTCAGCTGCAGTTATCAAAATCCTGCAAATAACTCTCATATTATCACAAAGCTATACTCTAACTGACTTGTATGGTGACTTTAGTATAAGACAACAGCTCCAATGTAACTGGAACAACTTCCACTTTAAGCCCTCTTTTTGCTGCTACCACGACCACGTTTGTCTGATATGAGGCCATTAGTGTAGTCTGATGAGGCCAAATCAATCGTGAGGCCATCGTCTTGGCTGACGTGGCCAAACTGGTCTTTGCGTCTCTTCATGATGTAGGCGTGAATGTAGAAGTTGGTGAAGAGGGTAAGCATGATGAGCATGTAGCCTGAGAGAAGGTACTGGCCCCAGATGGGGAAGTCGCACTGTAGGTAGATGCTATAAGCTGAATGTGTCAGCGTTATAAAGAACTGCACCTGGACAACCATGTTCAACAATAAACAATATACACTGCAAAGTGTCTTATCTTATTATGTGGCAGGGACAGAAATAACCTAGGTTTTGGGAAGTTTTTAGTTTTAAGGGTTTCAGTGTACACAGACGACAGGACACAAATTTTAAGAGCCAGGAAAAACCCAATCTCCACGTCATGTCGTTTTTCAATCTGCTGAGTTAAGGACATGACGTCAGAGCTCTTGAATTATGATTAAAATATGACATTAATTGTATTAGAAAGAGCACAACAAATCAAAACCTTCGAAAATCTATAATTTTGACTTTTGATGTTCTATGGGTTTTTACAAAATCTAAAAACCCTGGGTTTTCCGAACCAATTTTCAATCCTCATTATGTGGCCATCCGAATGGGCTGCATTACCGATGTTGCCCATTCGTCAATGTGTCTGTCAGATATGGCCTCACAACTCTAGAACATGTAAGCAAAGAAAAATTAAAATGTACTGATAAGTAGAACATTACTAACTGCAGAAGTAATTTGAGTGCCAATTTTCAGTTCAATAGTTCAGAGTTAAGTTTGTGCAGCTGAACTGCTCTAGGCAGAGAGCAGCATAGTATGTGGAGTTTTTCTGATCCAGTATTCTAGTCAAATCTCCCATCTAACGGATGCAACCAACCTAACAATTCGTCGCTATGCTGATGTGGTAAGAACGAAATTCGATGTCAGAAAATTAGTACCGAGGCTTCAATAGTTCGACGGTGTTAACGCGGAAACAGCACGCAGGCAACCGAAATAAACAGCAAGATAAATCTGACAGCAGATTGCTTAAACTGTAATATTTAGTAGTAATGGTAGATGCAGTAGTAAAAAAATAATAAAAATACCGACATACCATTTGAAACCTGGTAATGTATCGCTTCCACCAGAGTTTTCCTTTCAGCGAAGGAATTGCGGAAAGTCCGTAGTAAGAGTACATAATGACGTGGACTAAACAGTTAAGACAACTACCGAACCACGCTTTAACACACACACATCATTCACTTTTTATTTGTATTTATTTAATTTAAAGTTACATAATTCACAGCTGCAGTCAAAATCAGTCAACATAACAAAGCAAATAACATGAAGCAACCCGAGAGATATCAAGACATTCAGCCTTTAAAAAATATTTTTAATAGACCAAACTGGTAGCTTATATTTGCTTTTAGTTTTATGAGATTTTAGTTATTTGAACAAGCACTGGTAGATGCTGTCCACATCAAATAAATATTCAAAAATTTTCAGTCATATGTTTAAGTTTTAAACACTTACACTTAACCGTAATAAAATATTTCATTATTATTAGTGAAATAAGAAACAAAAATCAGATAAAGTTTGTGGTGGGTTTTTAGACGAGTTTACCAATGAATAAAAACTCAAATGGTCGTAGTGTCTGAACCCTGCGAACAGCTATAATTAGGCTCCAAAGGATTTTGTTTCCAAAATGCTCTTATTTGGTCGTCAAAAAGTGCAAATTTCGTCAAAAATTTTACCAAAAATTCCGAATTTTGCCACTTTTTCGCCATCAGAAAATAAAACCTTTTCCACAGTGCATAACTGTAGATACTGTTAATTTAATCTACGAAGTCTTTTGCCAAAACAGTTATGAAGCTTTTGGCTTCCAAATTTCTTTTTGTTTGTCAAAAAGTGCACATTTTGTCTAAAATTTTGCCACAAATTCCGAATTTTGCCATTTTTTTCGCCATCCAAAACTGACTGCTTGTTACGATAAATAGGCTCCAAAAAATTTTGCCTCCAAAAATGCCATTATTCGTTTGTAAAAAAGTGAAAAATTAGTAAATTTCGTCATATTTCACCAAAAATCAATATTTTCGTCACGACCGCCTGTTTTCATCATTTTGTCAGTTTTTCATCAAAAACGAAATTCTTCGCAGCCTAGCTATGACAGAAGCCTGCTAGATGCAAGAAAGGATGAAAAACAAGCAACAAACCAACAAGCAAAAAACTAGTGCTACGGCAAAACTTTTACAGGTCGTATGCCCTTCTGACGCCCAACCAACGAACTGCACTACAGACACAAAGATAAAACACCAAAATGAGTGAGTTTTTTTATCCCGCTCGAAATGTCACTGGTCATTTTAGAGTCCAATCTTTTCAGGCAATCACTTGCAAAAGAAAACAAACAAAAAATACTGGGTAATCGAGCTACCACAAAACAATCAAAATAACAAATAAACCACGTGAACACAAACATATTATCAACGAACGAAAGTTCACAAGCTAACTAACTAATGATGCAAAATTAGAACCCACTTTGGGAGCCTTCCTTGACAGCAGCCCAGAAATTAGTCTGGACCTCTAGACCTGAATGGAATATAACAAAGCAGAGAAACTTGTTGTTAACTTACACAGTCCACCGGGTATGAAGGTCATGACCCACCACCAGATGTTCAACATGGTCGCATGGTGAAAGACGTGTAGGAATGAGATCTGGTTGGATTTCTTGCGTAGCACCATCAACACTGTGTCCATCAGCTCTATGGCCTTGGAGAAAAAGTACCACCACAGCACGTTCGCTACCTGACAGACCACACGCAGTGTGAACGCTGCACCAGCTGTCAGTTGTCAAACGTTCCAGTTGTTACACATCAAAACTGCATGTAATTAAACTAGGGCTGCTACCGATTGAAAATTTTTTAATTTATTAATTTCTAAAAATTAATCAAAAATAATGGATTAACACTGACTGATTTTTGAATACAAGGAAGACCACAAAAACTGCAGCATTCAAATGCTGGTTGTTGTTATCTTTTTCAAACCAAAGCAAAATTGAAAGCGTGATTATGAGCCTATACAAACTGTGTAGTCAAAGCTTACAAAAATCAGTTAAACTAACATTATGCAAGTTGAAAATCTTGCTGATGCATCCAATGCAAAACAAAATTAGATTACAAACAGTGATCATCAGTCATTTTAGGTGTTATGAAATCTAAAATTTTAATCAAATTTCAATCATTAAAAAAGTTAATAAATTAACTTTCTAATGATTAATCAATTAATTAATTGTTAAATACTGCAGCATTACATTAAACTGATTGACCCAAATGATTATTGTGATAAGAAAAATTAAAGAATGCTCTAAATATACTAAATGAGAAAAGCAATGATTCCTACCCGGAGTTCTCGGGGATCAGCTCTTTTCTTTTCGTTGTAAGTAGCACAGAAAAACCCGTAGTCTGCATCGACTGTACTCAGTATGATCTACACATGTAACGACAGATGTCAAATACAATCAGTTTAGCAAATAATAATCATAATTTAAAATAATTATATTAATAATAATAGACCTTTTCAACCAAAAAAACGGTTGCATCCTGCCTAGAGTTCTGCATAAACGACAAAGTCGATATCTGGGGGAACAAGTAATTTGAGTAAAGCTCACATGATGTGCGAAAGCAGCGGTCCTGCCACCTGGGCAATCATGTACAGCATGCAATAAAATGATAATAATGCATTTTGAAGGAATACCCAAATCTAAGGCCTCCGTACGGAAGACCCCTTGAATTTAAGAGGTCGAAATTTAGATTGTGAAAATGGACATTCTATGCCAAAAATTTCACAGGCCTGTGCAGGTTGTCCAGGTTTATCTCCAGCCATTTCGACGCAATTCACTCTTAAAATGTGTGCTGCAGCCAAAAGTTGCAAAAAATAAAACTAAAATTCCCTATCATTCAAAGTTCAGGGTCGTTCAAGGTCATCGATGTTGACACCATTCAAAAGCTTGTCACTAGTGCTTGTTATGATAAGCAGTACGTCTGAGCCTATCTGCAACTGTTTTCATGCTAGACAAGCTAATAATGGTAAAATAACCATTTTTTAAGAGGAAACCCCTCTTTGGTGCCCACCTGCGCAGGCCTCTATGAACCTAGAGGATCAAGACTTAAATTGCTAAAATCAGCGTTTAATGCAAAAAATTTCATACGCAGGTTGTCTTGGTCTATCTCCAGACTTTTTATCGCAATTAATTCTCAAAATGTGCGATGCAGCCAAAAATTGTAAAAAAAATTACAAAAAAACCCGTTTTTTGGGGGGGGAGGAGTTCAAGGTCATTTAAGGTCATCGATGTTAATAAATTAAATATAAAAAACTTACCAGTTTACACTACTGTGTAAGCCTGTAAGGGCGACCAAGTCACACATGTATGCAAAACAGCAGAAATCATTTTACTAGGACACAGAGTGATAGAACGACAAACTGGCTGCCCTTACAAACCATGTGACATGACCCCATTTAACCTTTTGCACTTTTTTGCAATCATTTTCCCTGAATTTTCAAAAATAATATTTTCCCCTGATCTTTCCCTGACCACACAAATTCCCTGACTTTTTCTAGTTTTCCCTGACCTGTAAGAACACTGTTCAAGACTGCATGGTCTATGGCTGTGGGTGGGGTTGTGGTCTTTGACATGGAAACCTGGCTCCTAGCATCCTGCCACTGTATACAGGCAAGTCACAGCACTAACAGCATACATCATATAAATTCTAGATACCAGAATATCAGCATCAGTCATATAACACTCGACAGCAACTGAACAGTAACCTCGGTGAACATGTAGAGAGAGAGGCAGACGCATCCAGTGTTGTAGATCACCATTGGAGTCTGCAGTGAGAACGGACGCCGAGTTCGCATAAACTTCGGTCCAAGGAAGACAAAAGACAGATACGCAATCGTTAGACACCAGACTGGGACTGGCGACCCACTCAATAGAAACCAGTCCTTGGTCCGCGGATCTAATGCACAAACAAACATAGCTGTCATACAGCAGTCAAAATAACGAATTATAGCTAATTTACACACAGCAAGTTGTATGCTCCACCGGCAGCAGCATACCAAATAAATCATTTGTCCTTATTAAGTAAATTATACTGTGTTTATTTGTGGAAAATAAATACACAAATCACAAAAATGATAAAATAGTTAATGCAATTGATTAATATTGTAAAAATTTTAAGGCAGTGATAAAAAATTTGCTTTGCAGCAGCTTTTTCATGGCCACCTAACTCTGCCAGTTTGCTTAAACATTGCTAAAAGTAATGGTACAAACATTGCATCAGAAATTAGCAGAACTATCCATCATAACAAAACAAGACGAGCAATTTGGCTATATAATAACTAGGATTGTAGTAATAGCTGTAACAAACCAACAGACCTGCCAAAGGACGAAAGTCCTCATACATTTGTACGAGTCGAGTGACTGCCTGAATCATGCTGGTGAAATTACTCGGCCAGCATGGTAAATAAGATAAGATGAAATACAGACAGCCAACTGGAACAAACTGCACAATATGATACGTGCGATTCCAGCACCTGCAACAAGCACACATCAAAATTATCAATTATTACACATTTACTGCATATATCGGTACAAATTTTCTGCCAGCTACTGGATGCACATGACATCAGGAATCCACCCAGGTCCAGACATTCGGCGACAGCAAAAGACTTTAGGCAACTGCTGCATGCAGAGCAGCTATGTACGCAGTGCAGAGAGTTACTCTGCTTATAATATGAACTGTGTGCACACCACAGCCAGATTAAGCTTCTTGGCAACCCTCTGGAGAAAGTTATGGCACCCTTTCTCTCTTCCTTCCTTCTCCATTACTCCCCAAAATCTTTCTTCATCTCACTTCACCTTCCTTCTCTGCTCCATTTTTCTGCAGACCGCCCCTTAATGCAGCTAAAAGTATGGAGAGTGCAGAAAGCTAACTAAGCGGCTCTGGGCAAAGCGCGGTTGCCACAATGTCATGGTTTGCGGTGCATTCTAAGCTAAACAAGAAATTTGAGCTAATGCTCACGAGATACGCAAAAGCCTATAGCAGTTCCTGTTCAGTAGTTCAGCTAAAAATTGGGGTGTTCACGCTAAGTTAACATACAAATACCAAATTCTCTATCTGGATTGCATAACGACAGTTCTGTGGCGCCACCTTGAGAATGATATAGACTTGTGTCGGAGCCTGAAATCGCCAAAGAAATCCATAAAACCCCCTATTTTGGCATTCAACGTCATTCGAGGTCAAGGTCATTGAATTCGGCGCCAATCAAGAGCCAGTGTACGACTTCCCATTAGTAATTAATAGTAATTAAAAATTGATCTGTAATTAATAGTAACCTAAGCCCTATCTTGCACTGTTACTGAGATACAGTGACTTATTGGCTGAATTGCTGATTTTTCCCACTCCCTCTCATTTAGTGTACTCGTTCGGGGTGACCCCCTTTGAACTTATGGAAAAGCATTATGGTTCTTGAAACTAGAGTCTTCTGGGCAGCCAACGGTGAAAATTTGGTAATTCTAGCTTGCACAGTTTTTGACTGATCCACCCATGTGACAGACGGACAGACAGACAGACGGAGAGAACTGTGATGGCTAAGACACGCTGAAAGCAATAGCTGCTTTTGTGCGTAAAAAACACATATGGTGCCAATAATTATTATGTAACTTTTTGTGAAACAAGTTGCCAATTTGTAGGATACATTACTGTAGCATACAACATACACGGCAAAAATTACAGAATCCTAATAAGTGTGTCAGTGCGGTTCAGTGACAATCGCCGCATAAATTGAAGGCCCCTAAACAGTGTGGATTCTAGGCTGAAGCTTTGTACGCCTAGTGTTAAAATAATCCAATACTGTTGGGCATAAAGCCACGAACCTCAAACCCTGTCCTGAACCCCAAAAGGATCCCAATATGTACCAATAATTCTGTTGCATCACCATCATCATCATCATCATCATCATTATCAACATATTTACTTCTTATAATGATTTGTCAAAATGCAAGCATGTGCACAATATAAGGCAGAGATGTGCAGATGCAGACACGTCTGCGGACGAGACAAGTGTCCGCAAGCATTTAGTGAACACAGTCACAGACGCAATTTTGGATGTCTTAGCAAACACGGATGCTCCCTGAGAAAAACAAATTTCTTTACCGCAACATTCCTACTTTGTAGTAACAATACAACAATATTCCAGTTGTATTTGCAGTTTTTTTGCACATGCCATTGTTAAAGGCTGGCTCTGGGCGCCAGTATATTTTAAACATTATCACTGTTGCTGACAGTGCAGATGCAGCTTACATTTGCAGACATGGATGCGAATGCTATCCTGCGGACGCAGACCCAAAATTCCAGAATCCACACATCTCTGATATAGGCCTACAGTAAAATGAATATAAGAGTTAAATGTCCATGAATCTATGTACACTATGTTGCTAACCATATTACTTATAGTTTATGCTATTTATTCACAAAATCAAGAACTCTACTATTGTACAGAATTCACTAATGCCTGCGTAACAAATCATTACCAATTAACTGTCGATTAGTTCCTGGCGTGGTTATGCAAACTTTCAGCTAGAGGGTGCCTGTCGACTACCAGGTTTTTCGGCAATCAGGAAAACGCTGGATGATGCCGAATTGATTTTACTTCTCGCTAAAAATTTCTCCCATTAGGCATCTGAAACACATCGAATAGAAGTCGGTTAAACATCTGCCGGCGTTCTCCCGGTTATTGGACACGTCAACAGGTCTCCGACTGAAATTTTGTTGTCGTATATTTTCACCAGGTGCTGATCGGGCAGATGCCACCAGCTTGCTGTTTGGCACCTGACCGACTTCCTGGCACCCATCAGACCAACTGAAAGTGTCCAGTTACACAGCGATCAGGCGCACACTGACTTTACTGACCTTCAGTGATAAAATTTTAATAATGCATAAAAATGTGATATACAGAACATTAGCATTGGAATATGTTCGATTTGGCCAGTGTCAACGCGTGCTAGCTTAACGCATGTGATTAACGCGGGCACACTTCTAGACTTTCCTGCTCTGAGATTGATCACAACGGTCAGTGCAACGGCGTAGCGGTAACGTGCATGCGCCAACCTGCGTTTCAACTTTGCTATCCTTAAATGCTGTGGCGGTATCAGAAACATTTTTCCGTTTGCTTCTTTATGTGTGGAATCTGATAGAGGAGGTCCTTTTATAGTAAGGCCAAAAATTGATCTGTCCACCGTCCTCCACGCGTCGTTTGTCCGCTACAGATACCCAGCTGAATGTCAGTCGAGCCCCGTGCAATGTTAAATAATCATGCGACACCCTCGCAGACATCGGCAGAATGTAAGTCGATCATCGGCAGAACATCATCCGAAATTTGAGAAAATTTTAGAAGAAAATCAGCTCATCGCATTTCGGACCATGTCCAGAGATCATACGAGCAACTACTACTGCTGACCCTATTGGCCGATTTTTACCTGATGTATAGACGCTGGCTGATCTTTAGAAATCGGGCATGCCGGCCAGTCTCTGACTGATCTGTAACATAGGCTTAAGTCATATCAGCGGTGGCAAAAAAGCTGTAGTCTCTGCACGCAGCACTTGCTTTTCTACGTGCATGCATGATCCCTCACTGTCAACCTCCAGCAGAGTCCATTGTATGCTTATCTGCCTCACTGTCACAAGGCCGCTAACGGTGATTTGCATGCTTATAAATTATTCCTCCCAGCAATAAAAAGATCCAGCAGTACTCGCCTATAGCATGGCCTTGAAAACAATGCCAATGCCGGCCTTGAAGAACAAGCTGCCACGCCTCCCGGCTGAGAACAGTGCAAGTGCGCTAGGCGCAAAGTACAGCCGCTTCAGCTGTAAAAACGCGACGTTGACAAAAAACAAAAACCACACAAAACAATGCGAAAATATCGCTCGCATAATATAGAACAAACTAAAATAGGAAATGCATACCGATTAAGTACGAAAATAGCAAAAACTAGCTCCACCGATTGTCCACCACCACAATCACATGTGAACGTACCACGTAACCGTGCGACGGAGAAAATGACCAATCAGGAAATAGCAGTACGTTACGTAATGCATGGCACCAGATGCACTGAGTAACTTAAGTCTAAGCCGTTTTCCTAAAATATTGTGGGTCTGTGATGGATGCTTTGATGCAAAATGCGGAGAGAAAATGTTTCGCAAGTTATTGTAGCGTGTGTTACAGCAGAAATGGTACAATCATTGGTAGAAGTGACCATGATGTAAACCATCTTAGTGTTTTTCTTTCAATATGCCTTCTTACTTAATGTTTATCTTGAGCTGGGTATGTTTAATTAGGTGGTGGGTGTGTCATCTGTATCATCCTGAAGATGTCAATAATTGTTATAAGATTGTAATTTGTCACATAATTTACAAAGTAATACAGTTCGTACATAGAAAATTATGACATGCGAAAATGTATTCGAATGTTTGCATAAAACTGACAGTTGTTGTGGTATTTTTCATTCTTTTGTTGGACAACTGTTTATCTGCTAGTCCTCCCGAGTACAATTACCGCCGATATGTCTACAGAAAGAAGACCAGAAGTGTAAGTATATTCGATTTTTTGCCATTATTGCTTTGTACGATACCTAGCGTTATCGTCGTAGACCTGTCATGCGTCAGTGTGTGTTGTCTTTATCTGAATTTATTGAAGGTCAGTGCTTGGGGTAGATCGGCGATCTCGCACTAGTGAGCAGAAAATTACTAGTGGTAGATCGCCACTTTGCATTTATGACGTTATTAATGTAAGAATGCAGCCATATTCCTTCACTGCATTATTAGGACTGTGGTTGGGACTGAAATATCAGTCACTTTGTTGTCAATTACCAAATTTATTCAAGACAATATATTTTTAAGTCTGTATTACAAAGAAACAGATATGGCTTGAGATGGACTCTGATATAATGCTGAATAAGCCTGATTTAAATACATGACAGTGTCGTGGCATGGTCCTGTGACTAACAGGAACATAAGTTCTACCATGTACCTAATAATGTGCCTACTCGATCTACCTCTAGCAATTTTCCAGTGCTAACAGCAAGATCGCCGATCTACCGCTAGAATTATTGTTTATTGAATGCACCAGCATTAATTCGAACCTTAATGCTAACCTCGTTTGGCTAACGCTAACCTAACCTTATCAGTTTGAATATGCTTAGTTGGCAGTTCTTGTGTTATTATTTTGTTAGTATGAAGAAAACCTAGGCGCTCACGTTGATGCCGTAGTTTGATATTATGTCAAAAATGGATAGATTATTGATTCAATGATACATTTGTGTAGTGCATATTGTTATTGTTTCAGATTCTTGTGTTTTTTTCTATAACTGTTCAGTATCGGCTTGAGAGCAACAACAGCAATAAGACAAGAAATTTTTATTAGCTGAATCCATGCTGTGGCATACAGCAGTTCAACAACATTCCATGAGTGAAATGTACTAGCGATAAATTGAAATTTAGATTTTGCTATTTATTTCAATTCAAATACAACCCACTACTGTTAATCTGATAATTTATATCTGTAGACAGACAGCTTGATATCAAGGCCATTGGCTCAGATGTTAGTCAGAAGCATTCTGACAGTGCTGAGTCATTGCAGGGTAGGCTGAAGTGAACAAATATTTCGTTTTGTGCCTATAAACAGTTCATCCATGCCTCCTTGCCATTGTCATTGTGTGTTTTGATACAGGAGAAGATAATAAAGAGCCTGAAGCAACAATGCGAGTCGACGCCAGACTGTCAGGCTGCCTATGGTCTTGATCAGACAAAATGTACACGCCGCTGCATGTCCGCGGAGTGTTATGATGAACTCTATGCACATGATGAGGTACTGCTGCTGCTGCTGCATTAGGCATCTTGTCTGTGAGACCGTCTATCTCAATCAGGCAACTAACTCCAAAACTAAAAAGGCACCAAAATACAATTGGTATGAATGGTCTCCAGTAGCGATTGCAGTCCCAGGATTGAATTCTCAATCTGAGGATCCCGTTTTGGAATTAGGCTTACAGATTGATTGTCACTTTGGTATTCCCAATAAACATAGTTATGCATAGGATATAGTGTAAAAGGCTAAAGGCCCCTATGGAAGGTATTTCTGAACTGTAAATAGTGACAACTGACTGTCAAAATACAAATTACAATGCATAGCAAAGAGTAGGAGTCTAGCGCACATGAAATATTTTATTCATCAGACAGCTACAGTTTTTAATTGTATCATTTAGTGTGTGAAAAAGTACAAATTCAGCTGATTTTTGTAATCCCGAAGCTCCAGGATTGGGGTGCCACCAATCCCAGGATTCAGGATTAGCGAAAACGGCCGGGATTCAGGATCCTGGGATTGCAATCCCTATTTTCCAGTGGCTGCTGGAGTAGCCACATGCCACAGCCAATGTGGGCAGGGCTCCGAAGGTCACGGATGCTTAGATCAATGACATCTGATGTTAAAAAGTCTCAAGAAAGTGATGCTTATCTTAAACAGGGCTCACCTAAACACAGCTTGACCCAAACTCATGCAATGCCAGCCAATTTAAAATGGACTTCCACTTGAAATTCGAAATAACTAAGTGCCATATGTACAGAGCTTAGCCACTATTTCATGTCTACATGTCTCTGCTTGTTTTATATTGACCGTATTAATTATCGGCTGATGGTTATCGACAAATAGTGTGCTGATTTTTTACTTACTTACTTATGTCATATGAATTTTCACTTTGCTGCTCTGATGTCATGCACACTCTATGTATTTGATTACTTCCTGGCACAGATCTTTACAAGTAGCCTGTGATAGCTTTGCTGCATTTAAGTGTTGAATGAATGAAACATCTGTATTGCGCACAGTATACAGGGTGCGACAAAAAAAAGTAGCCCCCTAAAGGGTTTTGCCATTTTCTCAGCAACCGCTTGGAAGTTTAACATGAAATTTTACAGGTTTATTTAAAGAAACGTTCTACATCTGACTACTAAGTGAAATATGATTCTGTTGAAAAACGACGAAATTATAGATTTCTGAACATGACCACCTACCGATTTTTTAGCATTAAAAAATGTTTAAGCTAAAAATGCTATTTAATTTTCAAAAACCGGTTACCACGTTTCTGCCAATGACATCACAGTGACGTTTTAACAAACAGTAATTTATTTTGTTTATAAATTATCATTAAATTGTCGTTCTTTTCAAGCAATCGCCGGCTGCCCACCAGATTCATTTTCCAGCAGGACAGCACACCAGCACACACAGCGTGCAGCGCAGGAAACTGACTGCGGGCCAACTGTCCAGATTTCATCAGAAAAGACCAATAGCCTCTAAATTCGCCAAATGCAAACTCAGTGGACTATCACGTGTGGTGTGCAATGTTGGAGCTTACTGCAAGCTTAAAACAAAGCCAAAAACAATCGCAGAACTCAAGGAATCGCTTCAGGTTATCTAGAGCAACCTACCACAAGGACCGATTGACAAGACTGTGAAAGACTTCTCAAATTAAGCGACTGAAGGCTTGTGTTGGAGCTTGGAGCTGTCGGTGGACACTTCGAACATTCACAGTGACAATGGAATTTTGG
>Ga0056128_1001632_pt1 | contig 25450 bp, 24 predicted proteins | sample WorMetLIZISLAND2_FD_71113 | JGI IMG/M metagenome (GOLD analysis project Ga0056128, IMG submission 71113) | Marine gutless worms symbiont microbial communities from Max Planck institute for Marine Microbiology, Germany - Olavius geniculatus... ... | reverse complement strand
TTCAGTCATTGAAGCAAACAGTTTGCCTGCATTCCGTCGTCGACTCAAGACACATCTGTTTACTGTTGCTTTTGAAAACAGTGGTTAACTGTAACGTAGCCAGCGCCTCTGTATCTTTACTCACGTTTAGTTTTATGGCGCTTTATAAGTTCGTTTTTAACTTTAACTTAACTTAACTTACGTTGTAGTTGTCATAGTAGTTGTTGTAATTGTTGTTACTGAAGGTTCAGCTGACATTACAGAAGTTGCAGTTCTACATTTAGCCTACAATGTGATTGTTGTTGTTGTAGTTGTAGTTGTAGTTGTAGTTGTTGTAATTATTGAAGGGTCAGCTAACACTGCAGAAGCTATGGTTCTATATTCAGCCTACTCTGCGTACAATGGACATCATGGCCTCCGTGGCTTCTTCCATCAACCGTGTAAGTTTGCTGGCTCTAGTACATCACATTCAAGAAAACTGCTAGCATTATGTTTTTTGAATAACTCTGTGAAACTTTGGCAGATTATATTAACTTTTGGCATGTGACATCATGAAGAAATTGGATGTAAATGATTTTGGTTTTGCCCACCTCACCTAATACTGTTGCTACACCACCTTGGAAAACGCAGAAGTCATAGTTTGGCCATTTATAACAGTGAATTTATGCTGGTTTGTGCAATAATGGGCAAGGTTTCATGGAGTTATCAAAAAATATCATCTTGGCACAGTTTTATGCGACCTGGTGTATATTGTCATGTGTTGTTGTTGTAATTGTAGTTGTAATGTAGTGTAATATGAAGTTGTGGTTTTACTGTGGCATTTGTGGCAATGTCTAAATGTAATCTGTATACGCTAGCGCACAATCGATGCAAACGGCACAATGTCGTAAAACGCTCACCCTTGTTGTGGGACAACTTATAAGATCTGCAGACAAATGACTGCGTAGCTTGTATGAGCAAACACATATTCTGCACTATAGAAAATTGCATTTTTGAGTAGTCCCATCGAGGGTAGGAGGCAGAGTGAACATAGATAGTTTGTTTGTTGACATGTTGTAGGGTCGTTGTGTAGGTGGCTCCGTGCTCAGTTTGCTACACGAGAAAACATCCAGCCTCATTGGGTGAGTTGAACAGCTGCAAAAATCACTGTTTTTTTAAAATAAGCTCAACCCAGTGGTTTTTTGGGTTTTGTGTTTTTTTAGTTTTTAAGGTTAAACCAGTTTTTGTAAAAAACACCAACTTTGGGAGTTGTACGGATTTACAGTTGGTTGATTAATGTGAGTTTCTGTTTGCTCCCAACAACATAAAATATAACATTATTTGCTGCAAATTCATATGTTTAAACGTTTCAAGAACTTAGCCGTAATGAAATATTTCATTATTAGTAGAACAAGAAACTCAAATTTGACCAAGTTTGGAGCGGTGTTTTTTTCAGTGGGTTTTAGTACGCTTTTTGATGTGATAGAAGGTCGGAACTGCAAATTTTTATAAGTTTGCAGTTTTCCACATCAACAAGCAAATAAAGTGTTCCAGCAGTAATTAAAGCATGAGCTGCAGCTACCACGTTTGTCCATGCCAAGGCTGCCAAAAAAGAAGAAAGTCGTAACAATTTTCATCAGTTCTGACAATAAAAATTGCAACACAGTTCAAAAGTTTTTACATTGAATGTAGCACATGTAACCAGCTATGAATTTTGAACTTGACTCAAAAACCCGGAATTACGATTTTTTTACCAATACGTGAGAAGTTCAGCTCCAGGGCGAAAAGGTGTAACAGATCCACAATCGATGCGAACGTTTTAGATGTTATCATTCAATCATTTAGTCAATGCCTTAGTTGCAGAGATACTTCATGATTAGACAGAAAGAAGTTCATATAGTGATGTTTGGATATGACTGTCAGAAGAGTCAGGTTTTCAAGTGCTGAGAGAATGTTGAGAGTAACTGAGATGTTGTTGTGTCTTCTGGCGGAGTGTTTCCGACACGAGGTTTAGCAGCTGATGTGTTAATTTTGCTTGTTTTCACTACAGAATTACCGAGAATGAATCAAAATAAAGAACTGAACGGAATTAGAGTACAAATCCCATGTTTATTTTGTCGATGTGGTCACACTAACGTGTCTATGTATTTCAGGGACACGAAAGGCCAGGAACTTTGTCTCTATCTGACGCAGTCGGTAAGCCGATCTCCTAACATCTACCGATTGTGTTTGTAATCTGCATTGAGCTGTGGCATAATTTGCAAAAAAATTTTGTAAATTAGGCCTCAGGTTGGGCACACCACTATTTACCTCCGCCAAAGAGGTAATGTTTTTGCCGGACTTTGTTTGTTTGTCTGTCTGTGTGTGTACAAGATAACTCAAAAAGTTATGGACGGATCTTTCTGAAATTTTGAGGGTATGTCGGGAATGGCACAAACTACCAGTGGTTAAATTTTGGGGGTGATCCGAAAGGAATCCTAGATTCTGGATCACTTTGAAATTTTCGTTACCATTGCGATAAAGGGGGCATAAGGGAACCGCTGGCAAAGTGAATATGGTGACGCCACCTGGCGAATAACATTGCTTTGGCGGAGGTACCTGTGGGCTTTGACTACTTTCTAGTTTTGCATACGTTTATCTAAGTTTTTCTTGAGTTTTTTTAAAAAACTTTTTACATACTTGTTTAAGTATTTAATAAATCCGATTTTCATTTCAGATTTTACTTATTTTTTTCTTAGGCTGATTAGTTATGTGCATAATTTTTTGTAAGTATTTGGGTTTCTTGAGATGTTATGGGTCGGTGTGGCATACCATTTATTGGCTGACTTCAAAGCTTCCTTCAACCATTTCCATCATCCATATCTCCATTTATTTTCCCCACATCTTGCAAGCTTTGCTTATAAACTTTACTGCATTTTGTCATTCATGCAGGCCTGTGCACCGTACTTTGAAAAGCTGGAGAAGTGGATATACAAAGGCATTATACAAGACCCATATGCTGAGGTAATGAATAAAATTTGCGTTCTTATAGTGAGAATACTTCTCCATAGTGCTGTGCAAATTAATGTTTACATGTTTACTTATGTGATTTGCAGTTAAGTTTTTTAAGTTGTAATTATTTGCCATTACATTTAGGTTTTATTAAAAATATTGCTAACAAAATCCACTTAGTTTAGCTGGATACATTTCATGAATTATTGAGAATTAATTATAAATTATATTTTTTTTGCAGAGAACGAAAACATTTTAGTTCGTCTACAAGACTGTTGTGTTTTGATGCATCTTTTGGAGCGTTAGCTGAATAACTGATATAGATGAAAAATAAAAATATGCGTTTTAGACTATCTGATCTTTAATTGACATTAACGATCAGCTACTCGTCGACTTTTATGATATGTTAACTTTTAGGAGCTTTTTAATTAGTTATTTGTTTTACATGTTATGTTATTAGTTGTTTATTTCCATTGTCATAGTTTTAGATAGGGACTTGATTTCACTTGGATGAGTGACTGTCGGCAGATGGGTAAAAAATCTCAGTATGTAACCAGCCACCCACGTTAACTCAGCCTGGCCATCCCTCTGTGGGTAGGTGAAATGAGTACTGGTGAAAGCAGGCTGTAAACAGGCACATCATGCAATGCCTGTGGTCTGGCAGTGTGAACTGGTGTCTGGCTGTGGGCTAAGGAAAAAGAAATCACCACCACCCTATGGGTCTTGTTGCTCTTGAAGGAGTTTGCATTTACTTCTTTATAGAATGATCTGAGGGGCGGTGATTTTGTAGTTTCTGGTGGAGCAGAACAACGAGTTTCAGAAAGAAAAACTACAGGAAGATTACAACGACTCATATCCTTCAATAAATGTCTTTGACATAATTTATTAAAGATAGTTACTGTAGCTATTATTTATTTAAGTAGCTATTCCACTGTTTCTGGAGAGTAGTAGCAGTAGTTGTTGTAGTAGTAATAGTAGTAGTAGTAGTTGTTGTTGTACTTAACATCTGATCACATACTGGGAGCAGCATTACACAATCTGTCAAGACGCTATTCCACTGTTTCTCGAAAGTGTTGCTGGGAAAATTCTCAACACGGGGAAATACCTGAACGTCGTGCGACAGTGTGGTGAGTCAGCGGCAAAGTTTTTTTTTTGTTGGTGTCTCATCAAAACAGCAAACATCAAAGTTAGGAAACAATGATCTAGGCTTGGGGTTAGGGATTAGGGTAATTTTAGGGGTTAGGGTTAGGGTTTGTTGTGTGGTTTTTACGTGCTCATTTCTGACATTCCCAGTTTTGTTGTTTCTAGTTTTGACATGGAACCATTTTAGTTACCCCAGAGAGAAACAGGTGATCGATGATTTCAGAATTTTTCATCATGTTTACTTTGTGCTGTTTCTTTTGTGACATGAGGTTAGTCAAAAATATGAGATTAAAATTTTGGCTGTGTTCGTCTGTGTACAAGATAAATCAAAGAGTTTTCAGTGGATTTTGATGAAGCTTTATAAATGGGTGGAGAGTGGCCATATATGAAGTTTGGAGTGAGGTGGTGATGTTCATTTTTGATATATAAATGCTTTTCCCTTCAAAACACTTCAACAGACCTTGCTGAAATTTGGTCTCAATATCTTTCAGGTAAGGATTGTTCCCCCCCAATTTTTGTTTTGATTTGCTGCTCGGTTTTGCAGGAGAAATGAAAAATAGAAAAAAGAAGGAAAAAACGAAGCAAAAACATAAGGCCTCCTGTTATTACATTTAGGAGGCGTGAAATTAATTGCTCTACAACCTTAGTGTAAACTGTTCAGTGTTGTCTGGAGATGATAATGTGCATGCATGTTTGTTTGTGAGGTCGTATCTTTGTCTGTCTGTGTATCCGTGTGTGTGTGTGTTACTAAGGTCGTGATGTGAAGTGCCCCAATGCCCAGGAGATACTGTATACAATCAAAGAACGTCAGTATTTTGAACAGATAGATGAGGCTTATAACTACGCCAGCCAGCTGCTGCTGGATCTGCTCATCAATGAGAAGAATCTCATGGCTAGGCTCAGGTAATTTGTTGTTGTTGGCCGACTGTTAGGTCGAGCTCTGTTACAATATGTGGTCTGACTGTAATGCACTTATTCTGCTTAAATGGTAAAACTTACCTGAAAAGCTGTCTGAACAGGCAAATAATGTTGTTCGATGGTTACCCTGTGGTACCAAGTTGGGGTCCCTGCAATGTCCCATTTTTCAAATGGGGTTATTGTTTGCATCTATATGCATGCGTTGCCAATAAGAAGTGTTTATAAAAAAATTTTTTTTTATTTTAGATCCCAGATCGAGGTCACATTTGTTTATTATATAATTGCTCTTTGTATTCCGCCAAACCATACTCATTTTGGTAGAGCATTGCCCTGTAAAGTGGTGCTTCCATCAATTTGAATCAAGTATTAGGGTCTACGCATTTAGTGAGGTCTCAGAAGCATGTACGAGCGCTGTCCACAATCAGTGCATCGGACTGAAGTTGCGTCAGATGTGAAGTTCAGTAAATTAGTTGAAAAACGTGCTGCCTTTCGGACGCTGGCATATGGGTAGCTCCCTCTAGTGACTGCTGGGTTTCTTATTGTGGTCGTGATGAGCCTGTTGGGTGGTGTGTATATGAGGGGAGGCTGCAGATGACCTGATGCGATGAGAAATTTCACCGGGTTGTCACTATCCTGGAACACTGTTCGCATTCTGCTGCCCACCTTGAGCGGAAAAGTAATAAATGTTCAGCTGTTTTCTCACCACTTTCACAGTGAGGACAGACTGGAGATGAAGTCTGTCCACTGAAGGCTTGGTATAACTAGGTCTGGTATGTCTGATTGGGGTGGTGGTATGTCTGCTGACTGCACCATGTCTGCTTGTCTGTATGTGAATAGATCGGTGAAACATTATTTCCTACTAGACCAGGGTGACTTTGCCGTTCAGTTCATGGACATGACGGAAGATGAGATGAAGAGACCAATGGAAGGTAAGGGAGCAGGTCACTTATCATATTACCATTATTCCAGGGCTGCAGAAATTAAAGATTGATTACCTAATTAATTTTTAAAAATGAGTGCATTAATTTTTTTCAACTAGTTAACATTTTATTTAAATTTTTGACTAAAAAAACATCACTAACGTCATTAATCTGTGCATTTTCAGAGATGGAAAACCAAAAACCAAAACAAGGTGGGCACAGGTCTTTGAAACTCATTGAAAGTCATTGAAAAAAGTTCCATTTTTCCATGACCTTGGAAGTTATCGAGAACCAAATTAAGTCTTGAAGTTCTGGAATTTGATGGAAGAGGGTTTTGAGAGTCCTTGAATTTCTCTTGTTCAACATCATTGTGACTGCGATGTGAAAATTATTTTTTCATGATGCCGGATTCATCTAACATGACGTTTGTGGTATATTATTCCGGGAATGGGTCTGAAAAATGTACTCTAAAGTCCTTGAATGTTTCTGGAATTTTTTGCCCCAAAACTATGGCAACCCTGACAAACAAACATTACCTTGGCTTATAATGATGCTGTACTTACGAACTGGTAACAGTTAAAAAAACTGTTAATATTTAGCTGTTGACAAAGTATTGAGTAATATGTCATTGATTTTGGAAAAAAATGAATACATTGTTCAATCAATGTATGTTTTTGTTTATCAGTTTCATCAGTTATTAATCTTAGGGCTTGCAAATGCACTGAGACCCAATTTTTTGTTGTGGGTGTTTTTTTTATCCGGTCTTGCAGGCACACTGAAATGTTGACATTCGCTGGACAAATGGGTGATCAAAATTATTTCAGAGGCTTGTCATTATGTCTATTTTGTAATGTTCCTTTATTGATGTGAGGTTATTGTAGAATATCCAAAATTGGAGAATTAATTGATTGACTGTGATTTTTCCTGTTATTTCGTCATCCCATTGAGGGGAAAAGGCTGAGTTGGCCGTGTAGTATTGGTTTATTTGTGTTTGCAGACATAATGTTAACTCGTCTGGAGAGTTTACTCGAACTTGCGCTGAGAACAAGTACCGCTAACGTCGATCCTTACAAAGACGACCTTAAGTAACTTCAAACTTGTCTATATTTAGCCAGTTGTTTGCCCTGTTGGTCTAATGTGCTTTAAATTTCGTAGGAACTGCTTGCTTTTGTGCTATCTGTGGCAGCTTCGTTCGCTAAAGTTCTAGGAATGTTTCCAAGGTATTTTTACTGGCTTCCTAGGTTATTCGTAACAAGTCGGCGATTGAAGATTTGTAAGTTCTTTTTGCGATTCTTTGTGAATCACGTTTTTGAAGATTTTGTTTGTTCAACTTTTCTGGAGTTTTTTGAAGTTTCGTTTGTAGACTTTGGTGAATTAGGTTTGTGGCGAATTTTTTAATCATTGTCATTTTGTGTGCTTTTATTTAACAGTTCTAAGTTTCACTTTCTTGTAGTTTTCCCTTGTTCGCATGTGGTAGGCTAAGCTAGATAGCTATGCTTTTTTAGTTTATGACCTACAGTGTCGGGCGGGATGTAAAACCCCACTCACTCACTTATATAGGCTTACCATAAAACTTCTGAAAATTGCTGGGCCTCCAATAAATGCTGGTAGTATTTGTGGTTATAATTGTTGCAGTTGTAGTAGGGGGTATTTGTCAAATGTTCACGCTTGAAACGCCGTAATATAACGTCGTCTTTTATAACATAAAATTTAAAAATGCAACTTATGCAAACAAGCATTGTGCAGACGATAAAGGTTTTTGAGCAATAATAATATAAAAAAACAGTAAAAACAAGAATCATGTCTAATAACGGGGGGTCAAAGGTATTTGGCAGTAGTTTCACAGTAATGTCATTGCTTGCTTGTTGTTGTTGTTGTTGTTGTTGTCATTGTCATTGTCATTGTAGTGGTTGTTGTTGTTTTCAGAGTTGATCTATTGCCGTACGATCTCATAACTCAGCTGTTCAAGATCTTATCCATTGAAACCAAGCAGGAAAAAGGTATTTACTGACTAATGTATGCTTTTCATTTGACAATTCTTGGCCATACTAGATAACTGTGTATGCTCTTTGGTATATATTGTTTGGTGCATATTATGTGAGCTCATGTTTCGTTGAGAAAAACTTTGATTTTTATTGTAATTCATTTCTCTTAATCTGACTTTTTTAAGATCCAAGTTTGATTAATTTTTGTCTAATCTGTAGATAAGAAAATGAACTGAAAACAAGTTTATAAAATTCCTAATTCTTTTAGGATTAGGAAAAAACATGTATTTATTTGCATTGCAGCACTTTATTCCTTGGCAACATTCCCGGAAAATTAATTTGGTGGAAATCTAAACGTTTTTCATAGATATATAAAAGAAAACAACATGAGTGGGTGTTTTTTTTCTGAACACAGTGTATATGCTTGAGCATTGTAGAAATGTAGACTACAAGGTTTATTCAACTGATCTTTGTCTATCTGGTCTAGGGGCATTCAAATTTGACTACATCATCAAGTGGCCTGTAGTAGTAGTAGTATTAGTTGTTGTTGTGTTGTTGTTGTTGTTGTTGCTGTTGTTGTTGTAGAATACAAGGTGGATTCATCTGATCTTCGTCTATCAGGCCTAGAATCATTCACGTTTGACTACATCGTCAAGTGGCCCATTTCTCTAGTTGTTAGTCGCAAGGTTAGTACTACTACGTCCAGTGCTCAAAGTGAGTAAGTAAGTAAGTAAGATGACTTAGTAGGTGCGATTTAACACTTATCCACAAATGTGTGTGCTGTGATCTCAACACTGAAGGAAAAATGTCTTTAGCAGCCGCTTAAACTGTTCAGAGCTAATGTCAGTTTGTCTCAGATGAGCTAGAAGGTTGTTCTATAGCCTAGAATCTGTGGCAGCAAAACATCTGTCTCCATGAGGATTGAATAGGAGGGGAAACCCTAATTCTTTTCCCTTCCGCTTTCCTTGCTTTTTCTTTTTTCCTTCTTTTTTCCATGCATTTTTTCCCTTATTTCCCCCCAGAAGTAGGCTCCCTTAGACACAACTAGGTCATCTGGGGAGCACCATAAAATTTTCTGTAGGTCTGGGGCAGAGCCCCTGAGGAAATCAAATTTATGCACTTTAGCCTGGTACCAGTTTTTACTTATTTTCTGAGAGTTGTTTGACCGCAGTGTGAGCATTTTTGCTAAGTGTGTTTTTGTACTTAACAGTTTTAACATGCAGTTAACGCTTAAGCTTTAAATTCAAGGGTAGGCAAAATGGTGTACCAGCTGCCTGGCTAGAGTTAAGGCAGGCATATATCTGTGTCAGGTGACAAATAACACTGTGTGATCTTATATGGCAGGTGACACTCCGTAGCTTGGAGATGGATTTTTATATGAAGGGAGAATCTCCATCTCCCACTGCACTTAATTCTGTTTTGTCTTATTATTATTGTTATTATTATTATCGTTATTACGAACAACAAATTTATCCTGTTGTGAGCAGAGCTTCAAGGACAGGTTACAAAAGTTACTGTCAGTATGCAAGCAGGGCCACAATAAGCAAATGCATTTACAAATTCTACGATATTTTAAACAAATTGGATTTTAAATGTTTCTTATACACTGGCAGTGTCCTTGCTGAGGTGACGTTTGTCAGCAGACTGTTCCAAAGGCATGGTGCAGCGACGCCGAAGGCGCGGTCTCCGTCTATTGATAGAGGAGATCTGCGCACAGTCAGTTTGTTTGATGCGGTTGATCTCAGTCGCGTTCTTCGGTTTTGTCTTATCTTGTTTTGCTTAATCCTTAAATCTAAAACTAACTCTAATCCTGACTCTATACTCTTGACAGCACTTGAGCCAATTAAATGGCTGAAGGAAAGCCCAGAAGTATCCATTAAGTATGGGTGTTATGATGCTGAGACTGCTGGGCTGATAGCAGCTGTCTTTGGGGCTAAATGCAGGAGCAACGAGTGGCAACGGCATAGTCCTTATTATTCGTATTCGGTCTTTTCTGCACCACTATTTGGCTGAATACAAATACACTATGCATCATACTATTCGGACCGAGTAGAATATGAATAGAGTATGCAGCACAGCCCTATTGTTAACGATTTCTGTGCAGGCATTGACCAAGTATCAGATGCTGTTTCGTCATCTGTTCTACTGCAAGCATGTGGAACGACAACTGTGCAAGTTAGTAGTAGTAGTAGTACACCGTGTCTGGAATAAGTAACCCCTTAGACATTGTACAATAGAATTGTCAAATCTGAATGAATCTGAATAAAATTTTGTGTACTTAATCCCCTATAAATTGCTTAAATGATAACTGAATTTCATTAAAAAATATTACTTATTAGCGGAGTTATAAATTGTTGAATATTGATAACAAATTATCTGTTTTACCAATATGGCATTACATACTGTAGTCACTCGATCGGAAGTGATGCTTGTTCTCGCAGTCAACGTAAAGAATAACAAAATGCTATTTTCTTTTTCTGCAGATGATTGTGTTTCGTGTTTTAATTAAACTGTTGATACAATCGAGGGTTTGGTGCTGAAAAGTTTATTGCATACAGTTTGACAGTTAGGCTTATGAGGGTCATTCAAAAAGTTTGTAGATTGATTTTGTTAGACAACACAGATAATGATATGCGTCATATTTTGCTATTTTTAACAAACTTTTTTGCAACTTAAATGCACTCAGTCCAGTGTCTCCCCAACGCTTGAATTTTGTTCTGGTTTTGTCATTTTTTTTACTTTTTGCTCAACAATATTCAAACCTATTTTTCTTGAGATAGGTGAAAGGTCGACGAAACGATATTATAACTCATGGGAGAGTATTCATAGCTTTTTTAACGATGTATAGATTTACGGGGTAATTAAAATACGTTGAGGGTTCTGAGCCCCCAAATTGACCCACTGTAGGTGATATTTTGGATTTTGACAATTTGGTGCCATCTGGTGAACTCAGTTGTAAACTTAAGGCCCCAACGTCGATGCCAGACGATAGGCCAGGCCAAGATAAACAATGTTTGTTCCCAAAACTTTTTTCCTAGGGGTCATCATTTAGGGGCTAGAGCCAAAAACCTTCTTTTTGACCGGTTTGTCACGAAAATAAACGAAGTCAGTCATGTGACCTTAATGGCTAAAAAACTTTCAACAAATAATTATGTCTCAAACGATTTGTTTTGATGTGGTATGTCCAGAAAATGTGCTTCTGCGCCATGCATTTTCGAGACCCCAACCACCTGTCAGGGCGGCCGATTTTGGCACGAAATGTCTACTTTGATGCCACTTTGCGACCTCAGTTACAATGCTGTCGGGCCCATTTTCTGCATTTTTATACACAATGGCTCACTCAAGAAAACTGCCAAGTTTCAGCTTTTTATCGAATTCCGGTCAAATTTGGCATTTGGTTCAAAATGGCGAAAAGTCCAATTTGCCCGGCCATTGCACAGTCTTCAAACTTCGCCGGCATGCAACTGAAGTTTGACTGGACCGATCTTCATAAATTTTTCACACAATATTCTGTTGTCGATTCCCCTTCTGCAATTTGGGTAACACCCTACCCCACCCAAATATTTTTGCGGGTAAAATTCCGATTTATTGACTGCCATTTTTAGCTACCTCACATCGAAACTTAGCAACGATATCTTGTACCTGCTTTCTGTTTGAGGTCGGCGTTACCTTTGCCCCCCTCGACTCCGAACATGCTGAGTGTTGGAGTTACACAAATGTACAGACTACATAGGGTTTGCTTATGTAACGCCATACTGGTAATGGAGATATTTTGTTATCGATAATCAACAATTAATAACTTTGCTAATAAATAATGTCTGTTGACGAAATTTATGAATCTCTGGCAAAATTTTTTTAATGCTGATCTTGATACCAGTCACTATTTGTATGTTAGTATTCATTTTAGTTAATTTTTTAAAGCTATTTTATAAATATACTGCTTGTTGTAGTCTTAGTTGTAGGAGTTGAGAAGTTGTTGTAGTTGTTGTTCTAGTAGTTGTTGCAGTTGTTGTAGTTGTATTAATAGTTGTAGTTGTAGCTTTTGTTGTTGTAGCTATGGTTGTTATAGTTGTTATATTATTAGTATTATTAGTATCAGTATTATTGTTGTTGTAGTTGTTGTAGTTATAGTTGTATTTGTTGTAGTTGTTGTTGTTACATGTATGTTAGTGTGTGGCTAAGTAACAAGTCAGCAAAGCAGTTCACTCTTAGTTCAACTCGCTGGTATCCCGCAGCATTCGCTCTACGCCAACGGATGCTCAACTTTGTTCAGAACTTACAGTACTACATGATGTTTGAAGTCATCGAACCAAACTGGCAACTGTTTGAATCCAACATGGACACCGTAAGTCCATATTAGTAGCTGTTAATTCACAGCATGAGAACTGAATTAATTAACCCGGAATTTGATGTCAGTTTTTTTTCTACACTACAGTTGCTGCAAAAAGTTGCTGTTTCACTGTACGATGATTGAAAATTGACTTAGATGTGTGCGCTACTGTTAAGTTTAGCACAAATTCAGGGTTGGTGACGAAAGATGATTTATGCAAATGAGGCAAGGAATATTTAGATGCACTGCTATGAAAGTTCTGCACTTTTTCTGTACAATTTTCTGAACTATTTCACATATCACTCATCTTTCTAAATATTAATGTTGTAGTAGTAGTAGTAGCAGTAGTCGTCGGTTGGTTGCTGGTGCTTGTAGTTGTTGTTGGTGTTATTCAGGTGTCAAACGTGGATGATGTTTTGACGTATCACATGGACTTTCTCAACAGTTGCCTCAAGGACTGCATGCTCACTGATCCAGACCTGCTTAGGATTGTCCACAAACTGCTCATGGTCTGCGTCACCTTCTCCAACTTTATGCAGGTATGTTGTGGTATTTGTTGTTGTTTTTATTGTTGTAGTTGTTGTTCACAGGCTACTCATGATCTGCATCTTTTTCTCTAACATTTCTAACATACGACACATACTGGCTGTTGTTGTTGTAGTTGTTGTTGCAGATGTTGTTGCAATCATTGCTGAAAATTATTTTTCCACAGTTAGGAAATATCACCAAAGTCAGAGGTCGAAGGCAATATTTCCAAGCTGAGGCAATACTTATGCATTTGTGTCCATGTGGACTGGGCACCATTGATATTTTTTGCCTGGCTGCCATGCTCAGCTGGGCATTAGGTCATTGTAATGGCCGTCACGTGACGTGATTGAAATAATGGCATTCAGTATTTTGTAATGAGAGGTTGTGTGCTACTACAGACCCCAGCGTCGATGGCTTGAAACGTTTATGACTGCGGACACCAAAATTATTCGACTGACTAATCGATGCATTGCATTTTGTTTTTGTTTTTTTTCACAGCACCAGCATTGCAATTTTTCATGGTGATTGCAACGTGAGCAATTTTAAAAATTTTCTAGTTTGACTGGTTTTGATCTTTGGTTTGTTGGAAAAGGGAGGGAAGGCTTGTGCGTTGACAAAATTCTGCATATGCCTATGACTGTCTCTCGCTGTGTTTGGAGTAATATGTCGTCACAATACCCAGTCAACCTATAGGCCTTGCTCTTACATCATCATCTTATTTCTCTACCTTGAAACCAATATATATCATTTTCAAACTCAGAAGTAGGACTTTTGTATAATAATAATAAGGTTAAAAGTAAGTGATGTATCGAAAAACTGCGCATTAAATGTAACGGTGAGGAAAAAATTCTGCTCATTCGATGATTCTGATGACGTATAAATTTGATGTGGTAAGTGTAAGAAATTTTACCTCAGTGCTGAGATTGAATTCCAAACACTTACCACATCAAATTGCAGAATTTATACAGCACCATTGCATTTAATGTCCAGTTTTTTGATGTAGTCACTTGAGGTCTATCAGGGTTCCTACAAGTCAGGGAAAACGGGAAAAAGTCAGGGAATTTGTGTGGTCTTGTAAAGGTCAGAGAAAATTATTATTTTTGAAAAGTCAGGGAAAAGTCAGGAAAAATGATCTTGGATTATGCAGACTGCAGATATATGTGACTTTTGCATCTCTAAATATTAAAAAGCAGGCAAATTTGCAGCTTTCATTGAACGTCCAAAACTAGAAGTGTTTTCAGCTTTGCCCTTCAGGGTCTCTGTCATTTGCATATTGTTCCATTAATACTGTTCCATTAACTTATGATATAGTGTACCATTCTTGACATTTATGCGATGCGGTTATTGTTTTGATAAGGTCAGGAAAATTGTCATTCCATGACCAGCAAAGTCAGGGAAAAGTCAGGGAATTTTGCTGCAGAAGACTTGTAGGAACCCTGTCTATCCTGCTGGTGATTATAGTCAAAGGATGATATGATATTGATGATATGGTGTGCGTGCTATTGACAGCGAATAAGCATAGACTCTGCTGATGTCAGTGAAGTTACCGACTCAATGCCGGACAAAGACAGCCGCAAAACATCCTCCAAAGTGAGATATTCTGCCTATCTGTCATTTTTTCAATACATGAGTCATAATGCTTTCAACGGCTTTTGATCAATCACGGCACTGAATGGCTTATATTGTGCTGATGTGCCATTTATCACTAGGGCCCACAGTTTTCCACAGAAAATTTTGCCAAATTTCGTGGGCCAGTTTGCAGAATTTTGCAGTTAACCTTGGCCTCCTGTTTGTGAGTAAACTGTTCAGAAACTTTAGTTATTTAGGGCTGGCATTTTACTGAGTTATGTTATCAACATACAAAGAAAATTATCAATCAAATTGTGATAATTCAGTGGTTTAAGACTGTCATCTGAGGAACTGGATTGTACAAGTAGATAGTTATTAATAGTGTAGCAGGTTAAGTAAAGTCAAATACACTCAGTCTGCTAGTGGAACGAGAAGTTGAGAAATGTCTGAGATGGCGTCTAAAGTATGTGCTGTTCCAAGCCTATATAGGAAGACTTAGGGGATTCAGGGATAGAACCCCTGGTGATGGAAGTTAGAGACAAACCTCACTGAAGCTGCAAGCTTTGGTACAATTTGGCCTTACTTTTTTGCATTTTGCACATTGCTGTTAAATTTTCTACTGCTTTTCATCCAAGCGATGCTAATAGATTAACAGTTTCTATGAAATTACTCTGTGTGAAGCAGTGAGGGGGCAAACAGCATTGTGTGCCTCCTTATTCAAAGAAGTAAGCCCCTTTTCCCTATGGCTCTGCAGTCTGTGCACACTATTGACAATTGTTACTGACACGCAGGTGATGTTATCTCAAATTGACATCGTTGCCGGCAGTGACAACTTTGAACGAACAATCTTCACATTTGATCGCAACTTTTCAACTCATCTTATCTCTCTGCTGGACCGAATCATGGATTTCAGTGTGACTAACTGTGAACACAAGCTTATGAACATCCTGTACAGGTTTGCAGTTGTAGTAGTATTAGTAGTACAGTAGTTGGTAGTCATAGTAATAACTTCTCTACTATACAGGTTATTATATATAAAAAAACTGCAAGCGATTCATTTAATGTTGTATAAGCGATGATGTAAAACAGCAAAAATCAAAAAGTATAAGCACAAACTGATGTATTAGCTTAGACATTTAATCTGTTCTCAGTAGCCAGATATAAATGTCTAAGCTAATGCATAATGAATTTGGATTCTATTTTTGTTACCTCCGCCAAGGAGGTTATGTTTTTGCCAGTCTTTGTTTGTTTGTTTGTTTGTTTGTCTGTCTGACTGTCTGTCTGTCTGTCTGTTAGCAAGATAACTCAAAAAGTTATGGACAGATCTTTCTGAAATTTTAAGGGTATGTCGGGAATGGCACAAAATACCAGTGATTCAATTTTGGGGGTGATGCGGAAGGAATCCTGGATTCTGGATCACTTTGAAATTTTCGTTATCATTGCTTTCAGTGGGGCATAAGGGAAACTGCTGGGGTGGTGTTTGGTGAGCAGGCTAGAATACTGAATACATTTGTTCATTCAAGAAGTAGTCAGCTTTGTTGAAAAGTTGTTGCAAAATAACTGATAACTGACGTAATATGATAAATTGAGATGATTAGTTCTGTTGTCAAAAATATAGCAAATATATTTTAGTGATGGTGGGCCCCCGAATGTCCCATGGCTTGGGAAGACGTTCCTTCTTTTTCCTTTTTTTATTGATGGGTTTGTACTGTTGTTGGCTGTTGTTGTTTTCGTAGACTGGATTTCAACAATTTCTACACAAAACAGCTGGAGTCAGTCTCAGCAGAGAAGACCCAGAGATCTGACAGCTTTGATGATGAACTGAGCAGTTCCACGGTGTAGACTACCAGTGACATAGCCAGAAATGTGAATTCGTGGGGGGTTGCTTTTCTTCCCTTCGTTTCCCTTTGCTCCACTTTTCTTTTTTCTCTTCTTTTTCTTCCTTCTTTATCCATCTCTTTTTCTGTTCCCCTGTCTCTCCTTTTAGACATAGGACCCCTTCAATTCCAGCTAACGGGTTTTAAAGAGTGCTGAGTTCCAGCGGTGGGGTATGGTGCGGAGCTGCAGCCAAGATCGAATTTGGTGTATTATAGCCTCATAATATGAGATCTGGTGGCAACAGTCTCGGTTATTTTTCTGACTCCCCGATGTCCATTTTTAACAGACATTTCAGATTGGGGAGCTGGGCCCCGTGGGACCCCTTTGTCTATGCCTCTGACTTATATTGAGTTCGCACTGTCTACATGTGGATGAGCTATTGGAGTGAGAGAGAGATACAACTTTGATGACGAACTCAGCTCCTCCACAGTATAGACTCGGAGGTGGATTTGGCCGTGTTTAGCATATTTGGCTGAACAGGGGCTTCCACCAAAACGGAAGCTGCCCAGATTAGACAGTTGCAGACTGCAGTGCAGAATGTTTTGTTATGCTGGAGACTCTATGGCATGCTGCGAGAAAGTTTGCTTGGTGCATGCAGCATAGCGTTCTCTTGTCTGCGGGGATTTCTTGTCTGGAAGGTGGTGGGGGCTGTATATGCTGATTACCCCAGACGGTCGCCCATTTCAGCATTAGCAGTGAGGGACGGTCTCACGCTTTTACTAAATAGGTTCTAATTGGACTTGAATTTGTGTAGACTTGATGCTCGGGGTCAGTGGATAGCCAGTAATTTGTCTTGGATGTACACTCCCGAGACCCAATTAAAAGGCTGAGATTTTAGGTCCCCATGATGCTGTTGACAGCTACTGCTAAAGACGTTGGGCGACTTCACTTTTGACTTAGACTTCACTGAGCCAAAGCTAAAGCTGAACGCTAAAGTCTGTACTTAGACCAAAGTTCAATTAAATGATTAAAAATGGCGGAAAACCGGTAAACCTAACAGGAAATAAATCGACCAGTTATGCTTGAACTTGCTTATTTAATTGCGCCGCGCACGCAAATGACGTCATCACGTAACATCTTACGTAATTATGTAGCCATTACGGCGTTTATTTTTGGTACCAGACTTTTTTAATTTACTAAACTGTCCGTGTTAGTCGCCATGCTTTCACTCAGCGAAATCACTTCACTTTTTGACTTAAGTAGGTACTTAGACCAAAGTTTAGGCTCAGTGAAAGTCTCAGCGAAAGTCTAAGTCAAAAAGTCGCCCATTGTCTTAAGTCGTCATGCATGTCATCTTATTGTGTATCTGTTCCTCCCCCCTTGCCCTGTAGTGGCATTGTGGCCAGGGATGTTAACGAGACCAAAATATGGCGAGAACGAGAACGAAAACAATTGTGATGAGAACGAGAACGAGAACGAGAACAACGACAACGAGACCAAGAACGAGAACGAGACCATTAAATTTGGTCTCGAGACCACGTTGGTCTCGAGAACTTAACATCCCTGATTGTGGCCGAGGGGCATTGCCCCATCTCCTGAACTTTCGGGTCGTCGGAAAATTGTCAGAACATTTTTTTGTCTGAAAATGTGTCTAAAAATGCAAATTTTGGGGCTGAAAACCGTCATTTTGGGGGTAATTTAGGGCCATAATTGACACATCAGGAAGTTGCAATTATTAGACAGACACTGCAATTGCCGTAATTGAAATTTTGATGATCCATTATCTCCTCTGTCGGAATTGGCAGATTTCTGACAGAATTCCAACAGCCAGTTGCAAATTCTGACAAAAGAGATAATGGATCTTCAACATTTCAATTATAGCAGTTGCAGTGTCTGTCTAAAATTGCAACTTCCAGCTTCACTTTTTCAAGCCACTATGCCACTCCCCTCCCTATGTGCACCCTTGCCTACGCCACTGCTTACAGCGACATTTGTGTCACGTCAGAAACTGTGCCTACTAGCTGCAATAGGCATTAGAAACATATTTGAAAATGTGTTAAAAACGCATGTTCTATTTTTAAAAAATGTAACGTTAGTATAATATATGTTGACTGAAAAACGTGACGCACTTTCTACCTGACGTTGCCTATTTGACAAAATCCGATGTTTCAGAATACTGTGTTTTTATGTTCACCAAATTGTTAACGTCACAATCTGAGTTCATACGAATTTTGTCATTGTTTTTTCAGTAAAACTTTTCTTTTGTACATGATTATTTTAAACTACCGTCATTTTGACCAGGCCATTGAGTGTTTAGCCTGTTTGATATAATCTTTGGCTAAAGACATTTGAGCCTATATGCTCCCTATCGTGCTGAAATGCTGGTACAGTTGCTACTACTGATCTCAAAAAATGCTATTATCACATATATTGGTTGGTTCTGTTCCTGATTCTTTTAGTTAACTATTACCACCATTTTACGTCACAGCGTATTGTAGGAACTAGAAGCGCCCGCCTATCTGCGGGAGTTTTCCGGCATGAAGCACTACACTGTGCGCTAAGCTGACGGGCTTGGCAGAATCAGCGAGGAAATAAGACCCAAAAATTCAGCCCACCCCCTCAGGCTGCCCGTGAGGGCAGGTGGAGGTCAAGGTGGGGGCATGTACGTAAGGCCCAAGGACTCAAACGCCGCGGTCGGGGTCCACGACCGTGCAACTGGCGCTAGTGGGGGCTGACTCGACAAACAGACTTTCCGTGCATTATAGTAAGATTTTTCTGGACTGTAGAAAAAAGTGAAGAAATTGGAGTTTTGCTAGCAGGGTCCAGAACCAGGTACTGTAAGTGCGGTCGAGGGAGGGAGGGGAATATAAGTTTTTTTCCGGGCTCCGCGACATTTGGGGGCCCCGCCGTCGCTCAGAAATATAAAGTACATCAGAATGCGCCATTTTAAAAAGCAAAATTCAAGAAATTTCTCCCCAGAAAGGCTCTGCGAAAATGTGCCTTAGTCCTACCTTTCTTTTCTTTCCCCTTTTGACGCGCTACAGCCATGCTCTAGGCGTCTATGTTACTGTTGTCATCTGTCTGTCTGTCTGTAACGGATGTATTGTGGCTAAGCGGTAGGTTTTAGGGGAAAACTTTTTACACGAATAATTTGATATTTGTGGTGGGTCTGCGTACAAAGTTTTGGGATGCATTTCAAGGGAAACATTTCTAAATTTGGAGCTAAATGGAGCGGAAAGGAAGATGTGCGTTTTTTCAACAGAAAACTGGCCATATCTCGTAAACGTTAGGGCTTATGGTTGCTACATGGTTGCTATTGATCGCTAATAGGATTATATCATTTATATGGCCCTACATTGGCTTTCAAGTGAGTGACATGAACATCATTGACCTTAGATGATTTTGAAGGTCCGTACTGCAACAGGAACTGTATGGGTTGTAGGGCGTCTTTAGTAACGACGGCTAGTTTTCTTGTTTTACATTATTAAATACGGTAGCCTTCTTGCGTACGTTTTGGATGTTGTGGCTGTTAGTATAAACACATTTCACATTTTAGGCACACCGGATGTTGTCCTGTGTGCAGCAGAAAATGAAACTAAACCTCGAAATTAGGATGTAAACACAGACACAACATTTTGATCTCCAAATAATGTTCTTTTTTGTAGTCATCGTTCGAAACTTTTGATTTAGCTCTGATGAATCACAATTTATTGCGCACCGTTGCCGGCAGTTTAGCAGTATTATGTTCAGCCTGTCGTACGAACTGCAGCGTAGCAGGCTTTCTGCGCCGGCCCAGAGTTGTACACCGAGTTTCCGCGACGTTTATTCGCCGATTCTTCGACGCTAGAGGTAAAGATAAACATGGGCGGTGAGGATTTTTTATCAGATTTTTTTTTTACATTTTAATAGCATTTTTGACATTTATTAAGGCTGTCTTTGAAATTTGTAATGAAAGTTGTGTGTAAAACCAATGAGTCTACAGTGTGAGTATGAAGAATTTAGTAGTCTCTGTGAGGTGGCTCTAAATACCGAAAACTACCAGGTTGTTTTCGGTAGCCCTAAAACTTTAAATATCAAAAACAACCTAAATACCAAAGACTATGGAAAACTTTAACTCTAATTTAAGCGAAAAACTGCTGAAAAGAGCTAGTAATTTTTGGTTTGGGTTAGGATTTTCAGTAGTTTTTGGTATGGTACGGGGCCGTCCTACAGTGTCAAAGTAAAATTGCTATTTGTAGGACAGTCCGTCAGCCACCTTGAACAGCCCTAGCTTACCAGCTAAAGAATGTGTGTCCCTGCGGTGGTACGACTGCTCATTCACTTATAATCTAAAACTTTCATACGTATCAAATTTTTCTCCAACCACTATCGCCATCTTGCCATCTTGAGAATAGCAAAAATGCTGCAGGTTGCAGGATGGTTCTGCGTATAATAACTCTGTTTTGGTATTTGCGTTGTTTTTAGTAATACGGGTTGTTCATTGATGTTCAGTAAATAGTGTCATTGTGGCTGTGTGCACGCAGCTTGTCCGTGATCTCAGGGTTGCATCTGGGTCTGGTGGACTGATAGATGATGCCTATATTTCTCCCCACAGCCCTAGTGACTGGAATGCTTCCCCACCCAAGGCCATAATAATGTCAGTTATTATACAAACTTTTCAAAAAAGTCCTTTTCGAGCTTAGGATGGTGCTGATCTCCATTTTTAGCTTTCAGCCAAGCAGCAGCTTACACTGCGTGTTTAAAGGTAAACATAAAGGCCAACACTCGCTATAGCGCTTCTTACCATTACTCAGAAGTGCTTCACAATCTCGAAAGTGGCAGCTGATTGGCATGAGCTAATGATACCGCAGCGCATAATGCAGCCTTCCATTGCTTGCATTAATGAACAATTGGACCCACGGTTTGCACCTAGCAGACATACGGCCGCCCCAATCAGCCATGCTAGGATTTCACCCCATAGCCTGTAAGCTACTACTTATTTCCCGCTTCACGGAGGGTAGAAGGCTGAGTTGGCCTGAGGACACAGTAGGTTAGCAACTTGCTTAATGTTGCTTGCAAATGACGGCGGTGAGAATTGAATCGCAACTTGAAAGTTACGAGTCGACCCTAACCACTAGACACTTGCACCTACACAGGCAGGTAGGTGTGAACAACTTGTCCACAGTTGTTACTTGGTAGTGCATTGGCTGGGCATTGAACAGTGGACCTTTCGGTCTCATATCCAACGCTTTAACTGCTGAGCAACTAAGCCAGCTTTCAATGATACTTATTTTGTAAGGTTGTGATGTGTGTACGCCAATATTTTATAGCAGTGCTGGCATAGAATAATAGAAAATAGAGTATAATCCGCATATGTAATGCTTGCTTGCTTCCTGCCAGTCCTGGGCATCAACCACAACACTGGAACATTGCCAGAATTAAATGTTTACAGAACTGAGAATCCGTGCATCACTATCTCCAATGGCAGTTACTAGTTATGTTTTAAAAGTGAAGAGAGGTGAGGAGCCATTAATAGGCTCAAAACGTTGATTTAGAGTGAGAAACGATATATTTCTCACGTGAGAATTAGTATTGAGATATTGAAAACCACGAAAGTGGTTGTAGTCCACCAGAGAGGCTACGTTGGAATGTTGAAAGTGCTGATTGAATCAAATCTGGCGATTCGGGCCTGGACATGGAACCTTCATTGACTTTGCAAGAAGGTGTTGTCGACGACAGAGAATTTCTGGGTAATTCCGGGACAACGTGAAGTGAACCACGCGACCCAACGTCGAGATCGTTTTCAGCCAACAACAGACGTCATCAGCAGATACTTTAGACGTGGAACGATGACGGCAGAAGCTGGGAGAATTTGAATTGACGGGAGCCATCATCAGTTGTATGCGTTTGCTGGCTTGCTAAGCTGCTTGCTTTGCCTTAATAAAGAACGATTAAAAGTATAGATAACCAGCCATTTTATGTATAAATGTGCAGGTAATTGACTTGACTAACTGTTACTGCATATTATTGTGCATTTATTACAATATATTATCTTAAAACGTCAATTTTGGCGTTTGTTGTCATAGCCATTAGCGGCTTGAATTGTAAGGTAAATCAGCTAGATAAACAGTTCTAGCCATATCGTGGCAACCGGTCAAAGTCTGCATATTTATTCACCGATGGTGGGATGGCCAGGCTGAGTTGACCTGGCTGGTTAACTTGCTGGTTATCCAATGGTTTACCTGTTTGCTGATGGTCGCCCATCCAAGAAATAACCAGGCACAATGTTGATTAACTTTATTGATGTGATAAACAACATTAACATCTGAGCCAAACTGCCACCACTGAGTAGAGAAGTGGTGATTATTTGAAACAGTCATATGACAACAGCTCATTCTTAGGCTGTAAGCAAACGACATATTAAGAATTGGTCATGTGATAAAGTTTTTTCTTCATGCTCATTTTGTCTGGGTCTGTTCACTTGTCTGTAGGCAAAGACGTAGCCGAGAAAGAAAAGGCATTAATCGTGCACCAGGGCGAGTATTTTGACAAGATCGCTAAGCAGGAGCGCAACAAGCGGACGTTTCAGGCAGCTGTGGGTCTCTATCTGAAACATAATGCAATCTACCGGCGCGGACATGTAGAGTTTTTGTATGCAGCTCTCGACCGCATGCAGGACTTTGATGTTCACAAGTAAGTCCACTGCAAACAACGAACTTATTATTTTTTTCCCATACTGCATTTTCAGTCAGAAGGTTCACTTCAATGGTTACTGGCTGTAGGGCCTGTGTTAAAATGAGCTTCCAATCATGGCAATCAATCACTATTAGTTTGCATTAATCAGTGTTTTATACTATGTTGTTCAAGTGTTTCATGAAGAGAAAATGGAATATAGATGCTTTTAGTATTAATGAACGGATAGTATTCATTGTTACGGCAACGGCTTTTACTTGCAGTGCATGTTTGGTAATTTTCGAGTTGCAACTTGCTTAGACATTTTAGTCCAATTTTATGTTCGCTGGTTTAACTTTATCGTGATGTGCATAGTACCAATCAAATACACATGAGATGCATTTACAATATAATTGCACATCTTTTTTCCAATACTACATGGAATAAAAATTTGCGTTATAAACATGTTATAGCCTATGCAGCAGATTCAGAGCGGCAATGGGACAGATACCTCGTTCCATAGAACGTAATACTAGTACTTAGTACAGGGTGGGTCGTAAAAAATGTGGCACTTTACTTTTGTCCATATCTTCACCAGTTAATGACCGATTTTTAAAATTTTTTCACTGTCACACTATGTGGACAATTTGCAATAATGTGATTATTATATATCCCACCACACCGTAAATGCGTCTCAGCACTACTTTGTGAAATATGAATGAAATATGCATGTGTAATGACAATTTTGGTAAAATTGAAAAAAAACACTTCAGATCAACATTGCTGTGAATGATTTGTATAACACTAGACTGTGTGGGTCTAACACAGTCTACAGTAGTGTCATTCAGATCATTCACCGCAATGTTGGTCTGAAGTGTTTTTTTATTTACTCAAATGTTTGTTATTATCGTTAGGTTTTCTTACATTTATGTTTCACAAGGTAGTGTAAAGACACATTTACAGTGTGATGGGAAATATAATAATCACATTATTGCAAATTGTCTGCAGAGTGTGCCAGTGAAAAAAGTTTAAAAATCGGTCAATAACTGGTGAAGACATTGACAAAAGTAAAGTGCCACTTTTTCATGGCCCACAGTGTATTATTATTTCAATTTAGAAATTGACAGAATGCAATTAATATATACCATTTTGTTAAAATTTATTTGGCAGAGATATGTTGTCTCATGAGCACTTTCTAGTTAAATACACTGGGTGACTTTAAATTTTGCTTAGACCTAAGTTTTAGACTATAGTTTTAAACCAAACTTTAATCTGGACTCTAAAGTATGGTTTTAACCAATGCTCAGATTAACTTCAGTTTTAAACTCGGTTTTAAACTTAAGTTTTTGAACAGAAAACCTACTTCCTTGCAGATTGACCATCGCCGAACTCTCTGCAAGTCCCTTGACTCGACCGACTTGGTGATAGTATCCTCCTCGAGCCAAGTAATAATAATAAGTGAACATTTATATAGCGCACTATCATTTCGAAGAAATCTCTAGTGCGCTTGGCAGTCGATTGAGTGTGAATACTACATGTTCATAGTGTCCACTAGAGGCGAACTGCGACAAGTCTTGATATGACAGCGCTGGTGCAAATTGTTCAAGTCATCAGATGGTAGATCCTTTGACTGTTAATGCTGACGTTCGCTGATGACGTTGTCGGTTGGCTTCTACGATCCGTCGTTGCACAGGAATCGGCTGGTGTATGTCTTGTACATGTTGGTCAGCAAGGCACGTCTTCACGGTCGAATGCGTACAATTGCAGACACACGTACGCCCGGCCACGGCAGCCTGGCCTCGCGGCGTGCACGTCCAGTTTCAACATGCCGGCCAGCACGTTGTCAGCACACAGTAAGAAACATCGAGTGTCAACGACGGATAACATATGGTGTCAAATCAGCAAACCAGAACAGCCAAACGGAACACCAGATGTAGCACTACAACAATGCAACGTATCATCTCATAAAACGCACTCGTGCCATAGCAAAACACTAAAACATGCAGCACGTCTCAACACGCCTCACTCTGCAAGCAGCGCATACACAAACAAGTAACAAGTAACGCAGGAAGAACTTTACATGCTCAGTTCTGGTGTAATATCTTACGTTTACACCATCAACCTGACGACGCCTCCGGATGTATTGTAAGGCTAGCTGGTGAATCTGTCTAGTACTGGTACTCAGACGTGTTGAAAAAAACTGATCTTCGTCAGATAAACATGATTCGCGCTGTACATTAGACGCACGTTGTAGGCGATTGGGCCATAGAACGCCGGCAGCAATAGCAACCTCTGGGTAAACAAACGCCGTCTTGTTTTCGCTAAATCAAAACTTAAGTGGTTTTGGTTTTAAACCAAACCTAAAGACTAGTCTTTAAGAAGAAACGTTTATCTCGATGCATTACGGAGATCAGGTTTGAAACTGGATTGTTCAGAATTAGTTTGGTTTTAAACTGAAGTTTCGTATTGTGTTCAGTTTTAACTTTGGTTTCAGCGGAAGCGTTCGGTTTTAAAGGTCCATGGCCACGGTCAAACTCACTCGCGCAATTTCTGTAGATTTAAATTAGACATTTAACCTTGCATATATAATATGTCGATTTGAGCTTCATAAATATATGAAATTAATGCGTGAATTCAAA
>Ga0056128_1001631_pt1 | contig 25452 bp, 15 predicted proteins | sample WorMetLIZISLAND2_FD_71113 | JGI IMG/M metagenome (GOLD analysis project Ga0056128, IMG submission 71113) | Marine gutless worms symbiont microbial communities from Max Planck institute for Marine Microbiology, Germany - Olavius geniculatus... ... | reverse complement strand
ACACAGTCAGTGTGATGCGGGCAATATCACCTTTTGTAATTTTTGCTGTTTTCGATGTGCAAGTCCTTAAATGTTGCCGTTAACAAGTGTATAAACTAATGTTTTGTACATTTATATTGTAAAGGACAGACAAAAAAATAATGGTGATAACCTCCGCCGAAGAACAACGGTTATGTTTTTACCTTTATCTGAAAAGGCATTTAGGCCTAACGATGCGAATTACTTACGTATTTGTCATGCATCTCCTCACTACCCAGTTTCTCACTTACGTGATTTTTAAAAGTATCATTAGTTGCGAGGTTGTGTTTTACCGTGTTTACTGTTTTACTGTTTTGTGTCTGTTGATGTGTGTGCGTGTGCGCGTGTTTTATATTTTTATACGTGCCTTGTTGCCTGAAATAAAAGCACTGATCGATCAGCTGATTGATCGATTACGTTATGTTACTGTGATCACTGCATGGATCGGGAAGCTGCAATAGCGACAACAGTGAGCGAAAATGATAATCGAGAGCACTCAAAAAAAGTTCAAATCTCTACCGAAGACTGTGTTTTACTCCTAGGTGTCTAAATTTATAGGAATCGCATTTCTAACAAAATATTTTTAAATTTTTAGATCCTGGTCTTAATCCTGATTGTTACCAAAAACTGATCAATTTTTTTGGTCCATGCCCTTTCTTTACAGAAAATGTCACCATGTTTTCAGCAGGCCGATATTAAGCGCAGTGTCTCGAATACAAACAGTCCAACTACAGTAATGTAGATTTTTTTTCTTCCGATTGCCCAATTTTCCGTCTTTCAGGTGCGGATTCAAGGGTCGTCCACGTATTCACGCAGTCGCGTCTTCGTTTTCGTCTTCCGCCAATGTCAGCGCTTCCCTACAACTGTAACGATAGCTAGTCACACATTCATAGCTTGCCCAACCTATTAGGGACCGTCGTTGCTGTTCATCATGCCAAGAAGCAGTGATTACGTCAACGATTACGTCGCCTTTCGCTGACGTTGCAGTAGTCGGCACAGCAGGCGTGTTTTGTCGTTCACAGGGGCCCTAGATCAAACCAGTTTTTGCCAAAGCCGCCGTGTTTTTGATCGCTCGTCATTCTATTTTCAGTCGGTTGAGTTGACGTGTTTAGTGTTTGTCAGGGTTAAATATTTTGTGCGGTCCTATAATATGGGTCTTGCCCCTTCGTTGGTCTATCCGTTGTCTGTCTGTCTCGCGATCTCGTACGGGCTGCTAACTCGAAAACAAACGGGCGTAAAAGAACCAAAATTGGCGCGAACTTTCCCAGGACAGGATTAACGGGTGTGTCAATTTTCAAATCAAAAGGTTAGAGGTCATGGTTAGCGTCAGGCTTCCGCAATACAGTGCATAGCTAAACGGGGATGGCCACAAAATTGTCGGCTTTGAGACGACATAGTTTTTTTTAGTTTTTAATTGTTTTCGAATGCGATTTGGTGTACTGTGATGAAAACGACGTGCAAGAGTAGACCAAATCATCCGAATGGGCAACAAACTGGCAGCCGTCGCAGACCTGCCCGGTTTACTCTACGGATCTTGTTTGTGCTAGCCAAAATACTGCTTGTCTCGATCTACGGATTACACGAAAACGTCATAGTATCTCCCTCTAGACGTTCTTTAGACTCTAGAGTTCACAGTCCCTGACTGTTAATGAAACTACAGCGAATGATGTCTCGACGGACCAAGCAATGCAGGGCGTCGTGCCGTCGCAGAATAACGAGTATTTAAATAAGACCGACTCCGCGTTATGTCGTGTCTACACCACAGACAGTGCAGAAAACTTCTCCGAGGACGTTACGCATAAACGCCACAGCTCCACGGAGACTGTGCCGCTATGCTGATTGGCCCAATAAAAACTAAGCCCCAGACTTTTGTCATAGCTGCATAAAAAAGACCTATTTTCAAAATTTCTTTACCAGCACAATATTTGTTAATATATATGTATGGACTTTATATTGATTATTAAATTTCCATCACCCTTCTCGCAGAACGTGTCGCTACACTGTACATTCTAATCCAGCTGACTGCGACGTCAAGCATTAGCTTGGTCGTCCATAAGGATGTATAACTGTATAGATTAGATTGGTGGTATTTATGTCATGTTTGGCGATGCGCATGCGCTGCAGAAAAGACGTGCGGTTGCCGGTACAGCTGCAGAGAGCGATGGCAGCCGAAGCTGAAGCGACGCGAGAAGCTAAAGCAAAGGTAATCTGCTACTTAGGCCTATATTGCGTTTCATGTCAATAATTGCCGTGAAAATTCTACTTCAGACCGCGCAGTTATGCTCACAGCAACGAAGTTTACGATATGATTTGTATAGCCTTCCTTGCTTCATGATGGTTTGTGTCTCAGTTAAAAAACAACGCCCAGCCAATGTTGTGACCTGCAATTAAAATGCACTACGTCTGAGGGCTATAAACACAATTGAACTTTTATTTTTGGTCAAAAAATAGAAAATAGTAGACACCATCACGGTACAACCAGTACAAATCCAGGGAAGGAGAAAGCCCAGGTTATAGTCAAAATTTGACTCAAGTTATTGTCAAAAATATTGAAACGTTTAAAATTAGGCCACGTGTATTTTAAATGACATCGTCAGATACGCCACAATTTACTGAAGTTAGAAATAAAAAATTCTTCCTGCGATTTTTGTTGGGATGTATCTTTTTAGTCCCATTTTATTGCTATTAATTTTCAGATATACGTCAACGGCTCATGTTTTCCTTCAGTAACGACACAAAGCCATTTTGACAGTTTTATGCAAGATCGTAGCGAGTAAACGATCGGCAAGGCAGCGGCGGCTAATGGCGGGTAGCAATGGTCGATGAAGCGGTGAGAGGCCGTCAAATAGACATTGTATTTGTCGGGGACCGATTGCGACCGCATCTCAAAGTTAAATTACGAGCGACGAACGTGCATTTCTCGACAAAAACCCACATGTGCCCGACATGTACCACGGGCCGGTGTGCTGCTGCTTCATGTCCGCATTGCTGAAGGCCATTGCAAGGCAAGAACACAATTTATCATCAGGCTATGGCATGGTTCATCATCCCGCATCAGTAGGCATTAGCACGAGCTGCGGTTGCTGATGCTGATGATAAGTCAGTGGATCACGACGACGCAGGATCTGTCACGTTACTTGTGTGCCTTGTAGTGTGGCTCTTGCCATGTCACTGCGCCGTATAAATTTTCTTTTCATTGTTACTATTATATTGGAATATATCAGAAATGCTTTTTGATAATTTTTAATTTACCGATCACGGTAGAAAAACACAAAAAATAACACAATAGCAACACCGTAAAAAATACATACACATATACGGTCCATAGTCCACAACGGTTTCAATGTTATCGAGAAGCATTCTATCTATGAGGTTTCAGACTAAAACAATAACAATTTACTTTTTGGAATGTATTTCGTGAATGACCGTTCCAGCGCAGTTGGTCATAAGAAATAACTAATTGTAAACATACGCTGCTAGGGATTTTAATTTATGAATTCAGATATAACTTTTGACTGCGTTATTCCGTATACATCGAACGCTGTATTTACTCGTATGTACTTACTGACTTACTTACTTGATAATGTTTTCATTCGTCCTTTCTTTCTTCCTGTTTTTTTTCTTTTGCTTTTTTATCGTCATTATCGTCGTCATTCTTCTACGTCTTCTCACGCTGGCAGAATGTCGTGCAATTTTCGTCGTTGCTGTCAATGCAGGTGATAGCTGCGGAGGGTGAGCAGAAAGCGTCGCGAGCGTTGAAGGAAGCGTCCGACATCATCAGCGAGTCTTCATCAGCGCTCCAGCTGCGCTACCTTCAGACGCTCAACACCATCTCTGCCGAGAAGAACTCGACCATCATCTTCCCGCTGCCGATGGAGATCCTGCAGCACTTCATCAAGCAGGGCGACGCTCCGACGCCGATGCTCGACGACCACACGCGCCTGACGCCGTTGACACCGGCCGCCGTCGCAGCCGTCGATCCGGCCGGATGTCGTCGAAACGACAAGCACAGCAACGTCTTCACCGCGTAGACACTGACCGCAACAAGCCGCTCCGCTCCGCCCGCTCTCACTCCATGACTGACTGACTGACCGTGATCTCCGATCATTTCACCATACTCCCCTACTAAATGTTACTGATGTCTGACGTGACAACTGGCAGTATAGGGTGCAATGCTCCCATTTCCAACAACACTCTGAAGTTCTGAAGTTCTTCGTCCATTCTCCGTGTCCGAGCGTCCGCCGATCTGCGGCGCGGTTAAAAGCCCAAGCTCCACTTACTTCGAATTGCTGCTGATTTGTTGCACAACATGTTGTAGGCGTATACAGCAAGTTGTGCAGCTATTCAGTGACAAATCGAAATAGTGTTCTCTGCATCAGACTAAACTGTAACGGAACGCGAGAAAACGCAATTACGTCACCTGCGCATTAGGAAAAAAGCGTTTACTCTCTTTATATAAAGTATGTGTGCTCCGAGTGCCGGTATAATATGCGGTCATCCGCATATAGTTGGAATTTCCCATCATGTGCCACTAACGAAAATCCCAACATTGCATTTCTGTAGTCTGTTTCTTGCATATGACTATCGGGGATGCAGCACGTAGACTATAAGCCTATTCTGCCGTCATTACTCGAGATATGGGTTCATTTTTGGGAGGTTTTTGACATTCGGTAACCGTAGATTTTGATTTTTTGAGCTGAAAATTTACACACCGATTACCGTTACCCAGCCCTGTGGAACGTTGGCACAAATTTCAATTGTGTTTTTCATGTAAGAGGCTACACAGAGAAACAGACTACTGACAGGTTTTGTCCCAATGCATGCGCACAAGTTGCTGAATGTTCAATTGAGATAGTGGAAGTAGGCCCCTGTGGTAATTCATTTAAACGTTAACTCCTACCATCCGTGCTTACGAGTAAAACCTGTTTTGACATACGGCGCATTACAGATGCTGATTACTTAGGCTACTTACTTCGTTTGCTTTTTGCCACGTCAAAACAGTATACATGTCACGATAATGTTGAGGATAGTGGTTAAACGTCCCGGTGAAAAGTGCCGTTAACGTGGACGCCGTGGTCTGTACGCATTTAGGCTAATTTCGGGCCGTATAAGACAAGAAGCCCAGCTGTCGCTAAGATAGCCGATCGTACTCGTTGTCAGTGACGTTGAAGGTCATCCAATGTCAATGATTTTCATCTCATTTGAAAGAGCGTATGCTATTGCCTATTGGTGATCAATAGCGACCTAGGCCCTATTTCTCACTGTTTCCGAGATGCCCACTTACAGCTTGAAACTTTCCACTAAAAATTGCTGCTAAACCGCTGCAGATGGAGACATGGTTACTATTGACAGCCCATAGGAAGTCGCCAGCGCCTTATCCGATGCTACTATCGCCAAGCCCCCACGACTTACCGTTAAGCCACAATATATCCGTTACAGACAGACAGGCAGACGGACGGACAGACGCCGACAACCACGCCAATAGCTCGACCGTTACTTAAGTACGGTCGGCTAAAAACCCATTTCGCCAAAAATTGTTATAACTGTCACAAGCGTTGGATGAAGCACATTCTAACGGACATCTAATCGTGCTGATGTCGCCTTCAGTTACATTAGGCCTAGTCTTCAGACGCGGCTTCTATTCATCTTCGTTGCCATCATATTGGATTCCGATAACTCATCTGAAAATGAAACAATCTAAAGGGACATATCCCCCGCTCCAGCATGCACCGAGGCAGGAAGGATAACCTTCAATCACATTACTCCAACGGCTTGCGCAGGTTGTTTGGCGTGCGAGGATCGATGTCAAACATTCGCTAGATGTCATCACTATCATGTCATCACTATCATTACGGTCTAGAAGCGCGGTTAAAAATAAAATAGAATAGACAGCAATGTGGCAGATTACGAAATGTGTTCTTTGTTTTAGTTACGAAAATTTTTACGCAGAAAAAGTGCAAAAATATCGGGGGAAAAGGTCGATTTTGTACTTTTGCGAAGTAAAAATAATGAAGATTAATGTTACGCAATGTTATCAGTGGCGGATTCAAGGGGTCAGGTTGACCAGATGCAGCTGTAAACAGGCAAAAATTTTGCACGGAAATGCACTATTTTTGCATAAAAATTTCAAAAAAATTTTTGGGGAGGGGGATAGCTCTTTCCCCAGACTCCACCCCTACCCTTCCGCCCCTATTACAAATTTCTGGATCCCACACTGAATGTTATGAATGGTTTTATTAGTTTTCAACGTATGTTAAAAAATGGTTAATAATTTATTAATCTAAGAAAGTCCTTTATAGTTGTGTTGGTACTTGTCCGTTAATTCGCCTGCGCCCGAATTAACCGCTAGAGTTAAGGTTAGGGGTAAGGTTAGGGATAAGGGATATGGTTAGGGTTAGGATCCGGGTTAGGGCTGGGTTTAGGGTTAGGGTCAGGTTTAAGGTTAGGGTTAGCGTTCACAATAATAATTCGGGTGCGGGTGAATTAACGGACAAGTACCGATGTGTTATTTAGCGTTTGAATATAAAGTAATATTGCGTTAGATTACGCTTTATTGCCACCTCCTGACGTTGGTAACGATTGCAAAACAAACGCCTATTAAAGACAAAAACGCGACAGTTCGAAATAGATGTGAACGTAACGCAGAAAATTGCTGACTTGTAAATTTTATAGTAGAAAAAGATAACGAAGGATGCAAAAATATGCTGAAAAAAATTCGTCTGTTAGTTACTGCTAATTGCCTGTCGCTGGTCCGTTGGATGAGTAATGTACGATCGTGATTGATGAAGTACCGTCAGTAGTTCGTTACTGGCCGGAAGCCGGAAAGTTGGCTATTAAATAACCGTTAATTGGTCATTTTTGTTCTCAAATTAGCGACAAGTGACGGGCTGCATAACTACAGCTTTCGTTCTTAAAATTTTCAAATGACAATTCTGCACTTGAAAGAATAGTTCAGCAGGTTTTCGTTAAAACGAAAAATTGTTCTGGCTGTAATATTTCTGAAATTCAGCTTATTACTTAAGATTGCTTACGAAATCAGTGCATTTTAACTTTTTAAAGTTTGGATGCCGTTTCAGGTCAGGGATCTAGTTGAAATGTTACTGTTTTTGCGCGGCTAATGAGGGCGTGTGTTGTCAGAATTGAACAAATGTTCATCTTTGCAGCTGTAGCGCAAAGTCCACATTGTTGCAGTACAATCATGAACAGCCTACCGTTTGGCTGTGTTGACTGTAAACTTCTCTAGCTTATCTGCCTTCAAACGAACTATCGAATGGACTGGATTTTTCCAGGTTTCTTTAATTTTTTAAAAGTTTTCTTAGTTGTGTTGTTTTAGTTTACTATGTATAGCATGAGTTTGCACTTTGTCTAAGTTCAATTTTTATCTTAGGGCAACAGTTCGCTGCCTTGCTGTTCTGTCGCCATCGCCTACTACGTATGTGTTGTTACACTGTGTTGAAATAAAGATGACGACGACGCGATACCGTCGCTGACTCCGTATGACTTCCAGAAAACTGTATTGAAAACAAAAAGTAGAAAAAAACTGGTTTATGTTGTTATTGTTACTACTATGAGTTGAGCAAAGTAGGTTAACGCGTATACGATCCAGTCTGTGATTTTGCTGTGGCATACTATGAGTCTATTCTAGCTCGGTGGTGTGTCATCTGTGTGCATGTGTGCCGATTTCATGTTTTCTAGATCGGCAGACCATTGCACTGTTCCGTATAATACGGAGGCGTTTTGTACATATTACTATTTTCCGAGCGGTGGTCAATCATATAAAGACAAGAAGCCCAGCTGTCGCTAAAATAGCCGACCATACTGGTTGTCAGTGACCTTCAAGGTTGTCCAAGGTCGATGATTTTAAGGTCATTTGAAAATTAATATGCGACTTCCTATTAGTGATGAACAGCAACCTAGGCCCTATCTCTCACCGTTTCTAAGATATGGCCAGTTTTCCGTTGAAAAAAAAACGTTGAAAACGCACATTTTTTCCACCACCTCCATTCAACCTCCCAATTGAAAAATGTTTCCCTTGCACTAAATTGCTGAAATTTTGCATGCCTATTTTAAAACGCAGGGCTAATTATTCGTGTAAAAATTTTCCATTACGACCTACCGTTTAACCGCAATACATCCGCGATAGACGACAAACGGACAGACAGATAGAGTATAGACGGACGACAACCATGCCAGTAGTTTGACTGTTACTTCAGTACGGTCGGCTAAAAATGTGACTGAGTGACTGATCAATGAACACATGTACTCTGCGTACGCGTGCTTGTACGTTCGTTGTTAATCGTGCTGATAAATAACGATGCTTGATGTGCGCGTCATGTTCTGTTAAATAGTTTTTCGCTTTGTTTCGCCGCCGAATGCTGTATAGTTAATTCGATGTCGGACTGGAGACGGTTTCTATTAACGGTGTTGGTTATGCAAACAGTTGACGAAGACGTCGCTACGGCTACGTCGGCGATGCTAACAATTACTAACATGTAGGTCGATATAGTCGCAAACCACTAGAAACTAGCCAGCGCCACAGGCTTTCAATCAACTTCCGCTTTTTAAAAGAAACGGCATGAAACGTAACAGTACTCAATCCGTGGTGGTAACCGTCGACGACTGGCAGTCGCCGGGTTTTGTCAATCAGCATGACAGAATCTGGCACACGAACAGATTTTTCCATTTTCGTCGACGGCGATCATTAGCGGGCAATGACGGCTAAACTGTTAGCGGAAAGCATCTTGTCCGACGTCGGCTTTAGGCCTAACAGACTGAAGATCGTCGATTTGTGACGACAACGTGCCGTGCGGGACGCTGTGTAAATTTAACTGAGTCAGTTAAACCGTCAACAACGACCGCATGTGACAATATTGCATGTTTTGTCTGTTATCCTGTACTATGTTACACAGTGTGTTATTTTACATCAATAATTATGTAACAAAACGCGTTTTGCGGCCGGGCTGCGTGAGATGTAAGTTTGAACTGCCCCTACTGCTAAATCCTGCACGCGCATGGGGCATGGTGAAGCAAAAGCTCTATTATTCCCCGTTTACACGATGAAGCAAACATGAAGCAAACTTAGAGCACACGTTGTGCACGTGTATATTGAATACTTTTGTTTCATGCTTGCTTTTGTTTGCTTTATTGTGTAAACGGGGTATTACTTTGATTTGTAAGGGAATATATTGCGCAACACGCTTCAGAACAACAAACTCACAACGTTTTGCTCAACAAATCGCACTGGTTTGGGCTTATTGAAGTTCGCACTAATGATGTTAGCGAGGAAGAAGGCTTTGCAATCAACATCGTCAAATTCTACACGGAAGAATCTGGACTCCGCCAGCTCCGTTTGTCTACAACCAACGCAACTGTTGTTGCAAAGATCAGTTCAGGAAGCGCGCCTTCTCTGTCTGCGGTGCAAGTACCTGGAACTAGATTTGTTTCCACGCCAGGAACCTTCTTTCTGTTCCGGCTTTTCGTAAAGCTCTCAAGACTTACCTATTTCTGCAACTCAGTGGACAGTCAGTGCAATGCATTATCAGTCTCCTTTCTGCAGATAGGGCAAGGACAAGTACAAGAACTAACAATAACATCGCTGGTGGATGGTTTGCGCCTAATGTCAGACATCGTATTCGGACCCGCACAGCGTCAACGCGCTGAAACGAATGTCGACGGCGTGTTGCGATGATGTCGCGTCGTTGCGCACGGTGCCGGCGGCTGTGCTGTCGTCAGTGACGAGGTACGTGAAGAAGCGATGTGCTCGCGCGTAGCAGGTGCGACAGACGATGCCAGGGGACGACGGATTGTACGACAGGCGCAGCTTCCCCGGTGAACACTGCGAACACATGATCTACCAACCACAACACAACCGTCCGCCGTCTATGTTAGGGATACACCGTTCCACGCTGCGCAAGTGTTTAATGTTAAGTTAAATGTGTGTATGGGGCGCCATGTTAGAGCTACAGAGCAGCGCCACCAGCCATATGGCATCACTCACTGTTTGGCTTACTTGCCACTTGACAGAGGTGAATGCGAATGACCTCAACTCCAGCCAAACAAACCGAGACTCGATTTACCTACCCCGAAACGATGGGAGGCTGAGTTGATGACCTAAGTGGTTAATTATTTACCGAGATGGTTTAGCCGTCCGCAGTCACCCACTGCACCACACCGCGCATGTTTTGTGTAAAAATCTCATCGTCAGCGAGAGTATACGTTAGTTACGACTCAGAATGCAGAATGTGACGAATGGTGAATCCGGTCGAGTAGATTATGTCAGACTAGAATGCTACGCTACATAATACGATACAATACACAATCAGTGTACAGAGTGGGCCAAAAAGTAAGCTATGGTACTTTTTCCATATTTTCGCTAAAATATTGATTAATTTTCACAATTTTTTTACAACTCTGAAAGAAATTTGCTACTCAGTGGCATGCATATCACACTTATTATGTCGCTACACTACCTTGTAAAATATAAATATCTAAAAAGTACAATATCTGCAGATGGTAATAAAGTCGAGTGGTAAATTTTTAAAGCATTTGAGTGAAATGTTAAATATAAATTATAATAAGTGTCAAAAAGGTTTACGTATAGCAACGGAGTAAGTTTTCATATTCAAAAAATAGTGCAGAACTTGTAGGGCCGCACAATTGAAATACATTGCTGTGTATGCTCATGCAGTTAACTGAGCAACATTGCAGCCATCAACCAGCATTAATGTACATTAAAAATTAGTGCACAGTAAAATCATTTGAAACAATTATTTGAAAAAATGTTTAACATGTCTTCCAATATTTTTGACACTTACTATAACTCATATTTTAACATTTAAGTTAAATACTTCAAAAATTTACAACTAGACCTTCTGTTCATCTGCAAATATTGTATATTTTTGGATATTAATATTTTACAAGGTAGTGTAGCGACATAATAAGTGTGGTGTGCATGTCTCTGAGTAGCAAATTTTTACAAAGTCCACTAGTGAAAAAATTGTAAAAATTGCTCAATATTTAGCGAAGATATGGACAAAGTGCAATAGCTTACTTTTTTGGCCCACCCTGTATGGATCGCCGAGACATTAAAAAATTTCTAAGCTCACTGTGTTGCAGTCCGTTTGACTAAGATGACAAAAAGAAATTACAATCCTTATTTCACTTTTTCATCTTGTGTGACCTCATAAGGGATCAGCCACACTGTAGGGTCTATGATATTAGAACAACTGACTTAGAACTTGAAATAAAGACCCGGCTTACAGGAAAACAATGTCAGTTTGCCACGTTGAAGTCTTTTCTGTGCACTGCACACGACGTTCATTCAAATGCTTCAAGTTCAACCGCTGATTTGAAACACAAGTTTATTTGTAAGCTTCATGTCTGGCCAGTTGGTAGCAGCAAGTACGCCAGAGGTTAACTTTTGGAATTAACGAGTTTAACCTTCAGGCTATTTTTAACCTGGACATGAATAAACTAGCCTTCAGTCGTTTAATAAATAGGCTAAATGTGCAACGCAAATGACTGCTAAGTACGTTTTAGAGGTAGACGATGCGAACCTTACAGACAAATCCGATTTGATTCACTTTTTTGGATTTCGGATTTTAGGTAGATAGTCCTTCCAACCCTTTCTTGTCTACGCTTAATTATGACTAGGTGGACACCCGGCTTGTATTAGAAGTTCTACGGTAATTGCCGCGAAGTGTGAACTGGTTGCTTACTATTCCGCATCCTCGGCAGTGGTGTCTCCAGCACGTGATGACGTTGAACTCGCGGCAGCACAGCATGCAGCTCTTGCTTTGGTTGTCGGGCAGCCAGACCGGAGCACACGTGAAGTCTGAACAACTCGTGTCTGCCTAAACGCAACACCAGTCACTAAGCTATACTGTATTACCTTTGCCGTGTAAGAACGCTGCGTTCTTTGGGTCTCCTGTTTGTGTGCCCACTTTGCAATCCACACGGTGTTTCATAAAAAGACCCCTTTTGTTTTTTTCACAATTCACTCAAATGATGATCAATTTACACAAAATTTGTACCACTTGTAGCTAAAGAAATACTAATTCAAAATATTGCAACAAAATATGGCAATTGATTTAATATTCTTTCTATTCGTGATGTAACGCTGAGATCATAATGTGTCGTGAGTACAAGCTTGCTTGTCTCAACTGGTGCTGTCATTTGCTACCCTGCTTCGATGGTGAACTTAATCTGGTTTGCTAATTAAAAATGTTTATCGTGTCAGCACTAAGCAACATGTGGACATGAAATCAGGCGTATCGCGATCCAAAAACGCAACCATTTTGCAAGCTCGGTGTGCTAGTGCACTGTCTTGCTGAAACATGTGAAAGTCCAACTATCCCCACAGACACGTAAATGCAATCGCTTTGCACGTTTTTGTGGCTGCAACTGTAAAACTTCAAAAATTTGTCATCATCGTACCAGATTTTTTACTATCGAAGCAGGGTAGCAACTGACAAGACCAGTTGAGACTATTAAGCTTGAACCCGTGACACATTATGATGTCAGCGCTACGTCACAACTAGCAAAAAATATTTAATTAATTGCCGTATTTTGTTGCAATATTTTGAATTAGTATTTCTTCAGCTACAACTGGTACAAATTTTGTGTAAATTGATTATCATTTGAGTGAATTATGAAAAAAACAAAAAGGGGTCCCTTTTTATGAAACACCGTGTACAGCTAGATTGCTCAAAAGGTTTTAAACAAATTTTGATGACATTTTGTGCAGGACGCGGGAGAAAAAATAAAGTGATTAGATTTTGATGACATTTGGATTATTTATGACAATTGAAGATTCTTTACCGTTACGTAAACTGGCATCATTCCAGTAATTAAATAAATTTTGCGGAGAGGCTCAGTGACCAGCCATTCAAAGTTTTATGTCCATTCGATTTAAAATTCGATAACAGCCTCCAAAAATTCTGAGATCAATTTTAGGTCAAAATCCAGGAATTTCTTGACGAATTAGTACGCGTTGTATTGGCTGGGTGAAGATTTGAGATCTCTAATCGCTTCTATTTGTTATTAGCCATGAATAAAACATTATCGAATTAAGACAAATGCACATTTAAACATTTCGGTAAAAATTTCAAGTAACAAAAACTAGCGTCATTTTTAGCGATAGGCCTACGGCCGTTTTCGTCCAATGTATTGCAAATTGTAAGCAATTAAAACAACGACTCAAACAAAATACGAGTACGTTACACGTCCACTAACCTTTTTGATGCTATTTCGCTGTCCGGCATTCGCTTGCGCTGTCAGAATCAGCTGCAAGTTGCACAAAAAATAGCACCACAGTGACATTTTCTGAGACTATATGAAATCAAAAACTAAAGCAATTCGTCCAGCATTGGCGTAAAATATAGTAGTAGGTTATTTTGGCAAAATCCACCAAACCGTTTAGCATTATATATACGTACGAGGTACGGCACCGAAGTTCAAAACATTTGATCATGACTTGTAGTTTCTCTTTAAAACATATTATCACTGCCTTCAGCTACGCTATCAACCAAAGTTTAATTAAATTTTCTCCACGAGGGTGGAGACTGAGCTGTCGTGCTGACTTGAATTTTTTTTTTGTAACCCACAGACGGACAACACGAGAACATAATACCCGGCCGATATCTATCAGAAGCGACGAAAGCACAAAAACTTCTTACGCTGAATACGGAAAACACCTACACCTAATAAGTACTTTCCAAGTTTCTGAAGCAAATACATTCAACAAAGTATTGACATCAAAACGAAAAAATAGATAAATAGAAAGTGCAACAGTATTTTTAATGTGCAAAAATCAAAAATTTGACAATATATACCGATTCCCATTGATTTTTCTCGTCCGCAGACCTGCAAAGACACCACATTAACGGTACGAAAACTGAACAGATGCGAGTTTAGTTTGAAAGTAATTACAAAAATAGCCTAATTTCATTTTATTTACATCATGTTTTACTGTACGTCGTAAGTACTGGGAAATACACGGTGTTTCATAAAAGAGACCCCTTTTCGTTTTCCTCATAATTCACTCAAATGATGATCAGTTTACATAAAAAATTTTCCCAGTTGTAGCTAAAGAAATACTAATTCAAAATATTGCAACAAAATATGGCAGTTAATTAAATATATTTTGTTAGTCGTGACGTAATGCTGACGTCATAATGTGTCACGGGTACAAGCTTGCTTGTCTCAACTGGTGCTGTCAGTTGCTACCCAGCTTCGATGGTGAACTTAATCTGGTTCGCTAATGAAAAATATTTATCTTGTCAGCACTAAGCAACATGGAAACATGAAATCAAGCGTCTTGCGATCCAAAAACTCAACCATTCTGCAAGCTCGGTGTGCTAGTGCACTGTTTTGCTCGAACATGTCATATTCCAACTATCCCCACAGACACGTAAATGCAATCGCTTTGCACGTTTTTGTGGCTGCAACTGTAAAACTTCAAAAATTTGTCATCAGCGAACCAAATTTTTCACCATCGATGAGGGTAGCGATAGGCAGCACCAGTTGAGACTATCAAGCTTGTACCCGTGACACATTATGATGTCAGCATTACGTCATGACTAGCAAAGAATATTTAATCAATTGCCATATTTTGTTGCAATGTTTTGAATTAGTATTTTTGCACCTGAAAGTGGTACAAATTTTGTGTAAATTGATTATCGTTTGAGTGAATTATGAGAAGTAACAAAAGCGGTCCCTTTTTATGAAACACCGTTTATAGTAAATGATAGTACAATAGTTAACTATCTGCCCGTTTGTTATCCCGTCACACGCTTGGATTTTGTTGTATATCATCAGAATAATGTCGCCTCAATTTTTGGGTACTTGTTAGAGGTTTGTGATACAGAATTTATGAGGGTTTAGCAAATGCATTAAATGAGAGTGGTGAGTGATAAATTGTTGATTTTTGACTTTATATGGCACCTTATAGTAAATAATGTTATTATTAGGCTAATCGTTGTCGGTCAATAGTAAGAAAATTTTGGATTGTCATCGACAACAGCACTGAATGACTTCAATCGAACACTTCAGTTAAGAATTCCGCACAACATGGCATTTTGTCTGCATCAGCCAATACTGGGCGAGACAGTGAGTGATGAGCACGTGCAAAAAATGAGAGTAGTTAGTAAGGTTTTAGTGTGGTTACGCGCAAAACATGCTTTATGTTGCGCGTAACCACACTAAAACCTGTGCCAAAATTTTTTTTTAAATGTTTCCAACGCGGTTACATATTATAAAGCGGTAGTTTGCTACACACTATTGCCACGAACTATAGGTTTAGTGTAAATAGCTGACACTCACGAGAATAGAAGATGAAACGCTCTCTTGGTCGCCCGCAGAATAAAACATTTGTCCGTCTGGTGACCGACTTTCACCAGACTGTCGACCGGCAAAATCTGCTCAACATACAACGCGCTGGCTGACCAATCTACAGTGGCGTCATTTCGCTAAATCCCGTTCTCTTCTTCTTCCCTTTCCTTTTCTTTTTACGCGCGAGAGCTACCATAGCTATAGCGCGTATTAGCCATGATAATTTTGTCCGTCCGTCTATCTGTCTGTCCGTCACGACCCGGTACCATTTCAAGACCAGTTGAGAGAGAGACTTCGGGTTTTCACCGTAGGACAGCCTGGTGTCTCTAGTATTTTGTGACAAAATTTCATGCCACTGTGTAAAAGGAGTCTTCACGAACGAAGGAGCAAAATAGGGGCACCCGTCCTAAAAAGACGTTATTCTACCGCTGTTGGCTTGTCTAGCGTAAAAATGGTTGCAGATAGACACAGTCATGCTGCTTAACATAACAAGCACTGGCAACGAGCTTCTTAGGAATGTCAACATCGATGACCTTGAATGACCTTGAACCTTAAAAATACTGATTTTAAGTGAATTTTTTTAGCAATTTTGGCTGCAAAAAAGTAAATTGCGACGAAATGGATGGAGATAGACTAAGATGACCTGCGAGCAGAAACTGCCATAGGCTCTCGCGCGTCTCGTAAGCATTAGCTCAGATTTCTTGTTTTTTCCTGACATCTCCCCTTCGTTTTTTCCTTTTTCTTTCTCCCTTTCTTATAGAAGTAGGCCCCTAAATCCAGCTAAAGGGTCTGAGAGAGCGCTGTAGGCTCCTCCAGCAAGGTTTGAGGCAGAGCCCCAGTCGAAATCGATTTTGGTGAATTTAGGTTTAAAATGTGACATTTGCTGGCAACAACTTTAGTGATTTTCCTGAGAATCAAATGACCAAATTAGAAATTTCGTGCAGTTTACAGTATTAATTTCAATCGTGGAGCATAATTTTGTCGTCAGTCGTTTATTGAAAAGAGTGTCAGAAGGACAAACTGAATTGACGTTTTTTCTGTCACACATTTTCAGAGTTCAGACGATGAAGGATCCAACTAATTACCAACATTAACTATAACGTATTTTTGCAGCAGTAACGCCGTTTTCAGTTTAATCAAAGGTACGATTTATAGAGAAAAATTGAAATCATAAATCTTTGGGGATCCATGGACCCCAGCCCCCTAAATGACGCCCCTACCAATCTATTATGCTGTCTGTGTTATGGTCAGAGCCTAGGGAACACTGGCTAAATGACTGATTACAATGTGCGTAGACCGTGACGGCTGGCGGTCACATAACAAGAACCAGTGGTCGCCACTCGCCAGCTAGCAGCTATATTGCAAGACTTCGTACTTTTATAAACATCACTGACGTCAGAAAACATGCTATAACCACTTGCTCGCCAATAATACAGCGCGTGGATCGAAAATTCGAATTTCGGCAACTTCATTGTTAGGCCTAACAGTCACAATTTGTGACAAGAAATCCGATATGTCAAGTCTAAATATCGCTATTTCGCTGTTGCTATTGAACAAGCTGGACAAAAATTTGAACGAAAAACAGAAAGATCTTCGAACCGAGTGCCAACATAACATGCGACTGTCAGCGTTTAGTTGTCGGGTGTCTCAGGCATTGACAGTAAATTTGCCGTTACGCATGTTCATGCAGAACATTGATCTTTGAACTTTTAAACTAAAACAATAGCAACTCGGTTACTCTTTCTGACTTTTCTATGCGTTTTTGTTTTTGAATTAGAAGTTCTTACGGGCTCGGTGGTATAGCGGTAGTGCGTCGAACTGCCCCACGAGTATTAATGTTATACGCCTATAAAAAAATTAAATCACTGGTGCGTGTCGCTGTCAATACCTTGACTGTAAGAAGCGATATCTTGCTGCGAACGGTGAACTTTCTATTTTTCTCGCCGTTACATAACAAGATCATGTCGTTGAACTGTTCAAGAACAAATCAAACAATTATCACCCAAGGATAATAGAAGCAATGTCCTCCGCTTACGCTGTCCCTTCAATTCTGCACGACAGCTATGCAATTTACACCGTGCGCGTTCCAAACAAAACTCGGTCATCTATATTTATGACAACTGTGAGAAATACGCACTGATTTTTGTACTGTTACATTCAGGGGCGTCTACACCATAGAAACCTTGGAGCAGAAATAATTCTCCACAAAAAATTGGAGGAAAATTTTTTTGAGAAGTTTGGAGGTGAGTTGAATATTATAATTCTGCATTTCTGTAAGACGCTGTTCTCATGATTTACCGCAGGCCTACCGGTATCTCGAAAGCAGAAGTGTTCTGTGACGCCTAAAATGCACCAAGTAAGTAAGTAAGTAAGTAATCTTTTATTAAACAACGGTCAAACGCCATTGCAAAAACAGAACATAACGGAGCAAAATCGGTACAATATCGATAAGAAAAAAAAGAAAAAAAGAAAAGAAAAAAAATAAAATGAAATAAAATACACCAAATTCGTTTTTGCTGGAGCTCTGCGCCGGACGCTGTTGAATGAGCTCAAGACATTCCCCCAGATCCACCGGTCGGCTGGGGGATACCCCATTTCCATTTATCATCTCCTCGACGCCTACAGCGCATCGTTCTCGGTGCCTGCTGAGCCTGACGTTGAATTAGAGAAAAACTTGTTCCAAGGACTTAGAGGGGGGGGGAGATAAACGGCCCTGGTTACATTTGCAGCTAAACTGCACAAAAGCTGACACAGAACTTACTACTTCTCACTAAAACTGTTACCATTGACACCAACTCTGACATCCTTCTTATGACAACAAAGTGACGATGAATAAAATTCACTTGATGGCGACGAAGATACGTTTCGGCTGGCTACAATTTCGTTCGCGTGAGCAAAGTTTACGTACCAGAAAAAGATGTCGTTGTTTTTCGTTGCGTCTGATGGGACTGAGTCGGACACGCAGACGTCGAGGGTCAACCTCCAGCATCGGAGTGTCTTTGACAAACTGTGTGTCTGACGACAGAAACACGATGAGTCCTTCGATTTTCTTCTCCAGGCCGAGCAGCCTGTCCAGGTTTTCCTGCACACGTAGCAGCCCCAATCAGCGTATTTTATTGCACGTTGTAGGCCTACGCCGATTCTCCGGGTGGTAGCACCGATGCTGTAGCGCGTCACGTGAGCTTTGTTTAAACTAGTTATAAGTTTTCTGGTTTCAGCCAATTTCTTGATTTTTGTGTTTTGCACTATTGTACTTTTATTTCATTTTTTAAATTTAATTTTTATTTAAAATATTTCATAAACTAAAAAACTTAAAATATTCCAGTTTATGATTTGTGCTAGATTAAACTGACAGCTTGTGCTGGCAGTTTTTGAGCGCAAATTTATATTCTATTATATTCTATAAAATGCTGCGCAAAACCAAGAAATAAGCCTCAAGCCTTCAGTTGGGGCCATAGAGTGTAAAAATCAGCGGAGCGTGAGTAGAGCGGAGAGATGAGCGGAAATCGAAAACAAACAAACGGAGCGAAACGCGAAGCGGCGGAGATCTCGGATAGCGAATGGATCGGTGAGTGGAGAGATACAGATCACAAAAACAAACATACAGACTTGATCGCAAAGAACAACAAATTAGCCTGCTCCGCAGGGCCGGATTTAGCTGGTGGGAGGCCTGGGCCCAGTGGCGTATTTAGGATTTCAGAAAGGGATTGGCTAGCGAATTACAGGGTTTTAAAAATTGAGGAGTTTGGTGGGAGACCCCTTGTTGGTGGGAGGCCTGGGGCCCGGGGCCCCCCGGCCCTCCCCCCTAAATCCGGCCCTGCTGCTCCGCTGCGATCGTATGCGCTGGTTTGAGCTAAATTCTATTTGGTTAAAGACCAGGTCTGTGGTCAGGTCTGCGACAAGTTGCGAGCAGAGAAAAAAATCGCGCATTGTCTGCGATCCGTTTTCTGACTTGTCGGCGAGTGCGACTTAATCTAAACAAGAAAGATGTAACATAATTTGGCCCTTATGATGCACTATCATTGACTACTAGTAACTAGAAAAGAATAAGAACAGTAACAGTTAAAATATACACTGTGTCTCAAAACAAAGTATCCCCGACATTTTCGACTGTAACTTGAAAACCAATTAACAGATTTTAATAATTTTTGGTACAAATATTCCTGACACAACATGCCATCAAACAACCGTTCATTTTCTTACTTCATCCAATGTATGCTTCTGCACTACATAGGGAAAGCAGATCAAAAGAAATATGTGTTAAAATAAAAAAAAAACCTGAAAAAACATCCCCAACATTTTCGATCGTGTTTTAAATAAAAATTAGCAAATTTTAATAATATTTGGCAGAAATATTTCCCACACAACTGGCTATTAAACAAGTGTTTTAGTTTCCATTCCACACAACGTTTGCTTTTGCACTACCTGGGGAAACCAGACCAAGCATAATACGTGTTAAAATAAATGAAAAACGTCAATAAATTCCATTTATCCTAATTTGTTGGCCCCAACAGCAGGTCTTGCAGCAGTGTGTCTACCAGATAAAGGTTAGGAATGTTTGCAAAGTCAAGAAGCGACTGGTATAGCCTGAATTGGTCTGGAGCAGAACATTATGGATACTGCTGTCAATAAATGGAGAAAGCGTCTCCGTGTCTGTGTTCGCATATTGGGCCAACACTTGAAGCAGTTTTACTGCAGGCAGTTGAAAAATAAACAACTAAATAAAATATAAACCACAGGGTTATAAATGTGAACAAAATGTGTTTTTACGTGTTATGTTAATTAAGCAATCACATCGCATTAGATAAAAAGTGATATTTTGCTGGTTGTGCTCTCCCCAGGTAGTGCAACAACAACCGTTGGGTGAGGTGGAAAGCTAAATAGTCTTTTGATGGAAAGTTTTGTCAGGAATATTCGTACCAAAAATTATCAAAATCTGATAATTGGTTTTTAAGTTACAGTCAAAAATGTCGGAGATACTTCTTGAGACACAGTGTATGAATGTATATATATATATATATATTTAGAGTCAGTAACACTTGCCGCTTGTTTTAAAGCCTCTTCGCAGTTCTGAAGAATTGCGTCGAACTTCAATAATATTCCTGTGCATAATAAATAAAAATTATAAAAAAAAATATATAAATAAACTATATAGTAAGTCACACATAAAATACGCACGTGCTCGCTTGGCACAGTTTATTATCTTAGTATTATGAAATATTATATTTTTGTATTAACAGACAAATAGCTGGAGATAAACAATTACGTCTTATCTCTTCCAGAAAATTACTTAAGTTTTCCGCATGTCAAGCAGAATTTGTTGTAAAAAATTTTTTCAGTCTCAGCCCACACTATTGTAGATTTTGTCCAAATTTTTCGCATTAATATAAAGAAATGGCAATGAAGCACGCTAAGTGCAAATGTTTGTTGTTTATTTAAAAACAGGGCAAAATCGAAAATATAAGTGCAATTTGTTAACAAACTACCGTAATCACAATCGACCTATTGATAATCAAAGCATAACGAATGCTTGAGCGAAATAAGTTACAGTAACTAAGCCTATGACAATTAGACAAATTAAACTCGTTGTTAGTGAGAAAAACAGATCGGTTTCTACTTACTTGGGATGTCTCTGCAGTCGGGATTCTTGGGCGGCAAATGTTGCTTATATCCTAAAACCAAGAAACACTTTTTCACATCGATTGCAAGCAAGTGAAAAGTTCAAAAGTTTTTTTGACGAAAATTTCAATCAAATTTAATTATCTATACCAAGAAAATGCTAAAATAAAATACGGCTTACTTTGTAGTAGCAGTTTCCATCGCTGAAGTTTGATATACGGCTCCTGAATTATGTCGAGTATGTCGATGTTTTTGGTTGCGGCGCTTTGCTGCAATAGCACAACATTCGGGTTGCGGTATAAGCTATACGAGCGGAGGTTCGTTCTACTTAGTGATACAAGACACACTAATAACCTCATTAGCAAGTAACCGTGTTTATCTGCAAAGGTCCCGTTTTACGCAATAACAGACGAAAGAACCAAACTAGGATAATTATTCGAGCTTAAGCGGATCACCTGGAAAAGTTTGATGAGTTTGCTAAAGTCGGCGTCTTTCTTGATCCACGTCTGTATCGTCATTGCTGAGCGAGGCGACGCTTTGATGTATCTCTCGTACATCTGAATTTTCGGCTCGTGAATGAGAAAGATGTGACCGATCGACGACTGAACGCTCCTAAACAGTCAGCGATGCACGAAACGCGATCAAAATGGTCAGAAAGAACTACCCACACACGTGGATTTATTCTGTGTGACCGTCTTGATAGGCCGCAATAGGCCTACGGGTCTTGCCCGTCTGTGTGTCCGTTCGTCTGCCCAGTACGGGCATCCATTTCGAATACGAAAAAACGTTAAGAAACAGAACTTGATGTAAATGTTTTTCATGACAGGAATAACTAGCATGCCAATTTTCCAGTCAAATGTTCAAAGGTTGAGGTTATGGTTATGGCTGTGCACAAAACTGTATAGCTAAGCCGATATATTTTTTTCTATTTTTTCCGTCTAAGTAGCTAAGTAGCTGAGAGCTGTATAGCCAAAAATAAACGTGAGAATTCTACGATTGCTAGAAACGTAATTGGCTCCATTTTGTTAAATGTTAAATGAAACAGGCTTACAATAATCTGACGTAAAAACAATTGCACTCTGTAGTCACAAATTAATGGCTGTGTTTGATCTGTAGAAAGAAGTTCAATGCTTAGATATACGTCGGTAGCCATGTATAGCTTCTGACTCATGTTATGGTGAATTCTAATAATAACGCGGACGGCCGCACAGATATGTCGATATTTCTGCAGATGGTCGTACCAGTTGTGCAGAGCGAGCATGAACGCCGGTAACAACGTGTCGTTGTGTAGCTTGTACAAACTGTCAATCAACGGAAACATCTTGTCGACATCCTCCGGCGGCAAAATGAACTTCACCGAGTTGACTGATTCCAACTGATCCTTCATCTGCGTGTCAGTCACATGACTACAGTGCCCATTTGACAATATAACAAAATATCGGCAATGGAAACGGACCGGTATCCACGCCATTCACTCCGTTTATTTTGCAGAGGTAAAAAAAAGTACAGAAATACACTATTGGCAAAACCAAGGTAACAAAATGGAGAAAATATTATCAAATCAAGTACATAAATCTACCAGTATGTCGCGACTCACGAGCGAATCACAGACGCCAAATGACGGACATTTCACTGCCGCTGGGTAGGCAATTTTACCCTTACGATGTACAGATTATACGAGAAAAAAGTAACGAGCTAAAATGGTAGTGAGGATAACGTCCGGTCCAGCAGTAGGGAAAATAATTTTGAAATTGGCCGAAAAAAGTCCGCAAAAAATCGCCAACACACCGTAGTGGACAGACCTATAGATATACCGATTGTTTGCGTTAACTGTAGGCAATAATAGAATTAAAGTTCACTTTGTAAAGCAAATCGTAAAGTGCGAAAAAAAGCTCAGCAAATCTACACTTAATCGACTGCAATGCGCCAACGCTATAATATTTGTCCAAGACGCCATATCACAAACGTTGACGCACCTTTTTCAGGAAACGTAGTTTGTCGACGTACGAGCGCTCAGTGAAAATCAACTCTTCGACGATGTGACGCCGAACTCTCTCTCTCTCCTGCCGCTCAGCCGCCACCTCTATCTCCGACTGACCGCCAAAACATCAACTAAAACTTACCTTTTGAACTAAATACAAGTGGTTATCTCGGCTTAACGAGGAAGCCAATAAATTCAGAGCTGTATGTACAGTAACAAACAAGAAATGACGTCGTCTATCCAAAGTTCAAACTCCACTACTTCGACTTGTTGTAGACAACAAGTCGTACAACTAACTGTACATTACTGTGACACGTAAAAAGGTTCTAGATTTGTAGCAGGCAATCGATTTTCAATGCGTAATTGTGGTACGACTTGGTGTCCATTTGCTATAGGCCTTAGGTTTATTGTGATACTTTCATTGTACAGCTTGTTGTGCAGTATGTTGTACAGCAACTCTGCATGAAATCGAAGCAAGACTGGGGTTTGGTTTGTGTCTTACCGAGTTTGGCGAATCGATCGCTCTAGCCGGAAAAACGTACTGAGTTACGTTTGATGCACTAATTTTGGCTTTTCTTCATCATTCTGTTTTCGAGACAGGATCCCTTATACAATTGGAACAACTGCTTGGCGGTTACGCATAACACTAGTAATCACTAACCATATTCGCGTATAGGTCGTCGTCGTCGTCCGAGCTACCGAAGTCGGGGAATTCGTAATCAATTTCGTCATCGTCGTCGCCGTCGTCGCTGCGGTCTGTGGCCGGTAACTGATGGCCGATAGGGCTGAAGTCACCAGCAGACACGGTCAGACGGTCGTCGGCGTGCACGATGCACACAGCGTGGCGGTGCTTCGCCGGTAGTGCCAATGACGTGAATGAGGTCCCAGGACGTCGCACGGCACCCATCCTTGATGGCGACTTGGAGGAGCTCCAGACGCCGGTGTCGTCAACATGAAAGCCGCCCTGGTCCCCTCCTGCTCGGTTTTTCCGTCTCAGCTGTACTACGGACAAGTTGTCGTCGTTCGAACTATCCATCATGCTGCATAGGTATATATTACGATGTCCCACCTGAACAAACCACCCAGCTCTTCATTTACTTAATATACTAGATAACGATCTTGTATTTGCAGTTGCACACCAATATATTTGCTAAAAAACAAAGTACCTGACTGTTAGTGTTGATAAACCATTGACAATGGGCTATGTCTATGTGCATGTGCATTAGGCCTAAAATACAACTGCAACACAAATGCAGCGCACAAAAATTTATTTTGCTGTAGGCCTATTGCACGGGTTAGCAGTACAAATCCAACACAATAAAGCAAACTTTTGCATTGCGCTAGCGTTACAGTTGCTTATTGCACTGGCCCGAACCGTATTATGATATATTTGCTCAAAATACGGTTGTAAGGCCTACGTGCGTGAACCGTGTTAAGCACAACGTGGCCTCGGGTGAGATAGCATCGTGATCGTTAAAAAGACTCTGCTATACCTGTACACAGGTAGGCCTAGCAGACGTGTACATACTTCACGAACACCACACTGTATCCGTAATTCTACGTAAAAATTACCTATGAATCTACAGCTGCAGCTCAGCACTAACCGAGTTTCAACGACCAGGAAGCTTCAGGAGCGTCACCGACAGATATAGGTTAATGGCAATCACGTTGACTCGTCTGTTCGTTTCTCTTAGCTGGCTCGTATAGGCCAAGTGCCTGTCGCGTTAAGATCTATAGAGCTGCGTGAATGCTCCGCTGACTTGCTGTCACCTGCGGCGTGACGGTTATACCCCGGCGCATCTCGGGTAAAATACCGGCACGCAACGGTGAGTTGTGATATTTCAGCCATGACAATCACTTAGGTTAATAAGTTGATAAATTCATCAAATTACAACCTTTATATACATTGTTGTTGTTTACATTTCGGCAGCCGCTGCTGCCTTCGACTGAACGACTGTCCACACAATCTTCACTGTGGGCTGCCACAAGGACTCTAGTTTTTTGTGACAAAATTTCGTGCTGCTCTGTGAAGGAATTCCCCTCAAACGAAGAGGAAAAAAGGGTATTCTTTAAAAGGTATTTTACGGTTACCGCTATTGGCTCGTCTAACGTGAAGACGATTACAGATAGGCACAGATTAATTGCTGCTTATCACAACAAGCATTGGTGACGAGCGTTTTAGGGGTAGGCCTAGCGTTTATTGAATTCGTAGTCACCTCTGGGAAAACGCTTTCTCCTATCTCCGCGACTGAAAATCAGACGCTGGTTTTGGGACGCTGGTCTTGGGACATATATAAACGGTATGGTCGGCTCAATCTACAACAGCAGGCTGGGCTTCTTGTTCCGTCTCGCTGTGCGACTGGGAGCAGGGGCGTTGGAAGTGTTTGAAAGTTGGGGGAGCAAGCAGTGACCGGGGCCACGGCGAGCGCGTGGAGCGCGAGCCTCTAACGGGGGTCTGGGGGCGGAGCCCTCAGCGGGGTCCAGGGGCAGAGCCCCTGGTGGGG
>Ga0056128_1001629_pt1 | contig 25455 bp, 14 predicted proteins | sample WorMetLIZISLAND2_FD_71113 | JGI IMG/M metagenome (GOLD analysis project Ga0056128, IMG submission 71113) | Marine gutless worms symbiont microbial communities from Max Planck institute for Marine Microbiology, Germany - Olavius geniculatus... ... | reverse complement strand
TGTGTATTATGGTCCCGATGGGCCGAGTCCAAGTGATATGCGATTTTCGAAACTATAACTACTGAACTGGAAATGCTATAGGCTTTCGCGTGTCTCGTGAGCTTTGCTCAAATTTCTTGTAGTACCTGTGTAAAGCATTCTGCTTTGCTCAGTGTTCACGTTCACGTTTATGTGCATGTATAAGATTTACTTACTTGTCATTTTTAAAATATCGATATCGATATTGCGATATTTTGTAAAATATCGTATCGAATTTGAAATCCTGATATCGTATCATCACCAATTGTAGCCCATCACAGAGCTGTGGAGTGTCACCTGCCATATGAGATCGCAAACTCAACACAAGTGAATGCATCCCACTTTGACTCCAGCCAAGCGAGTCAGTACTCGAATTGCATATATCCTAAGGGATGGAAGGCTGAGTTGACCTTGGTGTTGGTTATATATCAAGATGGTTTACCTGTTCTTACGTAGAATCCACAGACAGTCACCCAGTGACCCATTCAGGTAATAACCATTTGATAGCAACTCACCGAGGAGCAAACCAAGTACCTGTGTACATGTTTTGTTGATTTATTATAATGCTGTTCATAAATCACTGTTTCTTTAGCTATTGTGCTGTGTTAGTTTGGTCGTGACTGGAAGACAGTGACGGCCTATCCGTTCATCTTCCATTCGATTTCCATGTCGCTGTTTGCGTCAGTTATTGGTCCGTTTGGCGGCTTCTTTGCGAGTGGCTTTAAAAGAGCTTTCAAAATCAAAGTAAAACCTGTTTTCTTTGTGTTTTTTTTGTTACACAAAACAATCGGGCTAATAATAATAATAATAATAATAATCTGACTTGTAAAGTGCCAGTATGTGCTAAAAAGACTTCAGTGGCGCACTAATCACTAATTCTATTCTTCAGTTTTGCTCAAGAATAGAATTAGTGATTAGCTGCAAAAAATTAAGGATTACTAGTAGAGTAGTTTGGTTGTTAAAATAGTTTTCCTTGATTTTTGAGTAGGAAGAGCTATCTCTAGGTCAAAGACATTTTTACTGTTTTGTATTATTGTTATTATTATGCTAGGTTTATAACGCACATTAGGTCTTTCACAACATAAAGAATCTCAAGTGCAGATACCTTGATTGTAAAGATATTTTTACACAAAAGATTCATACGAACGAAAATTTACTTGGAATTTGACAAAGAATGATAATCATAATTGTTTTTTTTTTAACCAAAATTTGTTATCATTTAATTGTTAATTTTGGTACATATATGTGGTTTGGCAGTTTTAGCAGTTTTGAAATAATTATGAAGTCACCGTACTTGCTAAAAATTTTTGACAGTCTCAGATTACACTCATTTGACATATGACATTGTTTCTGTATATTTCATAATTCTTAAGACCCCATGCCTCCTGTAGAAGATTTTTTGGGCATGTATGGGAGTCAGCACTCATATATTTTTATTTTCTGCTCTCAGATGGTACATAATAGGAAATTATTTTTGTCTTACAAATGTTTCTGTGAGTTGGTGGACTGTTACCGATTAATACTACATTGAGCTTTAAGAGGTGCTTGGCATTTCTAGACTAAGACAGGTGAAAAGGTGGGTTTGAAAATGTTAAAGTGCATTAGCGAAAATTGTCGGGCAGCAGATTCCAAATGATGCAACAACTGACAACAGTTTTTTTTTAACTTAGTGAATGTTGTGCAGGATTTTGGAGACACTATTCCCGGGCACGGTGGTTTGATGGACCGCTTTGACTGCCAGGTGCTGATGGGAACCTTTGTGCATGTCTACAACTCTAGCTTTGTCAGGTAATTTGCCCAGTCTTGCTGTTCTTATATTACCTCGGCTGAATGGAATGCAGGAGATGATGTTTTACAGTCTTGTGCTTTTATGCTGTGGTCTGTAAAGATTTTATGGCTGTGGGAGTTAACGATCACTTAGTCAATTAATCATTAAAAAAGTAATTGATTAATTTTTTATTGATTTGAAGTTGATTAGAATTGTGGACTTTTCAACAGTGCTAACAACACTAATCTGTGCATTTCCATTCCATTGTTTTAGATGCTTATTTTGCATACAACATGTTATCAAGAGCTGTATTGGTATTTGTACAGCATTAGCTTAATATTAGTTTAAGAGTCTGCACTCTGTGAGCTTTGACTACACAATTTGTGAGTTGTATACTGCATCGTCAGCATTGTTTTCAATCTTTTGCTGTAGTTTGCGGTGTGTTAGGTAACAAGAACCAGTAGTTGCATTCTGCAGTTTTCGTGTGTTTGTGATTTACTGCAAAAATTAATCCGAACTAAACGATTAATTTTTGAATAGTTTTTGGAGATTATTTAATTAAAAAATCTTAATCAATGCCAGCTGCAAAAATTTGTCACTGTTAAAAAACCCGGCAAAAGTTCTGTCAGGCAGGGTCACTATCCAGTGGTTACCAGGTACGATCTGGATGGGTGGCTGTCTGCTGACAGGTATACATCCTCCCCTACCAAATTACCACTTCGTCCCGAAGCGAACGAAAATAAAACAAACGAAAACTTGCAAACAAACAAAGCTGCCTTCGCTACAAAGCAGCTAAAACAGAAACAAACTTTCCTTACTGTGACATTAGTCCGGGTATATAACCAACTGCCCAGGTCACCTCAGCTTTTGATCTTATCTGGGGTAAGCAAATCGACTGCTGGCCTGTCGTATTTGTTGGAGCCTGGTCTCCATCTTTCTGGTGTCAGTCATTGAGGAACTCAGCGACTTCCTTGGGTCACTGCCAGAGGTCCATGGGGATCAGGTTGGTCGGGTTCGTCGGGCATTGAAATAGATGAGAGACACAGCGGCCGGCTGAGCAACCCCAGTCAGCTGTACCAAGGTCCCCACCTTCCGTAACCCATATATTGGGTTACTACACATTTAACCGATCCCGGAGGGATGGCAGGCTGAACTGGCCTTGTTGGTTGACTGATAGCGGACGCTTTACCCACACAGTGGTGAAACAGCCATCTATCAGTCTGGCGCAGGATAGGGAAAGTTCACCGGCCAGGACCGACGTTTTAACCACTATGCTACGCCACCAACATAGCGTTACTGTGCACATGTGTCCGTATGAGCCGAGCCGAGCACAGTAACCAGACCTAAACTGCGCTAGGACCCTCACGGACCTTTGGCCTGTTGTCGCAGTTGATAACTCGTGTGTGTAACTAGTTACGCTGCGGTGCGCTGTGTTCAGGGCGGTGAGTCCACAGAAGATGGTGCAGCAGATACTGGCGCTGAAGCCGGAGCAGCAGCTGCAGGTGTTTGCGATGCTGCAGGACGCGCTGATGAAACGAGGTCTGATGAACGAGACCGTCATCAACAGTATCAACAATGACAAAATTGCCAATGAATTGTTCTGAGCCAGTTCTCTCCTACGCACACATTCCACTGCTATGATATCTGTAGCCCGTATTTGCAGATCAGATCCATGCACAGAATATGCTCACTGCAGCCATGTGCACACTAACACTGTCAACTAGCCATCTTTCCACTGAATTCGAGTCAGCCTGTTGCTCAGTTACTTCAAGTCTTGATTCGTTTCTGGTACATTTTATCCCGATAAATAAAGTTACGTATTGTATTTCTTCTCGACACCTTCCAGTTCTCGTCAATGGTCTCTTCGGTATGTTGACTTCTGCACCCAGTCTGTGACAGAATTTACCGGCGAGCATGTTTTGCCGTTTGTTTTGAAGTTGTTGCACATGTGTAAGTCATATAGGTAATAAGTTGTTCAAGAGTATCTGTTAAGATTGTTGTCATATACAGTTAATGACAAACTATGTTATGATGCAGGTGTTTCACATATTGCAGCCTGTCGTGCATGATACAGCAGAGTCTGTTTGAAGACTTGGCTAAACTACTTAATAAGCGCAAAAAATTGAAACAGCTGAACTCAGTCAAAAGCACTAATTGTTGCTGGGTAATATACGTAGAGCTGTTAAGTCTTTTTAGCTTCTACTGAATAGTTTTCTTTTTATTTTGCCGGTTATTATCACAGAATTTTCCACAAAAAAGCCACAGAATTTTTCTCAAGCGCATTAGACATTGACCAATTTTCAGAATTCTTTTGCTGCCAAATTTAGCAGTAAATTTCTAATAAAGTGGAGATTACCTTGGATGCATTGCTACACTACCTTGTGAAATATAACTGTCAGCTTTTGAATACTGATATTTGCACAGTATAGTAGTGGCATATTACAGGAGTTGTATGATCCTTCCGTGCTCTTACTGTTTGTTACTGTTTACTTAAGGTTGCAAAGGGTGAAAGAATTTTGAAAACTGGTCGCCTTCTGGTGAGGTCGTGAAATTTGGTGATTAACTTCTCACGGAGGACAGTGATAGGCATAATAGCACTGTTTTGCTGTGGTCTGCAACTCAGAATTAGCACTGTTTGTGTCGTGAAGTGGTATTAAGTCTTCGCTGTTGTTGTTCTTGTTGATTGTTGTGTTACGGCCGACTGCTTCAAATTGAGAGTTATGATTGTTCTGGTTTTGGTTTGGCTCTGCTTGGGAGCAGTTAGAATTAATAGGATGATTGATATTGTAGTGTGCCATTGGTTTACTTGTATGTTTTTTGTTAGCGCTGTTAAAAACTGTGTGAGTAATTTTTGATCTGTATCGACTATCGATGCAGTTTTAACACAGGAGGGCATTAGCAAATGGAGAAAGAGGCCATTTTGCACTGCAACCATTGTGAAGTTTCAATCAGCAACTTATGCCTAGCTAGTCCATTTTGCCACACATTGCTGAACGGACCGTCTAACAGTCAAATATGCGCACAACCTGGACTGAAGCAAGGAATAGGCCAGCTGGATAAAAATTAAATGTAACAGTATTACTAGTTTATGCTTTGCTGTGGATATGCTGTCATAGTCGGTATGTTCAACATTTCAGCATAGCACTGTTGAAATTTGTGTACAGCATTTATGTGTACAGAAAGAAAAGTGCTGAACATTATGTTTTACTCATTTGCCATGCCGGCCCTGCGAGGCAGATTTTTAAAAATAGTTTTTGGCATGTGGTGTTATATGGGTGCCCATATTCTGGTGCTTCCCTTCGACTTTGATGGTTACCCTTACAACAGTGTTGTGCACTACCATGCTGCACTGTGATATTTGATCTTCAGCTGGGTTTGATTAGCCTGTTTAGTAGCGGTAACCTTGTTGAACAGTTAGTGCTATTTTGATTGGAGTAATACATTACTATTCTGTGGGTGGTTTAGAAGTGTTAGAACACGCAACTGTCTGTGATTTTGAGTAAAGTTTGTTCGTTGTTGCGGACGTCACTGCATGTTGCCAGAACCATTGCTTTTCCATGTTAATGCTTCATTCTCCAATTTTGTTCCGATAGTTTGGTTTTTATTTGTCCGAGGGAATTTTATCCGATCCAGGATGGCCGTTGTTGATGGTGCACTGTCGATGATATGTGTTTAACACATAGCAAGTGATGAGACGTGTTTCTTATGTAATGCCATATTTCCAGTATATACTGTAACATAGTCGCTGTAGTCTATATCTATTGGCTGGACCAAGCTGTGTGTATAACTTGCATGTTCCGTGAATGGCGGCATATGTAGATTTTAGACGTTGCTGTTGTGTTGGTTAATTGCTTTCTTTCGTGGTTATCTTTAGAGGTAGTGAGAAATTTGCAGATATACTGCTTCGCAGTTGTTAGCGAGCTGTTAGTTCTGTTAGCTTTAGAGAAAAATACCTCTGTCGTGACTTTTGGATGCAGTTTTCAAAGTTTCGAACTGAAGAATGCTGATTCTGTGTAACATCAGTTTCCAACAATTCACAGCCACATCTGGATCTGCTGTGGAAAAAAGTGGCCAAATAGCTATAATGGAAAATATTAACCAGGTGTATTACGGCAATTTCAGATGCTGTTCAAATGACAAATGTTGTTTATAGACTTTTTGCTCAGTGAGCTGGAAGCTTATTGTGCAAAGCTTGCCTAAATGCTGTCGTTCCACATTGCGCTTAGATGTAACAGTTTAGTTGTTAGCTGGAATTTGTGAGTTTGCACTGTGCTGTTAGTCCCGGCACAAGCTTGGGTGGGACATTCAGCCTATCATTAGTGCTATTTCAGCCACACCTTGGGGAATTCTACACAACATATTGTGACTTCAGAATAATTAGCCAGCTGAACCATTGAAAGATTGTAATTGTACAGCTGTTTACAGTAATGTATGCATGCGTGTTGCCGTTGACTTGTTTGCTTGTGGCTTTGTATAGATGATTGGCTGTCATTTATTTAATATCAAAAGCCACTGGTTGGCATGTTTGTAGTTAATTGTCGTGTACTACACGGTGTTTTATAAAAAGGCACCCTTTCTGTTTCTTATATAACTCAGTTGAATGGTGATTAGTTTGCATGAAATTTTCACCAGATGTAGCTGAAGAAATACTAATTCCAAATATTTTAACAAAATGTAGCTGCCAGCTAAATATTCTTTGCTAGTCATGATGTAATGCTGACATATATTGTTGTGAGTACAAACTGACTTGTCTCAACTGCTTCTGTCAGTTGCCACCTGCTCTATATTGTTCACTGATGAAAAATGTTCATTGCATCAGCACTAAGCAACGTGGGGACATAAAATCAGGCATTTCGCAATCCAAAAACTCAACCATCTCGCAAGCAGTGCATGCTGGTGCACTGTCTTGCTGGAAGATGTAAAAGTTAAGCTATTCCCACAAGTGCGTGAAAGTGATCGTTTTGGGCGTTTTTGTGGCTACAATGTTAAAACTTCAACAGTTTGTTATCAATGAACCAGATAAGTTCGCCATTGACGCAGGGCAGTTATTCAGCAAGTCTGTCAGCACCGGTTGCGACAAGCCAGTTTGTACTCGTGGCACACCATAGCTGCGTTTTGGATGGCCTAACAACCGTGAACAAGTTTAGTGCACCACGGATAAATATATTATAAATATGCTAATAATAATAATACTTTTAACAGTTTTTACGCGCAAAAGCAGCTACTGCTTTCAGCACGTCTTAGCCATCGCAATTCTGTAGTCCATCTGTCACGCGGGTGGATCAGGCAAAAACGGTCTAAGCTAGGATCACCAAATCTTCCCCATTGGCTGCCGGGAAAGCCATAGTTTCAGGAACCGTAAAGCTTTTCCATAAATTCGAAGGGGGTCACCTTGAACGAGGGCGCTAAATGAGGGGGTGGGCGAAATTTTCGATTTTTCGCCAATAAGTCGCTATATCAGTAACAGTGCGAGATAGGGCCTAGGTTACTATTAATCACTAATAGGAAGTCGTACACTGGCTCTCGATTGGCGCCGAATTCAATGAGCTTGAATGACCTTGAACGTCAAAATAGGGGGTTTTATGGATTTTTTTGGTGATTTCAGGCTGTGAGACACATTGCAAGAGCGAATTGCGCCGAAACCAATTGAGATAGACATGGACAAGCTGCGTGTGAAATTTTTAGCACTGAACGTAGATTTCGACGGTCCAAGTTTCGATTTTCTACGTTCAAGGAAACCTGCGCACGAGGGCATCAAAGAGTGGTACCCCCGTAAAAGTCCCAACGAAATGGCTGGAGATAGACTGACAGTTTACGAACAGGAACTCCTGTAGGCTTTCTCGCGTCCCGTGAGCATTAGCTGAAATTTCTTGTAATACTTTTTGCTAATAGTTTTGATTTCTGTTTGATGGCGCAGCAGACAGAAAATTCGAAAGAGTTTCGTTTTGTTGTATCGATGCAATATACTAGTAAATTTGTTTCTCGTGCTTTGGCATAGAGTATCTAATTATCCGTGGTGCACTAAACTTGTTGATGGTTGTTAGGCCATCGAAAATGCAGCTCACGACGTCAGCATTACGTCACGACTAGCAAAGAATATTCAACTAACAGCCATATTTTGTCCAAACAGTTTGAATTAGTATTTCTTTAGCTACATCTGATAAAAATTTTGTGCAAATTGATGATCATTTGACTAAATTATGAAAGAAATAAAAAGGGTGCCGTTTTATGAAACACCACATATATGTAAGTATTTATGAACTACTGTGCAGTTTCTGTGTTCATCACTGCAAAGCTGTAGTTTCAGTAATGTGGCAGGTCGCCCTGGCAGCGTATAAATACATTCATTGTTGCTTGTGCCCTTTTGGTAGGGTAGCTGTCTCATGGCGAATGTGGTAAATCTGAAAGTATACTGGTTGTGGGATGTTGGAATTTACCCCTTAATTATTCTTTAGCAGCATGCTTTGTGTTTGTTGATGATCGGCTACATATGGGTAATCATATGGCTACATAATAGCTTGTCTTATGCTGTGTTGGATTCAAATTGATTCAGTTGCAGAATGACTAATTTTGCAAAATAATCAGCGTGTTTGATTAACTCTATAGCACATAAGCATTGAGCAAGCATAGTACACGTTGCACACACTATAATTTACCGTGGCATGGCAGTGGAGGGGGGCAGTTAACCCCCTAGTTTTGTATGAAAGAAAATTTTTCGAGACTCCGCCATTTTGGGGTTAGTCAAGAGACAAAACTTAAGCATCCGCAATTTCCTCTGTCTGAAATGTGTAGCTGTTGTAAAATTGCATTTTCCTGCTTTCTTTACCCACAATGTTTTTCTGATATTTGACAATACTGGCCCGAGCCATTGTTGACAAAGAATGTCATGCCATACACTACCGACAGTAATATATACCAGAGAGGGTGTTACATAAGTCTGTCAGTTATATGATCTCAAGTCCTCAAGATCTTGTCTAAGACTGTCAGTTTTGAATGGGTTTCGTTTGGAACCGGTGCATATTTGCTGCATTTGATGACGTTTACAAAAATCAGCAGCTTACTTTTTACTAGTGATGACTCAAGATATCGAAAATATTGATATATTGTTTTCGATATCGATATATCGTATCGTCTGAAAAATATCCAATTTTTTGATATATTGCGATATTTTACTCCAAACGTTTGTATCTTATTACTGCATTACCAAAAACGACAATAAATGGAGAAAACGACAAACTAACCAAAGTAAACTTACAATGTCGTGTCATAATTTAATCACACGACAGTCTTTATTAATTCATTAAGTGTACCAACACATTTTTAGTACCTGTGTAAAGCATACTGCTTTACCTTGTTATAGTGCTTGTATAAGATTTACGTACTTATCATTTTAAAAATACTGAAGTAAGTAAGCAAGTTAGTAAGTGCGTATTTAAAGTACACAATGTCAGCCAGTGACCGAGTCTGAGGCACTTGGCTGACATTGATATCACGATATTTTGCAACGTATCCAAGTTGAAATCCTGATATTGAGTCATCACTACTTTTTAGAAAGCACTCACTATGAATATGTTGTAAGTCAGACTGCATTAACTCTATGTACTGCTTGCACAAATTTGTACACAGCTGTTTATCGCTGTATGCAATGTATGGTGGTATGCAGTGGTGCAGTCAGGCGGAACATGCTAAATGCTGTTCCCCCAAATACTTCTGGAAGGGAATGCCATTCCCCCAAATAATATCAGGACAAGGGGGAACAACAATGCAGCCACTTCATGTGGACATCAACAATTAAATAAAATAGCATGAAATGTGTGTCACCAGACGTGGCTTCCAGGGTACGACATGCTCTAAAATAATGTTTCTGGGCTCTGCCTCTGACCCTCGAAGGGGAGAAAAAGGAAGAGGAGGGGAGGGGAGGCATCAACCACACAAAAACCGCTACACCACTGATGATGTGTGTTAACATTATACGTAGAGCATATTTATTTGGCTTTTTAATGCAGCTGTGTTGGTTGCTAAGTTGTAATATAACGTCCTACTACTTCTGTTAGATGAAAACAAATTTTAACGATATAAACATTTAATGAACAATGTGTTGTAAATTGTCAGTAACACAACACGTAAAACAAAATTCCTGAACAGTCTGCGCAGTTAACACAAAGAATGCCAATGTCACTAACAACAAGGTTGTTGCGTCTGTGCAGGTTTTTGACCCAGACCCCATCCAGCCATATCAAGCAGCGACCATGGCATTGAGACTAGGTCGACTCAGCCTTCTACCCTCCGTAGGACGGTAAAATGAGTAGCAACTCATTTACATGGGTTACGGAAGGTGGGGACCTTGGTACAGCTGACTGGGGTTGCCAAGCCGGCCGCTGCACCAGCCTGTGTCTGCAGGCTGCACACGGTGGCCGTGCGGCAGGCGGCTCTGGTTAGTGACGAAAGTGCATTAGAGGCATGTTTGCGACGATGCGCTATACAAATTGACGACCTATACCTATACCACTGCCAACATTATGCCTCAGCACTAACCCACACATTCAACCTTGTGAACTGCAAATTGGCAAACCAGAGGCACGTCCGGTAACATAGCCGCTGCGAGTGGCTGGCAGCTGCTGTGCCAGCCACTACAACTTTAGACAACAATCTACGTTAGCGGCTAGCGCATATGTGATGTCATAGTTGTTGATGATTGTAATAGGTGAGTTCCGAATAAAAAAATTAACTACACGAATGATCTTGCATTAATCGTATTGTGTACTGCACGTTGACACATCAGCGATCTGGCAACTGTCATCAAAAAATTGATGTTAAACATAACATAGCATAAAATTTTTACACCACAATATGCTCGTAGCGGCTTGCCGTAGCCAAGTGTCCAGTAGCGTAGCAGCTGCCAGCCGCTCGCAGCGGCTAAGTTACCAGACGCACCTCTGTTATTCCTCCCTACGGAATTAAACAGCAATTCCGGCTTTTCTCAGGTTCACCCCCAAAAGACCAGTTGACGGACAATGAAAATCAACAGGGACTGCTACTGACGAAGCCAGGTTCACCTGAACAATAGTAATTAAGCAGCAAACTCGCAACAAAATGCATAACTGCTAAAACACTAGGGTGTCTATCGAATACATTAACATGACCATCATTTCTATGGCCATGTATTCATAATACAAATTACTGTGAAGCATATGAACATAATGGTGGTATTTTGTGCAATATGACATGTATCAGTATGATACAGTTATTTGTTATGATGGCAATGACTGTTCTAGAACCAAGTAACGCATTAAGTTCCGAGTACAGTTCAGGAGGAGGCCAGCATTCGCTGATAGAAGAGCATGTAGGGCGTGGTAGCCTTTTCCGCGGACAGCTTGCGTTTCACTTCACGTTCAGGCAAAGCCACCACAACATCGTCATTGCAGTATAGCCACGCCGACTCCTCTTCGTCACCTGACTCCGGATCCATGCTTGATGTCGTGCCGTTGGGTATGTTGGATGTGTCGGCATGTCTCGCCGATGTGCGGACGTATGATATGTAGTGCCCAGCCGACAGAGAGATGCCGCTGTGACACACCACTGCATACAGCTTGTACCTACACACACAACAGACAAGCAAGTCATCATTATAACCCTAAAATATCGGCCATCTGTCTGACTTCTGACCTTCCAAGCTAGAAAATGTCGCACCAATTCTACCTTTGCATGCCTTGTTAGTAGGGCCCAGTTTTCCGCAAAAAATTTGCCAAATTCCGTGGGCCAGTTTGCAAAATTCCACGGCTTACTGCGGGAAAATTGTCCAAATTCCACACCTCACCGTGATCTTCCGTTTGTGAGTAGGCTGAGCTTTATTCTGTTCAGAAACTTCAGTTATTGGAAGGCTGGCATTGTGCTGCATGCTAGCAACATTCAAACATAATTATCATTTTTTCTTTTTAAAAGTGCAATCTGTCAAGTTGTGTTGTGTTTGCTTCATATGATTTTGCCGTATTGCGATAGCTATTAGTAGGGCCCACAGTTTTAGGCAGTTCAGTTTGAATTTTTCTGTCACATTTCGTGATAAAATTGCGTCCTCAAGCCAAAGATCGTATCAATCACCAGTCATTTCTCAACTTTTGTGAAATTCTGTGAAAATCTGCGGATATATCAAAATTCTGCGGAAAAAAGCAAATTTTGCAGCTGGGCTCAAAATTCCACGGCCCGCGGAAAACTGTGGGCCCTACTCGTTAGGAACCAACATGAGACACGGACGGATGGACAGACAATGACAATACATGCACGTTTAATGTGGCCCATTATGACAGTGTGTGATAAATTATGCAAGGTTCAACACAGGAGCTAGACAATAGCAGCAGTGCCATAACTTGATTAATGCAAACCAAAACAACAAACAAATACATAATAATAACACACACAGAATACAGTTAATCATGTTAAATATCTACAAACTAATTTTTCCCCACTGGCATTCCTACCCATGCCCTTTCGCACTGTGATCAGCCACTCCAACACTCAGCTTTATACAGATGACGATGAACAGCAACAACTACCATAGAGAACAGAGCTTACAGCACCAATGAATGACTGTTTGCATCAACACGATGTTGAAAAGTAAGTGGAAAATTTTATACAGTGCATCATGTTAAAAACCTCTAATGTGAAATGTTTATCAAAAAAACCTTAAACGTACTGATGCTTGTCTCGTTTGGATTTTGCTCCAGTGGCGAGACATGTAGCTTCAAGACACGGCAGTACAAATGGAACGTCAACGCAAGTCATACACTTCGTGTAGGCACCTCCGCCAAATCTGCCAACATCGCATAGTGAAATCAACCATCCATCTCTTGCAGCTGTCAACTGTGTGCTAATATCTACACCGTGACCCAAAAAAGCATCCCGACATTTTCAACTGTAACTTGAAAACCAATCACCGGATTTTGATAACTTTTGGTATGAATATTCCCGACACAACTTGCCATCAAACCGCTGTTCAGTTTTCCACCTCAACCAATGTATGCTTCTGCACTACCTAGGGAAAGCAGATCGAGCGAAATATGTGTTGAAATAAACAGAAAATCTGAAATAAACATCCCCGACATTATCGATCGTAACTTGAATAAAGATAAACAGATTTTAATAATATTTGGCAGAAATATTTCCGACACAACTGGCTATTAAATGATGACGATGATAGTCTTTATTAAAGCAGTAAACAGACAAACCGCTGTAGACACAATGCAAAACATACTACTGACATGCTAAAAAAACTAAAAAGTCTTTGTACAATACACAGTACATAAAATTGCACTCATCAATAGTATTTATTTTAGAGGGAAGTTTGTGGTTATGCGGTCACGGACGTGTGCAATATGGTGTACTGCACTCGGGTGGTAAGAGTGGTCGAACAGAATGAGTAGGTATGGACTTGATAGAGCGGAACAGTTGTTCATTGGCCTGCTCACATAGTGCAGCAACAGTGGGCAAAGAATCATTGGTATAATAGCCTGATTTGCCAGCTCATCTCAAGAAAGCCTCTAATTTATTCTTCTTGCTAGCATAATAGCATTAGCAAAGCCCCACCAAGTGGGGGGAGCATAGAGCAATTTAGCAAGAGCAGTTGATCGGAAGACTTAACTGCAGACAGGCCTGAGGCATACCATGAGCCCATAGCGTTCAAAGACCGTAGACGTAGAGAGTACGTGCACAGCCTGCCATGATGGTAACAATGTGTTTAGGGCCGGTTTCTGGATCTTTTAGTTAACCAATCAGTTAATAAACCGTCTGTTAATTGTAACTCGCTAGTTAAGTTTGTGTGCGTTTCTGAACAAAACCTTGACTGGGCGTTAGCTAACTGAATGGTAAACTATAGTTGCTTAGCAACGCTGCGCACAGCGCTAATCACTTTCGCCTAGCGCAGGCGGGCGTCATGAATATTAATGAGCGCAAGCGCTCGTCAGCCAGCCCACGAACCAGCCAAGCAATTGCGGACAGCCATTTTGTCCATTCATCAATGGATTTTGTAGTAAAATTTGTAACAGCAAACTTCTCCTCGAGCATTTTGAAGACATTGCTATATGGTAAAATCGTTTTATAGTCTCACATTCTTCAATTAACTGCTTGCAAAATGGTACAAAAGTCCCATTAAATACGATAACTACGATCGACGGTTAGCTAACTGGCCGATTTCAGTCAGTTAAATTTTTGGCCATTTTGACCGTTGGTTAGTTCAACGCGAAATGCAAGTTATGCAAATCTGTCAGTTAACACTAACCTGACCAGCCAGTTAAGATAAAGAAACCGGTCATGGAAAAGTTATGAGATAATCTGACTACCACAGCTGTGTTTTAGTTTCCACCTCACCCAACGTCTGCTTCTGCAATACCTGGGGAAATAAGACCAAGCATAATACAGGTTAAAATGAATGAAAAACGTCGATAAATACCATCTATCCTAATCTGTGTGCCCCAACAGCAGGTCCATTACAAGGTTTGACTGTCATGCAGCAGTGTGTCTACCAGATAAAGTTTAGGAATGTTTGTGATGTCAAGAAGCAACTGGTAGTGCCTGGATTGATCTGGAGCAGAACTTTATGGATACTGCTGTCAATAAATGGAGAAAACGTCGCCTTGCCTGTAATTGCATAGTGGGCCAACACTTCAAGCAATTTTACTGCAGGCAGTTGAAAAATGGACAACTGGATAAATTGTCAACCAAAGTGTCAGAAATGTGAACAAAATGTGTTTTTACACGTTATGTTATTTAAGCAATCATATCGCACTGAATAAAAGTGATATTTCGCTGGCTGTGTTTTCCCCAGGTAGTGCAAAAACAAACGTTGGGTCAGGTGGGAAACTGAATGGTCATTTGATGGCAAGTTGTGTCAATAATATTCATACCAAAAATTATGGAAATCTGATAATTTGTTTTCAAGTTACAGTTGAAAATGCCAGGAATGTCTTTTTGGCACACAGTGCACGTGCACCATTCATTGCTCATGTATCGAAGACTTAACATTTTCCCAACTATTAGCAGATATAGCAAAAGACAATCAGACAAATTATTGAAGATCCAAAGGCAAAAGACAAGATATATTTTCACTGTTGTGGTCTATTTATTACCATCACTTAGTGGCTCACAGAATGGTTTTTGGCCTGTATACCCTTATAACAAATTCATCTCGGCATAAGTTTTAAACTTGCACTCCTTACGCACATGATCTTGTAGCATACTGTTTTTGGAAGACAGTATAGGATAACTAATTTTCTTGTTGACGTGTAATTATTACAGCAACTATGCAGCCACGACTGCCCCGTGGCTGCATTTCACTGTGGGTAGATCTGTCTAATACAGTTGATAAAATTTCAGGAATTTTAAAGCCGTTCTCAGACCTGAATAAGCAGATTATATCACAACATTAAAGGCCAAGTCGCATCAGTTTACGTAGATGTTATAAAATTCTAATTGTCATAATCAAATGTTAATTTGTAAATATTTATTAATCTTCCTGTTGCAGTGTTATCTTTATACTGTAAAAATAAAGTTTAAAGTGGACAAATGTGATGGAACTGTGACGTCACAAACAACTATTAGTGTCAATGTAGCATTTGACAGAATTTGAACGCTAGCAGCTATGATGGAGCCTGGCGAAAAGACTTCGCTTGCATTTCGAGATGTTGCTCTCATACAGGAAGTAAGCCGACTGTATGCCCTTTCCTTTGCACCAATCGCTGACAGATTCCGACTTTCGCTTTCGGAATGCAAGCAAGTTCCCCTCTCTGAGTATGTGCGCTGCATCAACGCTACGGCCAGCTCATTGTGTGAAACTTTCTCACACGCTCAATACATAAACAAAGAGTAGTAGGCGACGTCATCATTTCTTTCGCACAATGCTGTTTTTATTGAAATTTGTGTAAAGCGATGTTTTTATTTCGATTTATCAGCCTATTATTAATTAGCATTACATTCTACGCATATTTAGCCAATATCGTTTTATCGTGCAACTTGGCCTTTTATAAGTACAAGACGGTGAAATGGAAAGACCAACAGGCGACATGGAAAATAAAAGCACAAACCCGGCGAATCGTTTGATGTGAATGGTGAGAATGTGTGGCAACTGCTGGTAGACGACTGAACGCTGAGCTACTTCGTGATGCAAGCATTCAGCACACCAGTATTTGTTATCGGCACACAGCAACTCCATTTCTTCCATTGACCTCACAATCCAACTCTTCTCCTGACCTGACAAAAAATGATATACATCTGTCTACAAGTGTGCAGTGCTGCGGACACAGTCACAGCTTTCACAAGTAAGTAGATATTGCGTAACACTAAGAAACGCATGATAATATGCAGATTTTCATATCTTCATAATTTTTCGTTATGAGTCATTCATTTTACTAAAAATATTGGATTGTAATGGAAAAATGGTGCGGCTCGCAACGCTGTAATTTTTGGCAAACAAAACACGACACACTACATAAGTAGTCCATCTCACTCAATTACTGTTGCTTTGTCTTACATATCAGAACATTCACTATATTTTATCATTTGACCATACTAAAATTTACAATATTGCAAAAAATACATGCCTACTAGCTCACAGCTGTTTAGACTGGCAATAGAATATCAAGACTAGCTAGAAATACAATGTGAAAAAAATTTAAATTCAAAATTACGCACTAAGTCTGAATGCATGCTGCAGAAACAATGCAACTTCAGACCACTGCCAAAAAGGCAATCAAGAGAGCCAAATTTATAATTTTTTTTTGGTCAAATGAATTCTTCTATCTGCTACCGGTATGGTATATAAAAACTGGCAAATCGATCATTCAGTGCACTGATGCTGCTGTTTGGAAGAGAGGAAAGAGCATCCAATATGTAAAAACTGTCACATACTACCATACCAAGTCTAATTCTGAGTAGCGGTCTAACCTACAGAGACCATATATGGAGTACTTATGGGAAAAGATAGAGCAACTGAACAAAAAACCAACACAAAAACACATCTCACCATTATCATCATCATCATCATCGCTGATGAAAGAATCGCTGATGGAAGCTTTGACAGGGATGATGGCTTTCTGCGCGACGACCTCGATGTCCTGGAATGTCTCCGTGCAGCGAGTACTGCACTCACAGACCGAACACCGAGTCGACCTCTCAATCTTTCCCTCATACATAGCTTCAACAAAGTCGGCCAGCTTCGTCGTGGTCACCACTAGTTCGGACGCCGTCTTTGGCTCAGGCGAAGCAGCCACGAAGTAGTTGGTGATTTTCCCGACCGACGACGTCCTTTTGGCACCGTATGGGGTGGTACTAGCTGCAGATTGCGAAGTGTTGGACACACGTGGCTTTAAGTCGTGTGAAGATCCACTGGTTGGCTGCAATGAACTGATCAAACAGTCCTGCACGGGTGAAGTCGGAAATACTTCGTTCATGGTGCTGGCGATAGCCGTAGGGGAGACAGAGTCTGGCTGGGGACTCTGCTCAGCCAGTATTTCTGCAACACTAGCAGATGAAGGATGACTGTTGCTATCAACGGAACTGCTTCGGGATGTGATGACGTCGTGGTGCAAAGCACGCTGCTGGCTGATTGCGCGGATTGCCTCCTGGATGTAGTGCAGAATGCAGCGCAGGAATTCGTGGCTGTCCTGCTGCTCTTGTCCACGAAACAGTGACGACCGGCGCCTATGCATTCATACCACACAGCTACTAGTAACTACTTCTGTCATTATTCCTGTATTAGTACAACAATAATGACAAAAACAACAACAAAAGTGATGGTGCCATTGGGCAACATATAGCATTGTACCCCAGCTCCAAAGGCAGTCTGTAGTAACGTTAAGCATCTACACTGTGGGGCATAAAAAACACACCAAAATTGTATCGATCGTAACTTAAAGACGGACGACCAAATTTTGATAATTTTTGGTACGAATATTACAGACACAACTAGCCATCAAATAGCCACTTACGTTCCCGTCGCACCAAACGTCTGTTTCTGCACTACCTGGGGAAAACAAAACAAGCAAAATATAAATTTTTATTAAATGCAATTATCATTATTTGATTAAAATAACACAAATTTGGCACATTTTGTCCAAATTTCCAGCACTTTGGTTGACAGTTTATCCAATTGTGCAGTTGTGCAACTGCTGACAGTAAATATTTGAAATATCGGCCATTTGTGCAAACACAGGCAGGGAGATGCATTCTCCATTTGTTGATAGCAGTGGTGATAATGTTCTGCTTCAGACTTCAACCAGTCGCTTCTTGAGTTCATTGATATTCCTAAACAGAGTCCCATAAACTCACTGCTGCATAGTACTGCAAATACTGTCGAATGGACTGTGATCAGGGCTTCTAAAAGCTACGTATCTGGAATGATTAAATTTGCTGATATTTTTCTTTCTTTTTCATCTCATGTTGCATTTGTTCTGTTTCGTCAGGTAATGCAGCAACAGACGTCAGGTGAGCTGGAAATTTGAAAGGTCATTTGATGGCCAGTTACGTCAGAAATGTTTATACCAAAAACTATTAAAATCTCGTTATCCTTTTCTAAGTTACTATCAGTAATTTCATGGATGGTTTTTGGCGTTTTTTTGTTTATTTTAACACCAATGTCGTATGTTTTGATTTCCCCAGGTAGTGCAGAAGCATATGTTGGGTGAGGTGGAAACTTGAATAACCGCTTGATGGCAAGATGTTTCAGGAATAGTTGTACCTAAAATTATTAAAATCTGAATATCGGCCTTCAAGTTATGATAGATAAATTTTGTTGTGTTTTTTATGCCTTACAGTGTATAATGCCTATCATTATCCGGGTTGTTAAAACCATCCATTCATTTTGACCAGATAACCATGACCAAAAAAGACCGGTTAACCACTTAACCAGCCGCCTAGGTCAACTCAGCCTTTCATCCCTCTGGGGTAGGTAAATCGAGTACCAGCCTATCTGGCTGGGGTCAAGGTGGGGCGCAGTCACCTGTGTCAGGTAGCACATCAACTGTGTGATGCCATACGACAGGTGACACTTCCTGCTATGGCCTTCCCATTAAGAGCTATACCACCACCTTTAACCTTTGACGCAACGCTAGTGCTGTTTCATGGTAGGGGAGGGGAATCCCCTCTCATTCATCTGTAGACTGTCTCAACGCTGATGGCCCAGGACTGCCTCAGATCAAGCTGGGGGAGGGCAGGGTGGTACAACTGGTGTCAGTCTCCATTGGCCCAACTTCTCCCCTCCTGCCTGCCAACACGGTCTGTCTGACCTGCCCTGTTGCTGCTGCCAATGCTCACTCCTTAATCAGATGCCTACATGTCCGATTTCACTGAAACCCCTCTCTCCCTTGTCCGCATGAGGCTTGACCCCCTCACATCCCTTCAGTGCAGACGTCCTTTACGGATCACCCCTTACTGCATTTAATTGTATGAAGGATTCGCTGTTGCTGCTTTTGTGCAAAAGTTTACGCAAAAAATTGTGGCAGAGATATAATTATGTACTGAAATTTGTTTGCAGGAGCTGCTATATGTAGGTCCTGTATTATAGCATGCAATGCACAGTTAACCGAACCAGCAGTTTCCAGCTCAATCCTGCCTTCAGGACCGGTTAACTGCTAACAACACAACTTCTGTCAGCATCATTGTTGTTATTACAACAACAACAACAACAACAAGAGCCATAATGCCATTAAACAGCATATAACCCAGCTCAAAGGCAGTCAGTAGTAACCATTACAGCATCTGTAATGCCTATTTTGACAGGGGGTTCCAACCTGCCAAATCTGTGGGGATTGAGTGAGTGAGTAGGGTTTACCGTCCTGCCTGACACAGTAATAGCAACTGCACATACACATAATAACGAAACAAAAAGCTTAACCTTTACAGAAAAAACCCGAAACACAAAAAAATCTGTGGAGACCAAACCTTGTGTCTAGTGGACATTAAGCCTACAGTGCTACACAACACAACAAAAGCATCGTTGCGAAAAAGGCTTACTGTCAAAGCTGTTGATAACACTACTAACGACATCGTCAAGAATGACAAGTTGGTTATGAACATTAACAAGAAATTTGAGCTAATGCTCACGAGACGCGCGAAAGCCTATAGCAGTTCCGCTTCAATAGTTTAGCTGAAAATTGGGGTATTCACGCTAAGTTAATATACAAATAAAAAATTCTATATCTGAATCGCATAACGATAGTTCCGTGGCACCACCCTGTGAATGATAGACTTGTGTCACAGAACCACATCGCCAAAAAAATCCATAAAACCCCCTATTTGGCCATTCAAGGTCATTCACTGTCATTAATTCGGCACCAATCGAGAGCCAGCATACGAGTTCCTATTAGTGATTAATAGTAACCTAGGCTCTATATCGCACCGTTACTGAGATACAGCGACTTATTGGCCAAAAATCGCAAATTTTGCCCACCCCCTCTCATTTAGCGTGATTGTTCGGAGAGACCCCCTTCGAATTCATGGAAAAGCTTTATGTTTCCTAAAATTAATGTCTTCCAGGCAGCCGACGGTAAAAATTTCATAATCCTAGCTTGCACCGTTTATGACTGATCCACCCGTCTGATGGACAGACAGAATTGCGATGGCTAAGATATGCTGAAAGCAGTAGCTGTTTTCGCGTGTAAAAACAAGAGTAAGAAGCGAGATATCAGTCTGCAGAAGAAGCTTACTCAAGAGAGCTGAGCAGCTGGCACGGACTAATAGGCGACGTCTCATTTCCTTTCATTGCCTGCTGCTCAGAAATCCTCATGAACGCAAATAACTAAACACATAAAACAAAATATTTTACAGTGAATTTTGCAAACACTGGATCACACAATGGTTAATTTGATAACGGTAATGTTATCATACGCTGTGGAGTCTGATATAAGGACCCCCGTGGCTTAAGACTCATTCCACTAGTGCAAAAGTTCTATGGCACAATGTAAGCAATAAATGCTACTCAATGCCAGTCAATGATAAACAATGAAACCACAATTATATAATTATTATTTAACCTGACCTTGAGTTAACGACAGTCAAAATACTAATAAGTATTAAGTAGCAAAAAAAGTCTTCAAATTCTCAAAACTTCTTCGCAAGACCAAAACCAAGACTTTTTGCTCAAGACCAAGACTTTTGTTTCAAGGGGTGCCTCAGAAACACTGCATCTATTAACAGGACCAAACAAAGTGCCAACCAAATCAGTCACTAGCCAAAGTTAAACAATTTATAATAGAATGTAAAACATTTATTAATTCTAAATATAACAGAATTACAACAAGTGAAATTCACACTTAAATGAGCTGAATAAAAAATAAATTATACGTCACAAAATCAGCAAATGCATTAAAATGTTCACTGCACCTGAGTAAGAGACATGATGAAGTTGCAGTGAGCGCGCAAAGCGTTCTCACAAGGCTGAAAACACATTTAGCACACAGACTGGTCTGAAACGTTAAGATGCCAAGTTTTCTCGCAACTTCGTCAAATAATTACGAAAACTTTCAAAGTTTACACAACCAAACAAGAATGTTTGGAATTTCTTAGCTGCATACACAGGGTGGGCCAAAAAAACGTGGCACTTTACCTTGGTCCATATCTTCGCCAATTATTGATCTATTTTCAATATTCATTCACTGGCACACCCTGTTGACAGTTTGCAATAACGTGATTATTACATATCCCACCACACCATAAATGCATCTCTACACTACCTTATAAAATATCAATGAAATATGCATATATAATGATAATAACAAACATTATGGTAAAAATGAAAAAAACACTTCAGACCAAAATTACAGTGAATGGTCATGACACTAAACTGTGTTGGTCTAACAAAGATAGTGTCATACAGATCATTCATCAAAATGTTGGTCTAAAGTGTTTTTCCTTTACCCAAATTTTTGTTATTATCGTTAGTTTTTGCTTACATTTATATTTCACAAGGTAGTGTAGAAACGCATTTACCGTGTGGCAGAATATATAACAATCACATTATTGCAAATTGTCTGCAGAGTGTGCCAGTGAAAGAATTTTTAAAATTGGTCAATAATTGGTGAAGATATGGACAAAAGTGAAGTGGCACTTTTTTACGGCTCACAGTGTACATGGTGTCAGTAACGAAAAATGGATTGAGCAAGTATCTAGAGTTTTACATCCTGCTCCACATATTACAGATCAGGCAGTCATCTGCACTAAAACCGACAATAAAAAAACAGCATAAAATCAAGAACAACAATCAGAAAATCTAAACAACAATAACACATAACCAAGAAACACAGAAAAACGTCATACTCACCAACAAAAAATTCACGCGCAATCTACCTATACCAGTATAAACCTGGTTTAGACACCTAATCACTTATTATGCTGTCTAGCCAGAAAACAGATCAGGCCAATTCTACAGCTTCTGGCAGCCACATGAAACAATGACCATAGATCAAAACTGCAGCCTTAAGCCCAAATTCCATTATGCCGACTTTGCAACAAAGTCCACGATCGCGGACACAAATCATGAAAGTCTGCGACACAAATCATGTCGCTGACTTTCATGATTTCCTCGCGGACTTTCGTGATTTGTGTCCGCAGACTTTGTCGCTGACTTTCCCCGAGCATCGCAATGGACTAAATTCCATTACAGCAGCACAAACGGATTTGTCACAGACTTGTCACGGACTTTGTCGCCAACATCTCGACATGTTGAGATGTTCTGATTCGGCAACTTTCATCGAAACTTCACGATTTCACGATTTGTCACCATTTGTGTCCTCGATTTTCATGACTGGTGTCCACGACTTTCCCTGTGGGGAAGTTTTGGTGAAAGTCGGCATAATGGAATTTGGGCTTTACAATGCAGCTGTTTGATGCCAAATAAAGCAACATAAATAAAGTTAAGCAGTAAAAAACCACTTCCAATGCACACTGCACAGGCATTGTACATTCTGATGCTCACCGTGACTTTGTTGATAATGTTATAATCAGAGACAGTCTGTCTCATTTCCTGGTTCAGAATGCGCATGTTGTCGTAGAACCATGGCGTGTAATACAGCACCTGCACGATACTGTTCAGGTAGCATGTATTCCCTGTGCACAGGGACAGTTTACGTTATCTAATAATTAGAGCTGTCAAATTAATGCATTAATTAAAGCGTTAAAAATGCGTCAATAAATTAATGTGCATTAAAAAACTTAACGCACACACATAAATTTGTTAATTTGTTAAATTCTCAGAACATTCCGTTAAACTGTGGTTATTTGACAATCGAACGAATTCAAGTAACTAAACTGTAGTTGCCGTTCCATCACTACTGTAAATAAAAATTATTCCGACGACAGGCTAATAGATTTCTATGCTAACTATGACATCAGTTATTGTTGATTATATGTTTAAAAATGTGTTTCTAACTTTCTATACTCTATAGGCAAGGTCCCCAAATGTCGCTGGGACCGGGGTAACCTACCCCCTACTCTCCCTCTCGACGGGCCTGGGTGCGTTAATAATGTGTTAATTAATGCGTTAAAATTAACACAGTGTGTTAATGCATTAAAAAATTAACGCTTTGACAGCTCTAAAAAAACACCGATAATAATGTAAGATTAGCATGATATGCATTATGCAATATACACAATACTGTTGTTAAGGTAGCACTAATTGCCTGCAGACAAACAATGCACACGTCTAGATGGAAACATAACATCATATGAACAAGCACACAACAGTGATAGCATGATTACATTGATTAGCGTTAGCAAACAGTTGATTAGCTGCATCATAGTCAGACCTTAAAAAAATATTCACTTTGATGTCCTTTACTTAGACACAAGCCCCGAGACATCATCTCCATTCGTCAAGTAGCTTTGCAACCGTAAGACATTCGTCACGATTGAAGACGTCTCTTGGTTCATGGCTAAGTACAGCTTCAGTGTTCCTAACTCTGCAAGTAAACCCGAGAAGAGACAAAGACAAAAACAGAGACAGAGCAAAAACATTACTGTCTTCTTTTGGCAGATGTGATAAATCTAAAGCCAAGGTTTGTACGAAACAAAAACATAAGCCATGATAAACTATAATAACAAAAAATACCAAGATTATTGAGTGCAGGTGCCACAGTGGATTGCTTCAATACCGGAGCGCTGAGCAAACTTTCACCGGTCTGACTTGAGGTTTTCACATCACCATCTTGTGCAACACCGCTGCAAGTGCACAGAAATTACCAATATTTATACAGTTGACTCCGCTTATATGCACGGCCTTAGGACCGCAAGCTGACTTGCATGTAAGCAAAGCTTGCATTTAACCGTAGTTAGCTTATAGGACCATTGCAGTCATTTACAACATGCAGTTACAAAATTAGGCGGTTATCCACACCACAGGAAACAGTTGCCTCACTTATCTCCTTCGCAGACATCAGGCACAGCATGTGGCAGCTGATAATGGTCATTCCAGTAGTGTCAGTTTATATGCCAACAGCCTGCTAACCTGTCTCAATCACTCTCACAGACAGCAGGTGGCCTAGCAGTATTGAGCCACAGACTGCCGTTTGAAGTTCATTATGATGCTGCATGCTGCTGGGGTGGGGAGATGCACTGTAGCCCACATGATGCATGGTGCTCACTAGCTACGCCTACCCGCACAATTCTGGGGTTTAGACGTCGTCACCGGTATCCCAGTGAGCGTTAAGTGGCTGAGTAGAGGCGATCTTATGTGCACTGTGTCAGCCAAGTTGCTTATAACCAAAGTAAGTCATGGGGCTGGGACCAAAAGAATGTGTGCTTATAGCCAAATTGTGCATAAATGGCTGGTGCTTATAAGTGAAGTTGACTGCCATTGACACAGCCTAAACTCAAACGGGACTAGACGCATGTCGTGCAAATAAGCGGTGTGTGCTTATAACCGATGTGCATATAATTGGAGCCAACTGTAACTGAAATCTAACACACACATTTCATACAGATTAAAAGTTCAGCACATTGATGCTGGCAGCTCTATTAGATGGCTATCTTTTGGACTCAGTTATTCTGACCTACAGTCACCAATACTGCATTCATTTCTACAGAGTGCACTACCGATATAAGCCTGTGACAATGCTGACAATATAAGCACTGCTAAGTATTGAATGAATGCACTTTTATTATAATTTATAGGCATTTCAATAACTAGTGCCAGTCAATAAATATTGCAGCAAATTAAACAGACATATATCACTCACAATTCTATTTCAATAATCAGACTTTACAATCCATGACTGAACTTGATAGTAGTACAGAACAAATTTCCAGTGAACATTGTCAGAATCATGTAACAACACCAACAGTGACAATTTAATATTGGCATGCTGTATTATAGCTGTAGAGGAACCACTGCAAAAGACACCAACCAGAGCCAGCTTAAGGCCAAATTCCACTTAACTAGTTGGCCAACACGATTTCGTACTCCAACCCGGTTGGCGAACAAGTTGCGCAACCAGCGAACTTGTTGTCGAACTTGTTGAGACAGTGACCCAATTTTTTGCTTTGATATGACCTACTTGGTTTCAAGATGGACAACGATGAAACAGCAGTGATTGTAGCCTGTACATCCATAATTGCAAGTTTTGGCGCTGTCGCTACTCTTTCAACTGCCTTTCAGCGAAAGAAACGCAAGAATACTGTATGGGTCAGGCGAT
>Ga0056128_1001627_pt1 | contig 25461 bp, 19 predicted proteins | sample WorMetLIZISLAND2_FD_71113 | JGI IMG/M metagenome (GOLD analysis project Ga0056128, IMG submission 71113) | Marine gutless worms symbiont microbial communities from Max Planck institute for Marine Microbiology, Germany - Olavius geniculatus... ... | reverse complement strand
AACGAAACGCGTTCTGGCATCCGAAGCCAGTGCAATCTGCGCAGTAACGGCTGAATGTGGTCCTGACGACAAGCATTGAAGATCAGCCGTGCAGCGGCGTTCTGCACAGACTGAAACCTGTCCATTAGTTGTTTCGGAAGGCCGGCAATAGTTGCGGAGCCGTAGTCAAGCCTGGAAAACACCAGCGCCACGATAAGCGACTGCATCACGTCGTTTGACACAGATCGTCGTATGCTTCGTAATTGTCGAAGGGCAGCAAGGAAACATTGGACAAGGAAGGAAGCCCCTCCATTCTAATGATGATGTTACTAACTGTCGTTTTTTGGCCGATCCGTTAGGTCGAGCCTTAAGTCGATGCGTCTGTCTGTCGTCTGTAACGCACGTACTGTGGCTAAATCGTACGTCGTAGGTGTTGGCAGTGGTACCGTTGGATATAGGGCGATGAGGAGTTCTTATAGGCTGTCAATGTCTATCTGCAGCGGTTTAGCTGCAATTTTAAATGCAAAGTTGCTACCTGCCGCCATCATTCACGTGTGCCGAATCGCCGTATCGTATCCTAGCACTGATTGTAACGTTCGATATAGCAGTATATACATGTCATGTCACCATATAGTGTGTAGCCTATATATACTATAGTCACTCTGGGAAATCGTTTTCATTTTGCGACCAAAAGTCAGACGCTGACCTTCGGATATAGGCAATACGGTCGGCCTATCTTAACAACAGCTGGGTTTGTTGTATTACATTGAATCCCAAAACTTAGTGCATCGTCAACCTATCATTTTGCTAACTAACAATTAACAAACTTTAGCCTAATTTTCATCCAATGCAACGGACGCAATGCACCGCTTTTATCTTTGCGTTTTGACCTCTGCGTCGTATGGGTCAGCTGACTTCATTGCGTCTCGCATTTGTTGCGACTTGCGAGCGTTGCGTTGGATGGAAACCGGGTCTTAGGGATAACCGAAAGTTGACAACGAATCGCATATTATAAATATTCTATGCAAGTTGTGTAAACAAACATAGAAATAGAAATATTTCTATGTAAACAAATAATAATAAAACATAATACTTATCATTTTCTATACACTTTGAATAGTAATATGTGAAATTGAATGAAACTTTAGTCCTTTTTATATTGTAGCAGAATGGCGAGTATTACAGATGACACGTTAACATTTGAACCGTCTCTTCGAAACGTTATTGATCAGGACTCGTTGAAATGGATATTTGTGGGTGGCAAGGGAGGCGTAGGCAAGACAACATGCAGGTACTGTGTATTCTGTTGTTTTTCTTTGAACGTCAATTCTACAGCCAGTTCGGCGAACTGACGTTAGTAAATTTGGTATTTGATGTGGTTGGCTTGTTACATAAAAAGTTGCATTTGTTTCGGGGGGGGGATACTAAATATCACGAGCCACAGTAAATTAAGTTCAACTTGAGACATGTCATTGTGTAATAAGTAATAATAGGTAAACATGCAGTTTAGCGGCCTAAACAAAATACACAGTCAACTTACCGCCTATATACAGGCGAAGCTTAGTGTTAGGCTTAGGTTTAGAGTTAGGGTTAGGTTAGGGTTAGGGTTAGAGTTAGGATTAGGGTTAGAGTTAACTGACCGCATGCACGCTTTGGCCCGTATAGGCAGTAAGTTGACTGTATTTTGTTTAGGCCGCTAAACTGCATGTTTACCTAATAATAGTAACTAATAACTTTTGTTTGCAATAGTTGCACTATATGTCCTATATTACAGTGTGTATAATAATTAGCAGCATTATAGCATTGCATTGCTATGTATTTCAGTTCTATTTTTGTCTATGTTTGATAATCTGTGCAATTGTTAAGGGTTGTTAAAAGCTGTCCTAGGCATGAAGTCAAACAGTTAGCACGATATTTTTCCTATTTCGAAGACAGATAAACATAAAACTCCAATTTTTGTATTTTAACATTGAAATAATAAATGTGTAAGCTTACTAGTTGTCTTATTTAAGTTATTTTTGTTACTTTTTTTTATTTGTATTGTATACTGAATGTTTTGATACATGTCTGTTGCAGTTGCAGTCTTGCAGTGCAGCTGGCCAAAGTTAGAGATTCTGTGCTAATCATCTCAACTGATCCTGCTCATAATATCTCTGATGCTTTCAGTCAGAAGTTTACAAAGGTTCCGAGTCTTGTCAGCGGATTTAAGAATCTGTATGCAATGGTTAGCATGTTCAATCTGAATAGTAGCCTTATTAATGCATACACATTTATCCACACACTATAGCAGCAGTGCACCAAATGAAAATAATAGGCAGGCATCAGTGAATTCAATGATCATCAATGATTTCTCTGCATGTAGCAGCAGAAAGGAGCAGGAGATGTGCGTATACTTTGTATACTACTCTGTAGAAGAGGCTTGGGTCTAGCTTCGCCATAGTATGAGATGGCAAGCCAAGCTGATTTGTTACAGTTTGACTGTGTGGTCCCAAATAATGTTCTATTAGACTGCAGTCTCATTCCCGAAGAATGAAGGGGAGGTTTAGGGGGTCATAACTTTTAATCGCAAATTCACATTGTAAATTGTGGATTAATGGACATGAGTGCTGCAGTGGGCAGCCAATGCTGCTTTGTGCCTTAGTACTATGAAGCTTGTTGGAAATAATTTTTATATTGTAGTGTGTGGAATTATGATGTAATTATCTATCAAGTCAATGGTTGGTGCTCATAATGGGTGTAGAGATGCAGTGACTGAAAATGCTTGTTGTGGAACAGGAAATTGATCCGAATGTTGGTGTTGGAGAACTGCCAGATGAATACTTCGATGAGCAAAGTATGTACTTTACTAGTCTGCAGCAAAGTTTGATGGGATAGTGTGTGTTAACTATTGAATTTTGAATTGATGAATCATGTCAGTAGTATTTTTGATAGCTGACTGACTGACTATTTGATTATTTAAGTTATTTATTTTCATAATACATGTACAAAACATCAGTTTATACACTCATTAATGGCGACATGCAATGACTGACACATCAAAAAGAGCAAAAATCATAAAAAGGTGATATCACTCACCATCACATCACCTAACTGTCAATGTGCTGTTTTGTACATAATTTATATTTGCTGTTTTATTACAAAAACGATGTTTTTCCTGTTGGTGGTCAATTATAATCCATCTGTCTTCCACGGCTATGAAGACACAGAACCCGACATATTTCTTGGTAACAATCTTGACCTTTTGGCATCACGTGACCATTGGGCTTGACATATGTGGTTTCCTATAGGTGGTCCATTGCAACCATGCGTTTAACTTGCATGCTTATGGAGATACAGGGCCTTAAAGATTTTGGGGTCACGACTTTGACCTTTTGGGATCACGTGACGTCATCAGTCACGTGACCATCGGACTCGGCATAGGCACTTCCAAGTTCCAAGTTCTAATGCGGGGCAAGACAGCCACTGCCGCCCCGTAGGCTTAGGCCGCCATGTGGGCCCATCAGCCATCCCCAGAAAGTTCCCAGTACTGGGTACTGAAAGTCATGGCAGGAATAGCAAAGAGCACAACTACCCCCGCCCACATGACTACTCTCTGTACTATGGGGCTCACCAAAGGACTTCAGAGCCCCCACAGGAAACAACCCGGCAAGCAACCCAACCCAACAGCAGACCAGCCACATGAGCAGTGCAGCTACCCACCCCCGCCATGCCCGAGCCAAATGGGGCAAATGAGAGCCATTGCAGGGTTTCCAAGCCAGACAGGAAAACCTTAGTCCCAAACTACAGTGCGTTTGGTATCTAGCGGAATCTCAGTCTGACCCATCATCCCCACAATAGCCTCTCCAATGCTCCACCCAACTTCGAGACATGATAGAAACAGCAAGGCCACCCAGCGCACATGACCAGTCCACAGATCTGGCGAGCACCAACCAAGCAATGTCCCATGGGTGTCTGTTAGATCCTTGGAATTCTTGTGGATATATTGCCTATTCACTATGCAACTTTTATGGGGCTGCAGTGACGATTAAGGGTCTTTTATAGGTGAAAATTTTATATAGGAGCGTTTTTGGCCGAAAATTTTTGAGTTCGTTTTTTGGCCCAATTTTTGACTTTGGGGGATTTATCAGGGGTTAGATATTAACTTTGAATTTTTTAACCCTTAAAAAGACACCTTTGCGTGAGACCGCGTCGTTTGAGCCATCGTGCGTGAAAATCCGCCGACCGGTCTGACCTGTAGGTCGGTCAACAAAAAAGGTATGTATATTTACTAGAAAAATTTTCGTTATATTTCACCCATTTGTTGAGAAGCCCCCACTGGACGGATTTGCACGAAATTTTGCACAGGGGGTTGTCTCACGGACGTAATCACCTGTTTCAAATTTTGTGTCGATCGGTCCAGGGGTTTCGGAACTGCGAGGGGTCAAATTTTGCCATTCTTTATTGACTTAGCCGGTCGCCATTAACACAGGGCTGCACTACTGCGCATGTGATCAGAAATTCTGATCACACATTCTTGAAAGATGCTGAAAGTTCTTGAAATGGAAAAAGGGCTTGAAAGTTTTGGAATTTGATGTCAGACGATCTTGAAAGTCCATGAATTTCAGTAGTTCAAAATGATTATGACCATTGACTACAGTGCAGGAATTGGTATGGAAAAGGTAATTGATAGTTGTTGAAAAGTCCTTGAAAAGTTCTTGAATTTTCAGCCCAAAACTGGCCACCCTGAATAATTTTTTTGCAGGCTACTGTGTGCTTTTATCTTTTTTTAAGGGAACATTCCATTGTATTAGAGCTGAATGTCAGATGTATGATGTGAACATATTTCCTGTAGGCTGTGACTGTCTGTAGTAATAATTTCTTATATGTGTCAGTGTGTTTAATGGTTAAGTTTGTGGCTAATGATACACAGATGCATTCAGCTTTGGACGTGCGATGATGCAAGATATTATGCAAGCTTTGCCTGGCATTGATGAAGCCATGAGCTACTCGGAAGTTATGAAGTTTGTATGATATTTTTATTCTTTTGCAACAGACCAGTGTCTACTAATCACTGTCGTTATACCAAATTATGACTTTGAAAATTAATTACTATTTATGCAGTTAGTTACTATTTATGCTATTAACTGTGATTTATGCACTTATGTTATCGTTACTACAGGTTTAAGATTAGGGTTAGGATTAGGGTTAAATTCTGTATTAGGGCTACAGCTAATGTTTATTAACTACGGTTTTGCCCTCTGGAACAGGTTTTTATTACATAGATCTATATTTAGGTTTCCAAACATAGAATAGTTCACCAATTGCTATCATTATGCCTCCAACAAAATAGTGGCCGGAGGCATTATGTTTCAGAGTGTTTGTGCATCCATGCATCTGTGCAGGCATGTGTGAGTCCTGAACAAACATTGTTAGCAAGATATCTTGGGTATTTGTTGATGAAATTCAACCAAACTTTTACCACTAACTGGCTTTGGGGCAAGGATGAACTTATCAAATTTTGGGGTGAAAAGGTCAAGGGTTAAGGTCATGGTGGGGTCAAATATGCCCCAAAATGCAGTTTTGGCCTTGTCACCTGTTGTTGGAGGCAGAATAGTCGATGTAGTCGTAACCACCATCTAGTTTTTATGCTATTTCTATTTTTTTATTTTTTGTCTAAGTTTTCATATTTTTAACTGTACTTATTTTCTATTTGCTTTATATATCATTTTTGTCTGCTTTTTATTATGCCTCTGCCAACGTAGTGGCTGGAGGCATTATGTTTCCAGAGTGTTCGTGCATGCATCTGTCCATGCATGTGTGAGTCCTAAACAAACATTGTTAGCAAGATATCTTGGGTATTTGTTGATGAAATTCAACCAAACTTTTACCACTAACTGGCTTTGGGGCAAGGATGAACGTGTCAAATTTTGGGGTCAAAAGGTTAAGGGTCGAGGTCATGTTGGGGTCAAATATGCCCCAGAATACACTTTTTGGCTTTGTAGTTATCACCTGTTGGCAGAGGCATCATAGTCAATAGAGTTGTAACCACCATCTAGTTATATAGTCAAGTTACTTCTGATACAGGAACTTGCAGTGTGTCAAACCTGTACTATAAACGAACGTGATGATGATGATGATGATGATATGTTGCAGCACCTGTGCACTGTAAAGTTTTTGAACTGATGTGTAGATTGGTAAAGTCGATGAACTTCTCTGTGGTTGTATTTGACACTGCACCGACTGGTCACACGTTGCGACTGCTGTCCTTCCCGTCGGTGGTTGAGAAAAGTCTCGGCAAACTGCTGCGGCTTAAAAGTCATGTCACACCGTTCATTTCACAGGTTTTTTACGATTAGCGACACCATGTTGTTATATTGCCAGATCGACACTTTCTTGACTATTATGCATTTTTATAATTGGTGTTTTATATTTATAGATTTTCATGTTCTCTAGAGCATAATGCTGGTAATATTTGGTTAGTTTCTGACTAATGATGTTTTACTAGTTACTTCAGTGCAGTGACATGTTATTGCTAACTTGCTCTAAGAGTGCTCCAGTGAAATAATTGCGAAAATTGAGTTTGGTATATAGTGGTCATTTTATGTCACAGCAACTTTTGTCTTGGAAGTAAATGGCAGTATCTTTGCAACAATGTCAAAAAATATGACTTGTCAGAGGTGCTTTTTTAACATTTTCATGTTAGCTGTTTACATATACATCATATATGGCTAATTGGCTGTTATGATGCTACATACTGATAGAATTTCATGTAAAAATGTGTAAGAATGTTGAATAAGATACAGCCCATTCTGACCTTGTGTGTAAAACTATACGTTTAAATCAAGATTAACATAGGAAAAAGAATAATCAAGATAATGTATACGTCGACAGTTGGCTAGATTTTTGGCTTCTTAGACTTGTGAAAGTGGAAGTTTTCTGTAATTTTCTAGTGAGAGCCGCAGGGTTGTATAAACCCGAGTTTTTTTAAAAACCCAGCCCTGTGGGTTTATAGGTATGGGTTTTTAAATAAATTTTTTGTAATTTTGATGGGTATCATGATTTCTATGAGTTTCCATTTGATTCCCACAGCTGAAATATACCAATATTTGCAAATTTGAGATTTATGTGTTTCAAAAACCTAGCCGTTATAAAATAGATTATTATTAGTGGAACAGGAAACTGAAATTGGATCAAGTTTGTGGTGATTTCTCAGGGGTGGGTTTTTAGCATTTTTGGGGGTGAGTGTACTCCAAAAAAACCAACCAGGTTTTTTGTGTATCTGCCAATATTCTTGTGGTAAGCTAATCTACTGTTGTGGTGTTGTCAGATGGCAACTATGTTGGGAATGCCTGACGTCAACACAGATGAGATGACGAAGAAACTAGAAGAGATTCTGCCGGTGATAAAACAAGTCAACGAACAGTTCAAGAACCCTGTCAGTGTTGCTAGTTGTGATCATTATTATCATCATTATAGAGGGGTTTAACGTGGTCTAAATAAAATTAGGATGACATGTTATCACCAATCACTTGATCTGTTTTGAGTGTCATGGTTTTATGCTTTGGTAATGTTTGTTGGATTTTAGGTAAAACATTCAACCAGCAACAAGTACTGCTTCAGTGGTTCTGGAATAAGGTTAATAAATAAAACATGCCAACATTTATTATTGCTGTATAGTAGCCAGAAGGCTACTGTAAAGCTAAAGGTAAAGGTCGTCAGTTTGTATAGAACACGCCTCTAATGCGCTTTCGTCATTAACCAGAGCCGCTGGCCACACGGCCACCATGTGCAGCCATTTTGCAAGCTTGGTGTGCTAGCGCACTGTCTTGCTGGAACGTGTGAAAAGTCCAACTATCCCCACAGACACATAAATGCGATCGCTTTGCACGGTTTTTGTGGCTGCAACTGTAAAACTTCAAAAATTTGTCATCAGCGAACCAAATTTTTACTCTCCACGTGCTACGTTCCTAATGTAGCAAAGAGGAGTATATAAGATCAGTGTAATATTGAGGACCGACCGACGACCGACCGACCAACAACCGACCTCTGTTCCTGGAAGAGCCTTCCTGGAAGAACTTCAAACGGCCATATCTCCATAACGGTGCTAGATAGACGCATGGTCACTATAGACTACCATAGAAAATTGATCCCCGGGAGTTGAATGGTCACGTGACCAATGACGTCATTTGCACTGTGAAAAGAAAGGAACTAAAAAGCAGTTAAAAGAATACAGGAGAAAATAATGTGCGCAAGGAGTACAGAGATTAGATTGGTCACAATCTAAAATATTTCTTGTTCACCATTGGAGCATGGTAGCAACTGACAGCACCAGTTGAGACTATCAAACTTGTACCCGTGACACATTATGATGTCAGCGTTACGTCATAACTAGCAAAGAATACTTAACCAACTGACATATTTTGTTGCAATAGTTTGAATTAGTATTTCTTCAGCTACAACTGGTACAAATTGTGTGTAAATTGATCATTATTTGAGTGAATTATGAAAAAAAACAAAAAGGGTTTTTTATTGAAACACAGTGTAAGTTATAATAAAATGTCATTCAATAAATAAGACATCATTTTTATATGATATGGAGGAAATGAGTCTTGAATGTTTTTGTTTGCACTTGTGTTTGAAGGTCTTAAAATGATGAAAAGTTTATTTTTAGTGTCTACCTAATATGGAGTAATGCTAAAGAAATTGTCTGGTTATTAAACAGGTATTGAACCAGTGGTAGCTGAAATAGCAGCAGTTGTGGTGCTAGCTGTCAGTTAAGAAGTTGCTCAAGTCATCACAGTGTCATCTAGTACTATTATTGTGCGACTTTCCTAATAGGCCACAATGCAGGCTCTGCCCGTCCCTCCATCTGTATGTCCGTCTGTGCATTTGTTTTAATTCGATAACGAAAAGGTTCAGAAAAACCAAAGTTGATGTGAATGACCGCAGAATGGGGTTGTGGTTGCACAACTCTAGGTGGATGGCCAATTCGTGGCAGTTCACTATCGTCACAGTCATGGTACAATGAATTTGAGAAGATGGCTCAGAGCAAATCGACTGGCACTGCAAACTGGCATCTGAGATGCTGCAGTGATCAACTCAGCCCCAGAATACTTCTTGGTGTTTTACGGCAAGCACAGAGTGCAATCTGTCGCTCAATAGGCTAACCTCCACAGCCTCATACCAAGCCTTTATCGGACATATTCCGTCTCCAATCTGTCTCCACTGTGGAAATGGAATGGAAACAGCTGAACATTCACTACTTTTCTGCTGAAATTGGGCAGTAGAACGACAGCAGTACCTTGGCGACTCCATAGACATATCAGATGTTTTCCAGGATAGTAACAAACTGGTGGAATTTCTCACCTCTTTGAGGCATCTGCCCCCTCTCCCCCATATAGGCAGCCCCTGACAGGCTCACTATGACAATGGCAACGAAAGCGGATGGGCACATAATCTGTCAGCACTGGGCCACCATATTGTTCCATTGATATGAGACGTTGACATGCACGTTCTGGCCATGTGTATAATTAATGTGTATTGGTGATTGTTGGACAGGACATGACGACGTTCATCTGCATCTGCATCGCCGAGTTTCTGTCGTTGTTTGAGACGGAGAGGTTGATCCAGGAGCTGACGAAGTGTAGCATTGATACACACAATGTCGTCGTCAATCAACTTGTTCTGCTGCCGGCCGGACAGAAACCATGCAAGATGTGCGAGGCTCGCTGCAAGATCCAGTCCAAGTATCTAGACCAGGTATCCGGGTGCAGTAATGTTGATTTTGTAGAGTTAAAATGCAAAGACCTTTCCAAGCTGCAAGGCCCATAGGGTGGCACTGATCATCATCTCCTTAGCTGTCAGCCAGTTTACACTGTGAGACTACAGATATGGGGCTAGTGTGTCACAGAGTGTGACTGTTTATTCCCCAGCTTTCACTGGTGCTTGTCCCATGCGGTTCCTGGGAGCTGGAGAATAGGCTTGATCTGAACCAGGGCTTCAGTTGGTATTGCTGTAGTTAGACCGTGCATTTGTGAATCTTTTGTTAGTTACGTTTCTGTCCGAGTGTGTATGTGTGTAGGTAGTTCATTATTGTAATTTAGGTCTTTTCCGGTACTTTGATAGATTTTTTCCTGCTAATTTTTTGTTGTCTGCACCATTGCAAGTGACTGTCTGGCTGACCATCTCTGAAATGACCTAAAATGTGTCGGGCGAGATGTTAAACCCTACTCACTCACTCATTTCGCTAGTACTCATTGCACCTACCCACAAAGGGATGGCCAGGCTGAGTTGACCTGGGTGGCTGGTTACATACCAAGATGGTTTACCCATCTAGGTTATCAAGATGCAGCTCAGTCTAGTGTAATTTTGTTGATTGAACACAATGCATTTAACAACATTTCCAAGCCACTGTAAGAGTTAATGGTATTTTTTTAACCTTTTCAAATTTAAGCAGCAGTTCTGCTCTAGGAGTCTTTGTGCATTCTAAAAAGCACATCACTAGAATCCCGACTTGGTACAATAATCTTATTTTGTTAGAGACTGAATTCTTAAGGTTCACTTTGCACAGCCAATACAGTATTACTCATACTTAGCACTACAGTGGCCAAAGGTTTTTCTTTTGTTTACATCTATTTTTGATGGAGAATTGCATTTTAGTGCTGTTACTCAAATTACTGTTTTTACAGTACTGAATTTTATAAACTAGGCTTGTAATATTTTGTTGTATTATATCTCGTATCATTACCTCATTGCTGTGCTCTGCGTTCTCACATGGCACATTGTTAAACGAATATTGTATTTTATCTTTTTGATAGGCACTACGTAAATTGTGTTCATGTAGCCGTAAATTGATTTCTTGCTCTCTTTATTTATGTATCGTGTTCTTTGTCTAGATTGAAGATCTGTATGAAGATTTCCACATTGTGAAGTTACCGTTAATGGAGCACGAAGTCCGCGGAACCGATCAGATTGGAAAGTTTTCGAGTTTTCTGCTTGAGCCTTACGATCCTAATGTTCATAAGCCAAACCTGTTATCATAGTTAGTGCACATCAAGGCCAGATGTGAAGCAAGTTGTTATCTGCAGTGCGTTTGTTTCATATCACAACTGTTTAGCATGTTGGACGTTATCTCTTTCATCAGTATTGCTAGTTTTAACTGCTCAGTGATGAACTGCATTGGAAACGGAAAAGTGATTTAATAACGAATGTGTCTACACAGTATTGTCAACATTATCAAAATTGTTGAGCAGTATTTCAGTAAATGTTCCTCTTTAGTTTACAGAGATTTCAAAATGTGCAAAAACTCTGGGTGGTCACACCAGAATTTTATGTTTTTTTTCCAACAGTCAAAAGATAACCAAATGTCGCTTGGTAGTTTTGTGTGGATTGTAAATATGAAAATACCGCAGGTTAAATTTTACATTAAAATTACAACTGATGGTTTAGAAAATAGCCAGAAAAATTTTAGGGGTTACTTTTTTGGTGCAGACTCTGTAAGTCTGTATACTGATGTCGAGTGTAGACTGACATTAATGTGCATTCATGTTGTGCAACGTACACTTGTAGCAATGTGGACATAGGTTTGCATTTGGTAAGAACTGAAGCTCATGACGATGGTGACTGGTGTATATAAATTGTACTGTCTAGTACTGTTTACTAGGGCTGTATAAATTCACAAGTAATCACACAAGTTATTAAAATTTTTTAATAATTTCAGTCATTAAATTTCCAACCAAAGTTGTGTCAGTAGTAGAACCTAAAGCAGATGTTATAAGCATATGCTAAAACAATGTTCACTTTCTGCAAAAAAACGTGAACATTTTTCAAAGTTCTACAGAAAAACAGTTATTGTATTGTTAGTTCTTAATCAAAATTAATGATGAATTACTTGTGAATTTTTGTGTTGGGTTAACTATTGAAATTTTTTAATCATTATCATCTGAGCATGTTAAATGATAAATCGCTGAATGTGATCATCATCGATGTTTTGGTATGCTGCACTTGAATCACTTTTCAGGCTTGGGAACAGCAACAAATTGATTCAAGTAGTAAGCTAGCAGCTCACTGCTGGTGGCAGTTTCTGATTTTTGTTAATGCTTCCGAGCGTTACAGTGTGTATTATTTAAACAATATGACATTTGTGTTTATAGTTTATTTTTGTTATTTAGGTTTTTTGCATTACCAGTAGTTTGTTCGATATTTTTGCTGTTGTTTTTTCTTAGTACCAGTCGTTAGCTGGGTACCAGTCATTCAGCTTGTCTCCCGAAGTGACTTGTAGTACGTACAGCAGGATTTAAAACTGCTCATTCACTCAAGTCACTTGGTCCAAAACTGAACTCATAATCTTGTCCTCAAACGCCAGACCCAAGACACTGGATGAAATATTCGCATTGCAGTCAGTGTACCCATGTATAACTAGTGTGTAAGTAACCAACTGTCCATCCGACTGTATGGTGGTAAGAGTTATTCATAAACTTTGAAATTATGCTTAATAACTGTCTGTGGATTGGCAGTGTCGAATATTTAGAGGAATATATTCACATGTGGGCCGCAATTTCTGTATTTTGGTGCCGTTTTTGCAGTATTCTGTGCTGATTTCTGGAATGACTTGTCGTTAGACACAGAACAGTTGTGTAGTGACGTCATTGGCTGAGTTGGTAAAGAATAAAATACAAGCAGCTGAAGTATTGACATTTAACACACATTGCTAGGAAATACACAATTTTCCAATAATTAATGCAATTACAGTTAAGTGGTTGCACACTGCAATTAATAACTCAGTTGACTGTATGGTGCTATATGGCTGGTCCACAAAATTAAGCCGAAATTCTGAAGCATTTTGTCAAATATCAACCACCGATTTTCACAATTCTGCTATCAGCACACTCAGTAGAAAATTTGCAACAAAGCGATATGTTAAAATTAAGTTTCCACCACAACTCTTAAGCTTTGCTGCACTACATTGCAAAATACTTCAGACACTGACATTAGTACTTCACAAAGTAGGCTAGTGTAGCGAAGCATTTAAGATGTGTTAGATCTTTATAATAAAATCATCAGATCTCGAATTCACTACTGAGTCTACCAGTAAAATAATTGTGAAAATGTTTCAATGCGTTTGATGTATTTTTGATGGAAACATGCATGGGCTTAGTTTTTGTACAACACTTCTATGTACATTGTACAGAAACCATGATTATGTTATGGAAACTAATGCAATGCTCGATCAGTATTTAATATGAAGAAATGAATATGCCACAACAAATAATTTTGGGGAAGACACGAGATGACTTAACAGATGACTGGTGCATAGAAATGCTGTGACAAAATCAACGCATAGTTTACATGTATAGCATATAACATGTTATACAGGTATGTAAGCTTCACATATATTATATAACAGTCAGTCACAAACGGCAGTATGGGCTGTATGGCAACAATGTTTGTGTCTCAGGGCACATCACGTTTGATATTTTTTGCAACCAAATCTCGGCCATAAGAGAAAATTATGCTCCAGAGACCGGAATTCTTTAAAATTATGACGCAAGTCAGCAACTTGTATGCTCTCCAGTCATGATAGGAAATTCGCGTGCTGCGTCACTTGATGGAACAGCTCGGAATTAGATGAATATTACAAATGTACCTATGTACAATATACACCGTGGTCCATAAAACTATGCACTTTTTGAATAGCTCCATGAAACATTGGTAGATTTTAATAATTATTGGCATGCAACATCAAGAAGAAACTTGGCGCAAATGACTGTAGTTTTGACCATCTCATTTTAATACTATTGCAACACTACCTTGTGAAATGCAGAAGTCGTAGTTTGACCATTTAGAACAATGAATTCATGTTGGATAGTGCATGCGTTGGCTCAGAAATGATTAACTGAATAGCGACAAACAATTGGCAATTATTGACCCTCAGAAAGTCATATCACATCATCTTTAGGCCTGTAATTACAGCATGTGCTCAAAATTTCCTCATCCAGCACGGATGCAAGCTGTAGACGTTGACACTACTCGCTAACAGGTGGTTCAGTAACCTGCATTTTACAAGGTAGTGTAGCGACAGCATTAAGGTGAGGTGGTCAAAAACTACAGTCATTTGCATCAAGTTTCTTCTTGATGTCGCACGCCAAAAATTAATTAAATCGGCCAATGTTTCACGGAGCTATTAAAAAAAGTAAAATTGGCACTTTTATGGATCACGGTGTACAGCAATAACCATTGGTGTACGCAGAGAAGATTTGGCAAAGTTCAGAGTTCAAACCTCAACCTTCGAACTCCAAAGACAAAGATTTTTGTTGAAGCAAAAATTATATATCCATATTATTCCAAGGTACATAAAAATAAGTCTGTTTTTCTGTGCGTACTGTTTCTCGGCAAATAGAAGTTTTGTGTGTTTTTTACAGTGCTTCGTGTTATTTTTCAACGTCAAAATGCATGAGAATGTGCTTGCTGGCCAGCTCAGCCAGGACCTGCTGGCGAGCTGGACTCAACCATTGTGAAGTCTGCGTACACTACTGATGTCAACTACTGCTAAAACACGTCCACAACAAAACGTCTCACTGACTGCATAATGGGTGAAACAGCACCGTTCGTGTGGCACACGATGCTGATGAACACTTGCTATTGTGTAAACTGACGTTCACCATACACTTTTTACAGCAACATAACACGTGAAAATATCTACATTATCATTATTAACAGACACTGTTAAGAGTATTCACAATTCCATTTAGAAACGGACACACAGTGTATACTAGTGGCAGGGCTCTTGCGTGTCCTTGAAAGTCCTTGAATTTGATTTTCTAAAACGCTGTGACCGAACAAGTGATTTTCAGAATCAGTGTTGCCTGAGTCTGAGTGGTGAACAGACTTCATCAGTACTGTTACTTACTGATATTTTTTGAATGTAAACTGAACCTTGTTATATATGCTTATAAAAGTGCCGGTTTGGCTTAATTTACTTCTCCTTATATGTTTTTCGTATGGTCCTTGAAAGTCCTTGAAAAATTCTTGAATTTGATTTTGACAAATAAGCAAAACCATGCAGCAGTGTATTAGAAATGTGAAACAGGGGCTCCATGTGTACAGTTCACATGTGCAATTTTCTGTTCATCTGATGATTAATTTTTCTCTTGCTTTTTTAAAAACCGGCATGCCCAAGTGGTCTGCTAAATACGTTGCTGTGTATACTTTTCACTTGTATTTTAACCTATTGGAAAATTTTTTTCCTGTCCGAAAATTTTTTTTCAAACAAAATTTGGGGCAGAAAATCCCCCATTCTAAGGAAGTTTAGGGGCAAAACTGAAATTCTGAACACCTATCATCTTTTCTGTCGGAAATTTGCAGTTGTCTCAGAGAAAATGCAACATTATGCCCCCCTACTTTCTTACCCCTTGACGCCGCTGAAGTACACATGAAAAAGCGACTGGTTGAACTAGCGCTATGCAGTGCATGCAAAAGACGTCATCATGTCATGTACACTAACTGCAAATGATCATATAAAGTCCGCCCGATTAAGAAGTAAAAGTCTGGTGATTGTATGAGATATGCTTAACGAAAACACTACACCGTGTGATATATGATCTACTAACTATGGTACTGCAACTGGTATCAGCGGTGCAACCATGTTCCCCGGCCTTTTTCCTTCTTCCATCTTTTCTTTTTTCTTTCCTTTCCCGTCCTTTTTTCTTTTCTTTCCTTCTTCAACGCAGCTTAGAGTCCAGAGAATACTGTAAGCTGTCCTAAGTTGGTCTGGATGACAATCGCTTTTCCATATAAATGCTGTTGAATGGACGCCTCTCGTGTCATTGTTATGCTTCAGTGCAGGTTTCAGTTACAACTGTAAAAAGTTTGTGCAGACGCCAGCCAGATGTAATGAAGTTAAAAGGTATAATTATGTTTAACCACTATCCCCAGTAGTTGCACCACTGACGGGCGTAAGGCATTCATTAACAGCTTTTCACTACAGCAGGACTAGTTCTTGTCCACTTTCCACATCTAATGGCAAGAAGAAAAGATAAACATTAAATACCAGACACCAAACGACATTAAGCCATGATAACCGCATTAAACTTTCTATCATAATCAGTCGGTAAAGTTAGACAGGCCATTGGTAACTGTACAGACGCATTGGCACGCAGTCAATAACTCTAAAAATGTATAAAAAATTAAAACAGTTCACAAATTGAATTTCAGCAACTTTTTAAATTGAATTCATGAATCTGAAAAAAAACAGTTCCTTCTACTGTTCTACGCCATGGTTTAATAGGAGAGAAACAAACAAATGTTTAACATATTAAATTTAAATGCACATGGCATTTGGCATTGCACGTCAGATCAGCTGAGCAGCACATTATACAGACAGACGCTTAATATGGAAATACAAATTCACAAATACCACTAGCAAAGACAGACTGACAACTGGTTGAAAATGCATAATATCCACCCAGTCAGGATCTGTATACTGAAATAGAAAGTTAGCCTTAAAATTACATTACACACATATACAGCTTATTTACATGCTGCATTCTAGAAGTCCGCAAACTCCTTTGCACATTTTTCAGATGAAGAAATGTGCAAAGGCTCTTCTTCATATGTATCAAAATTGCTTGGATCTCCAGGCCCTTTCGACTTGGGCAAAAATGGTGCTTCAACCTGCACATAACATATAAATGATCTTGTAGACATAAGCCTGATAGAATAGAAATAATAGAAATGAAATAATATCAATAAAACTAAAAGTGTAACATACTGTGTGGGACCAAACAGAAGTTAGGTTGAAAAACTGAAAAAGTTAATATTTATAATGTGTACCGGTAGCAAACTGTGTAAACAGATGTTTATTAGTGTTCTTACAGGTCTAATGTTGAACAATTTTGATATTATACACATTAGAAACATACAAGTCAATGTTTGCATTAAGAATGTCGAGCGCAAACATTTTGCCAGAAATTAAAAACCATGAAACATTGCAGCGCAAAACCCAATCAGGGATGTAGAAGTGGACACCTAAAACGTAACTGTGGTGCAAGGCACAATTTTTGTTGGAATGTTTGAATGTTTCGCTCATTGTTTAAAACTGAAATATGTACATAGGCCTATAATAAAATATTATTGACAATTATTGTAAACTTGTAATATGTGCATGTACGTAAACTATTATGAAGTAAAATTACGATTAGTACAGATATATTACGTTCCAGTAAGTAAGCACACGGCACTGGAAGTCTTCTTTTTACGTGGATTTTTTTTTGGCCAAAAAACAGTAGGTGAACGCATCCCCAGCGTGGTTGACCACAAAGTTTTTCTCAACTTGGCTCAGTGGTATTGGACATTATCAACCATTGCATGTTGCAACCATGATTGTTGTTTGAGCCAAATACATTTCTTTCTCATCGTGAAAAAAGTAGGGGATGGTGTTCCCTGCATCCCCACCTACTATACTCAATCCAGTGCAAAAACTACTTTGTTGCACAGAGCGAATAGTTTAAACTTTCAACACTAAACCTTTTTCTGGTAGAGAGCGATCCAGTCGGTGTTGGAGAACCACTTGTGTTGTTTGATGTCCGCGACACCGTTCTTGAGATTGCCGTAGCGTTTTGTCAGATCAACCTGCAGCTGGTTCCGGAGCAGATCTTTTATGTCGGCACTGAAGTGAGACGGAAATCGCACCTACGTCATCATAAGTCACAGTCGACAAACAGCTGGACATCTGTGATCATAGACAGCTGGGTTTTCACAATACTGCTGAGACAGTATCATGCGTATAAAAGGAACAAAACCAAATTTCCTCCTCTACAGCCGTAAAGCCCTTGGCGCGGCGGTGATCTCCGTTTTTTAGCTGCCAGTCAGACACCAGTTTACATTGCAAGACCACGGATACGGGACTACAGTGCATTACGCAGTGCACATGTTTATTTCGCTGGTGCTCATTGTGCATACACACGAAGGGATGGCCAGGCTACATTGACTTAAGCAGTTAGTTACACATCGAGATGATTTAGGACCCGGCTACCAACAGTTACCTATCCAAGTTGCCGTCAGAATGTAATAAAATGCTGGTAACTGTCAGTTAAAGTCAGCACTTGCTGTCATATCTTTGGTGAAAGATGGCAATACGTTGTTAACAACAGGAGAAAATAAACATATCTATTTAAGTACGTACTCAGTACTGAACAGAAACGCGGTCAGAGGCGTCTATCCCCCCTAAGTCCTTAGAGCAAGTTTCCCGCCTAACTCAAGGTGATTCGCCGTAGGCGCCGAAAACGAGGCGCCGCAGGCGTCGAGTGGGTGGGGAATGGGGAGGGGGTATCCACCTTCCCAGCCGACTAGGGGTTCTGGGTAGCGTCGTGATTTGGTGCCGGGTTTTCCAGTTCCGCGTTTTCCAGTCTTGCGTTTTCAGCGACCCCAGCGACCTTAGCAACCTTATCATCATCATCATCATCATCACCTGCAGCAGCAGCAAATTGACACTGCCACTGATAGACAAGACAGACACATAGACTAGAGGCCAGTTGTCATTGATATAGGCCTAAGCAGCTTGCATGAGTGTCAACGGCGTCATGAGGCAACCGTACATTGTTAATGAATTGTTATAAGGAAGGTTTTGTGGGCAAATTAGAGGGAAAGTTGAGTATTATGATTCTGCGTTTTTGATATAACATGCAATATATCAAAAATGCAGAATTATAATATTTAATTTTCCTCCTAACTTTCCCAAAAACCTTCTCCCCTATTTTTTAATGGAGCATTTGCTCCAACGTTTATATGGTGTAGACGTCCATAAACGTGGCATACCTTTCCAGATACGATTTTCTCGTAGATCTGTATTGGTTGATCCGCAAAGAACGGCGGATAGCCTGCTGCCATCTCGTATATAAGTACTCCAAGTGCCCACCAGTCAACAGCTTTGTTGTATCCCTGCAATTACCAACGGACAATCTAATCACAATCCGGTTCAACAATGAAGTCAGAACGGACCAACTCAGTCACCTATAATGTCAGATGTGAAAACGTTGATGACAAATTGTTGCTGAAACGGATCAACTCTTCTTTCGAATACTCACAAAATGTTGAAACAGAAACTAATTGGCTAGACTAGAAACTAGCAGCTACACTGTGTCCCCCCAAAAATGTCCCACTTTGTCATTTTCCATATCTTCGCCAAATAGTAACCAATTTTCAAAATTCTTTCACTGGCACATACTGTGGACATTTAGCAACAAAGTAGTTGTTAAATATCCCACCATACTTTAACTGTGTTCTACACTACCATGTGAAACATAGATTTTCAAAAATTACTACAATCGTTATAATACATATGCAAAAAACTATCTTCTGAAACAATTTTTACTAATTTTCATACAAAAATTAAATTATGTTTAGTGCTACATACATTTCTAATGTTTGTAAACAAAAGCAGATAATATTGTCGTAAATAATAATTTTAAGGCACTGACGATATGCCGGTGATGTAATGTGCCATTTAGCAGTGAAGACAAGGCTCTGTTAAGGAACTTGTACCAGTTCAAAAAATACAGTTTTTGGAGAATACTGGCAAAATTTTTGGAAGATGAACTGCAATGGCAAAAAAAGTGAAAATGTTATTAACAGAGATTTGGGATATATGCAGCACCGACCAAAGGCATGAAACCAGCAGACTGAAGCATACGCGTACTAAAGAGAACATGATCACTGTGGATGAAATGATAGGCTTGCTAAACCACAAAGGCCAGAAACAAACATATCATTCAATACACCAGATATCCAAAAAACAGATTTAACAATGTTGTTAAATATCCCATTACACTTTAACTGTGCAGATGCAGATGCAGATCATTCACTGAATTTTTGGCTGGAAGCGTATTTTGTTTATCAACACGCTTGCTGTCTATGATTGCTAGTTTTTCTTGCATTCATATTTCACAAGATAGTGTAGCGACATGGTTAACATGTGGTGGGATATTCAATAATCACTTTATTGCTAAATGTCCACAGAATGTACCACTAAAAGAATTTTAAAAATCGGTTAATATTTGGCATAGATATAGACAATCACAAAGTGGGACGTTTTTGGGACACAGTGTAGAATCAAACACAGAGTGAATGAGACGACCGGTTGCAAAGATATGATTCGAAATTTTTCAGAGTGCAAAGTCCGTCGTCGGTCTGTCCTCAATATCAATGTTTGAAATGTGAAAAATTAGCTGGGGGTTGAAGTTATCGACTGTTGGAACCCGACCAAAATTGTGACATAAATCCTATGTATATAGCATATAGCTGACCCCCAGAACATAATTTGACAGTGTGTTAGGGGGTTGAGAAAACAATTGAGGGTTTAACCCCCCTGCAATTTAAACACTGCCCAATATTTATATAAGCATACTGATGTCAGAAACGTAGCACGCGACAAGTAAGAATAAAGTAGTGCCCATGCACATTATATAATCATTATTCCTTTTTTTATCTGATATACACCAGGCTTATTCGTCCCACTTCAACAGTGCTACATCAGTAAGAAAGTGGACGTATTTGCAACTGTTGCACAACTGTTGTGCAACAGTAGGCAGCGTCTAAGCATGGGTAGTTGGCGGTCGCTGCGACGTTGACGCGTACGTGACGCGTACATGCGCGTAGTCACGTAGTCGCCGATGACGCTGCTAGGCGATGCGTAATGTTGTGCAACACTGTTGTGCAACGGTTGGAGATGCAGGAACCCTCTAAACCCTCCCTCACACTCATTATGCAACATACTTGCCAAGCTTTATTTGGATTTTATTGCAACGTCATTGGTACTGGTATTAGTTGAGTTACTTCTGCATATACGTTTGTTATGTGCTTGGTTTATTAAATAAACAAATAAAATAAATGAAGTGGCAACAAATATTCATACTTTGCTGAGAATAATTTCTGGAGCCAAGTATTCTGGCGTGCCGCACAACGTCCATGTTCGGCCTTTCACTCGCTTTGCAAAGCCAAAATCCGTCACCTGCCAAACAAGTAAGATGCAGAATAAAGTGCAAAGTACGAAATAAATGCAGGACAATATCGGGTGACAGACTGCCAGTTTTACTGGTAAAATGTCGCTGGGGTGACTTTTTCTGGGAACGATCCTACAATGGGACACCGGCTGCAGGCTGCCGCAAATCAGATGCAATGACAAATAACCAGATTTTTTCTGACAAAACTTAACTTTATCATCATCATCATCATCATCGGCCGTTTATTCAAGAACGTGGGTAGGCCTATTTAAAATATACACAATGAACAGCAAATAAGGTGCATTTTTGGCAAGAAAAACCTAAACAAAACTCAAGACTGCCCATTTAAAGATAAATGGTTAAAATGGTCGAAGTATTCCCACAAACAGCACAGCAGTGCATGCACGCAAAAATAAAAATCTAAAATTATGTGTTGATAATGCTATTAATGCAGCGACAAAGTAACGTTGAAAATGAAGCTGGTGTAACGCCAAGTAACGATAGCAGACATACGATACTGCAGTCACTGAATCGGCCGTGAAAAAAAAACTATCACTGTTAGACTGAAATCTTCTTTTTTCTTCTTTCAGTGATCCGTTCATTCAGCAGATTAATGCCGAAATTCCATTACGCCGACTTTTCCGTGACGTCCGCGCCAAACTCGTTGATTTGTCCGCGACATGCCAACTTCCCTGTGTTTTCCCATTAAAGGGACACGGGAGAACCCGCTACTTCAATGTTTTTTTTCAATGACAAGTCCGCGAAGTGCCAGTCCGTTTGTCGTAATGTGTCCTGCTCTTTCCCAGATTCCATTAAATTGAACAAAGCGGGCTTGTCGACGACATATCGTGATGGTTCGTAACCCCGAAACTTTCTCGTAACATCTCTGCGACATCCGCGTGAATTTGTCACTGTGATGTCATATCTTCAGCTGCTTTCTTCAGATCAGTTATATCCATCCTCTTCTTTTGTTTCCCCTAATATTCGTTCCAGTTTCCTCTAACTACAGGCCTATATCACGCAGCGGTCCGGTAGGCTATGCCTTAACACATGGCCCAATTCAAACCATTTGTGCTTACGTTTCCATACTGTGAATACAAATGGCTTTGCCAAGTGTTAAGGTATAGCAGAATGCTGCGTTTTATGGCGTATACCTTGATATAACCCTGAGGGTCGATGAGCAGATTTTCCGGCTTGAGATCGCGATAGACGAGATCTAGTGAGTGGAGATACTCAAACGCCAGAACGATCTGTGCTGCGTAGAACCTTGCATGAGGCTCACTACAACACAACAACAGCAGTAGTAGTAGAAATAATGAGAGAAGTTATCGCGCAAGCTTAACGTTAATTTGTAATGTTCAATTGTCTGATTTGTGTGTACTTGCCCGGACAATTCCTTCTACTAATTATTATTAATTATTATTATTTATGTATTTTACCTAATCGTTATTAATTACTATTATTTATGTAGTTCCTAATTTTTCATCTATTTTTCTTTTTTTTTGTTGTGCTACCAATGTTGGTGAATAAAAGATTGTCATTAATAATATTGATAATAATTACATGAACATTACCTAAGTTTAATGTGATATTTTAATAAAGTGAAATCTGAAGATTACAATTACAGAAATGCATTTAAATCTGTTATAAAGTTATTTACATAATGCTGTCAACTGTTTTCCAGACATGATTTAAATATTGGGTGACAAATAAACATTAGGCCTAGTAGATATCTAAATTCCAACAGACAAAATTATAACAAGATTAAAGTAACTCATAAAATCAGCAGAAAATGGACAACAAGCACGTTGTTGACGACAATGAATCTCTGACAAGGTTAGGCTACATTTTGAAACTGGGATCGTCAATAAAACACGACAAACGTGACAGACATCGACATATCAACATACCTGAATCTGCCTATTCTCCTCAGGTGTGAGAACATCTCTCCGCCGCCGACGAACTCTAACACCATGTACAGGTTGGAGTTGTCCTGCAGAATCAACGCACAACCAGCTCGAACGTCAATCAATCAATCAGTAAAACGCATATATAAGCCTACTGTCATTATGACGCCATGTGTCCACAAGAAGCCCAGCTGTCGCTAGCATAGCCGACCGTACAGGTTGTAAGTGACCTTCGAGGTCATTCGAAATCAATGATTTTCATTTTATCTGATATAGCCTATGCCACTTTCTATTTGTGATTAATAGTAAACTTAACAATATCTCTCACAGTTTCCGAGATATGGCCAGTTTTTTCGTTGAAAAAGCGCATTCTTCCTACCCCGTCCACTCAACCGCGAATTTGAAAATGTTCCCCTTACACTAGATCGCTGAAATTTTGCACACCTGAGTTTACGACACATAACTAATAATATGAGTAAGAAATTTTCCTCTAAGCCCTACCTGTTAATCAGGGTACACCCGCTACAGACTAACAAACGGAAGGATGGACAGACAGACGACGGACGACAACCATGCAATAAGCTCGACCATTATTTAAGTACGGTCGGCTAAAAACAAGTCAAAGGTGCAGTGGTAGCGTTGCATTTTGCACGGAAAACGATAACTGGAAGGCAAGAACTGCAACAGTAGAAATGCAGGGCTGTAAAATGAGGAAACAAAAATGCAAAAAAATCGCAAAGATTGCGGAGATATTTTAACAACTACTACTGTGCTGTTATTAAAGCGCTGTTTATAGCGAACGAACTGCACTGCACTGAATTACCGGTTCAGTTCAGTTGCTTTGTACACTCGTTAACGCTCTGTCCCACGCAGACCAATGTATACCGGGACTACTGGCTGGAATTATTCGGTCGTTTTGACTCGTTTTGTCAGAGTCAATTTCTTGGCCCAGCCTATCTCACTGACATTACATCAGTTCGATTTTTGTTGCAGTTTCGTCAAAATCAAAAATTCCAGTTTTTCCATAACTCACCACTGACCTATGTAACAAACGGATAGGCCTATCATACGCAATTACGTATAAAACAATTAAGCGGCAATTTGTTCAATTAATGCCCCTTTTGAAAATTATAACGTCAGAGTGCAGCTTTTGATCAATTCACCCTCCCCCAGATCCGAGAAGAGATAGCAACACATGGTGATGTTTGGTATCACGGGATTGCGGCATCAGAAGTTTATGCGAATTTCATGTTTCTGCAGACCGTCCATTCACAGGCTGCCGATGTGAGATGCAAACCACGAGGGATGCGCAATACTAGGCCTACTATGAGTACTACCACTACCATTACTAATGGTGCCATAGTAGCAGCATCAGCAGCAACAGCAGTACACTGGACATCATCATCATCATCTCTCTTATGTTGCTAAAATGTATCTCATCTGATTTGAATCTCATCGTCCATGGACCAATGCTGTCACCGCTCACGTCAGCTACGAGTAGGTCTACCAAAGATGGGCACCAACAACGTATCAGCAATGTATAGGCCTAAATGTCACCCAACGATGATTAAACGCAACAGGTAAAGCAACAACGTCACAAATTGTACTTCGTTCCACCGAACTTATTTCTAGTTATTACGATCATCATATTTTTAACCCACAATAAATATAATCTCGAAGAAGTTTGAAAACTGAGAAAGCGATACGAAGTTGGGTGCCATCTTCACTCCGTGCAGTCGACAGTAAACCAAAAAAAACAATTAAAAACAACCTAGACATTGCATTATTCAGAAAACTACCCGGCCTATATTCTTTAATTGTATTGGAACTGAAGGCCTATACATAATGAAGTGAAAATCGGCTCAGTAGATTTACCTTAAAGCTGTAATCCAGCCGCACAAGAAACGGAAAGGAAACCGACTGCAAAATTCGCTTCTCGTTGAGCGTGTGTTCGACCTGCTTCAGTTTGACCACCTGCAAACAGCGCACAAAACAACGACGTTTAATGCTCAGCCACATCATCACATCTGCCTGAAAAAAAACAATAGACACCTATAATTCAGAAATAGGTGCACATTTACGATGTCCATTTTCAAAATAGTTTTACACCTTTTACGTTAATTTTTTTCACCAACGTTCGAGCGTAGCCTACTACGCTGACAAATGAACGGCTCGGCTGAATCATCATGTCATCCTAAAAAGCCAACATAGAATATGACAGAATACGTACGTATTCTTCGAAAAAATAAGCCTTACTAAACAAACAGACGATATGCAAGCTTAGTTACCGGTAAGTAGTTCTGTTATTTTGCTACCATATTGTACGGTGAAAAAAACTTTGATTAAGCAGAGAGTCACTATTGCCAGGGCCTTCCACAGAGGGGGAATGGAGACAAACTGTCTCCAATTTAGGTCAGGGGGAAAGCTTCCCCTCTTAGTTTTCCACACCTGAGCTGGGAAGATTAACCCACGAACGTTTTATCAACTTAGTAGTACTTTCGTGTGGAATTTGTTTATTGTGACAACTGACAGTGAAACTGCCAGTACTCAGAGGCTAAGCATTAGCAGCATCTAATATAGGTCTAGAACTAGCAGTCATG